>Ga0222713_10007526_pt1 | contig 10191 bp, 14 predicted proteins | sample C33_649DmetaG_FD_165061 | JGI IMG/M metagenome (GOLD analysis project Ga0222713, IMG submission 165061) | Estuarine water microbial communities from San Francisco Bay, California, United States - C33_649D | ecosystem: Environmental > Aquatic > Marine > Unclassified | place: USA: California... | reverse complement strand
TCTTCTTTTGCCAGAAGCAAGAGACGCTAGAAGTGCTATTATAGATAAGATGCGTCAAATTCAGCTGACTCCTGTACAGGGAGAACAATCTGAAGAAGACTTAGATAAACTAGATGACCTTAAGTCTCAACTAGATCAGCTTGAATCTGACTACGATGAGTACGGTGTATTAAAGGACGACTATAACAGACGCATTGCAGAGAACATCAGACTATGGAAGTCGGAGAGAGCTGCTGCAAACATGTATCAATATACTATTTCTGAGAGTAATCGTGCTTTGTTTGAGGGATTATTTGAATCTAAGAAAGCAGCAGTAGCAGAAGCAACTGATCTCTTGACTCAAGCCCAAACAAGCAACAATGCAGAGAATCTACAGATTGCTCAGAAGAAATATCAAAAAGCCATATCTGACTTAGAGAAGTTTAAAAAAGCCAACGTAGTTAGAAAGGTTGCACCTGAATTCTACGAAGAGCGTAGAGATATTCTTGATGCTATTTCTGAAATTCAAGATAAGTATCCAGCTGCTACGACGGGTAGAACTGTGCAACAAGTTTATGAAGAGTTGTTCTCCTTGCTGAAGCCATACAAGAATAAGAACAGCGAATATGAAGGTTCTTTAATTATCCAAGACAAAGTTGAGTACGTTGATGGCCAGGGTAAAACTGTTAAGATAAGTATTCCCGTAAGAATCAAACAGCTTCAAGATGAGTTAGATGATATTCGTGAAGAGATTTCAGAGAACAGAGAGATTTCTAAACAAGATAAACAAGCACTTAGAGCTCTTTATGGTGAATTGTCTAATATGCAAGAGACCGTAGAGACAGAAGACTACGAAAAACAAAAAGCAATTAACATTGCAAAGCTTAGACCAAAAGTAATTGCAGCTTTAGAAGGTAATGTTTCTGACTATAGCTCTGAACAAATTAGAGCTCGTTTAGAAGCTGCGTTAAAAAAGACTGACTGGTTTAAAGATAATCACAGACTGGCTTATGATTTTAGAACAGAGAAAAAAGTATATAAACCTACCTTCCAATGGCAGGTAACTCTTCCTACTAATCCTAATTACATTCTTGAAACAGAGCCATCTTTTCGTTGGTACAACATCCAGGTTAATCCTGTTTTCATTAACCCTGAGGTAAAAGAAAATAGAAACTCAAAGAGAGTAGCTCTTAAGTCTGACAGTATTTACCGCAGTAAAGAGTATGCTAAACTTGATGATGAACAAAGAGACATTTTAAGAAAAGTAACTGACATCTATCAAAGACAGCAGAAGGGTCTTCCTAAAAATCTAATGAAAGGCTTAGAGCTTCCTTCAGTGCGTAAAGACGGATTAGAAGGAGCTAATCAAAGCTTTGGTACAATTAGATCCCAAATAAGCTCTGTTTGGGGTAACATAACTGATTCTGTTATGGGACGTGATGATGAGGAGCTTGGAGAATCTGCTATGTTTGAGAGTAGTCAAAAGAAAGACTCTCAACTTAACAGATCTAAGAATCGTTTGTATATGAAATATGTACGTCCTGTCGAAGCAGATAAAATGACTGTAAACTTTATTGAGTCTATTACTCAATTTGGAGCTGAATCTATTCGCTTTAAGGGGATGTATGAAGAGCTTCCTTATATCCTAGGAGTAAGAGATCTTGTTGAGAAAAATGTTCGCGGCACTACTGCTAAAGTTATAAATGACATGCTTGAGAGACGCATGAATGGTCAAAACAAAGTAGCCATGAGTAACATCAAAGCTTTAAGATTTGCTGAAGAAGCAGTATCTAAGTCTCTTTCTCTTGGAGCAAACATGGTACTTTCGTTGAACTTGCCTTCTGCTATTAAAAACTTCCAAGCAGGTAGCGCAAACATTTATATACAACTTAACAGATTTGGAATTAGTAAGAAAGCTGTTTCTAAACACATGGGCAAAAATGCTAAAGAGTACATGAACCTATTTAACGCTCAGGTTGAAGAAGGTCAGAATACGCCATACATGGTTAAGATGAAATACTTCAGTGTTATGACTACTGATACACTGAGTGAGTCTGGAAAAAAACTTTACCTTACTTCCCTTGACAAGTCTGCCAAGTATAATCCTCTTAAGCATCTTGCGTTCATGAGAGAGTTTGGCGAATTTGAAATGCGTTCTGCAGTTGCAGGCGCTCTTTCCGATCAATTCTTGATTGAACTTAATGATGGTAAGTTTGTTCCAATCATGGACGCTTATCAGGTAGTTGGTAATACTTTAGTTCCTAGAGAGGATATTAAAGACCAAGATGGTTTTGCAAAAGCAGAACAACATTACCGTAACCAACTTAATTTAGTAAACTCTATGATCCATGGTGCCTATGGCTCAATGGATAAAGGAGAATACAGTAGATATACTTTTGGTCGTTTGTTGATGTATATGAGAGGCTGGTTAGGATACCAGTATATTTCTAGATTTGGTTCAAGACGTATGTCTTATTCTGCGGGTATGCAGTTTGAGGGTATGTATAGGACTGTTTTTAATGCTTCTAGAATGTTGCTTAATAACAAAATGAACTTCGGTGCAACCAGAGACTTGTTATCTAGAAACGAAAAAGAAAATCTCATATCTGCAGGTTATGATACTATAGCAATCATTGCTGCAATGGCTGTAGCAAAGATGCTTGCTTCCGCAGTTTACTCAGATGATGATGATGACATGGATAACTTAGGAGTTTACTATATGTTGTATAATGTTCTTTATCTTGAAGACGAGTTGAGTTCTTTGCATCCTTTGTTCGGAACTGCTGCAATTGCTTATTCAAGACTAGAAAACAACGTAGACGGTAAATCTGCCGTAGAGTATTACACTCACAAGAATATTGTTCTTCCATTCCAATCTGTTAAAAATGTACTTCAGTCTATTTGGGACTTTACTCTAGGAGATATTAATGCATTTGATGATTATGTCCCTAGAAGTAAAACTGGAAGAGTTCTTAATCCTAAAAGATATCAAAGAGATCCTTTCCTAGATGGTAAACCTGAGATTGTCGCAAGACTTGCTAAGCTTTGGGCCCTTGATAAAACAGTTAACTCTATGTACGGAGGACAAGAATATCTATACAGACGTTATGAATACTCGAATCCTAAGTGGTATACTAGTTCTTATGAAACTGATAAAAGATCTGCTAGAAAAGGAGCTGCTTCTGCTAAGAAAGAAATTAAATCTATTGAGCAAGAACTTAAGTACGTAGATGATCAGGACACCAAAGATGCACTATATGAAAGAATCTCTAATCTGCAAAAAATAATCGACAAAGCAGATAATAATATGAAAGCTTTAGAGGGTGATTTTGAAACTATGGATAGAAAGTAAATTTTTTAAACTATTGAAAAACTTATAAATAAAACTATATTTGTATAAATGGGGCATAAAATGCCTGGAGTAAAATCGATTAATTATTAAAATGGCTTACGATCTTTCACAAAAATTAGACGAGCAATCTAAAAAACTCAGACAGATTGCCGCAAGCACTGGACTTTCGGTAGGTTCAGGCGGATTCAAGTATCACGGTGCAGCAGCTGCTACAGGTGTTAAATACACTGCACTGGTTCCTCAAGAAGACACAGTATTTACCGTCTTTAAAGTAGATGGTGTAAATGTTCTCGCAGATAGGGGGATGACTGGTATTACTTTTAAACAAGGTGCTCTTCTTTCTGGAGGAGGGTTTATAACAGACTTTACTATCTCTTCAGGTAGTGTAATTGCTTATAAGTAATGATCACAATCGGAATAGGTATCAGAATTTAAAATGAAGTCTACAATACTTTACATAGCAACAGGTCTGTTAGCGTTTTTAGGATCTTATCTTTTAAAGATAACAGTTGATAATGCTGATCAGTACCTAGCTGTTGTTTCTATTGTATTTATTGACGGATTTTTTGGAGTCTGGGCAGGTATTAAGACAGAAGGCTTTAAAACCTATAAAGCTTTAAAAGTACTTCAGACTATGATTGTTTGGTTATTTATGCTTACAGGAGTACTTATGATTGAACAAGGTTTTCAGGGTACTTTCTGGTTAAGTGAGACAGTTGTTACTCCCTTTATTTTATTTCAACTTATTTCAGCTCTTAAAAACGCAGAAAGAGCTGGGCTTATACAAAATGAGTTACTTGTCATCATTCTTAACAAAATAGACAAGCATAAAGAAACCAACAATGGAAACAAACGTTCACCTATTAAAAAGAGAATTCGAAAAGACTAAAATTCTCTTAATCTCAGATATTCACTGGGATAATCCAAAGTGCAAAAGAGACTTATTAAAAAGTCACTTGGATGAAGCACTTAAAATTAACGCTGACATTCTTTTAAATGGGGATACTTTTTGTTTAATGCAGGGGGCTTATGATCCACGCAAAAACAAAAACGATATTAGGCCCGAACACAATAAGGCAAACTATTTAGATGCAGTAGTTGATACTGCTATAGAGTGGTTTAAACCTTATGCTCATCTTATCAAAGTTGTAGGGTACGGTAATCACGAAACTAATATTTTAAAGCGTCAAGAGACTGACGTAATTAAAAGATTTGTAGATGGCTTAAATGCTGAAATGGGCACTGACATTCAAGTCGGTGGCTATGGCGGATGGGTACTTTATTCTTTTAGAAGAAAAAATTCTACTAGTAGCGCTGCTTACAGAATTAAATACTTTCACGGCTCAGGGGGCGGTGGACCTGTAACTAAAGGTTCTATTCAGTTTAATCGTATGTCTACGATGGTAGAAAATGCTGATATGATTTGGATGGGGCACGTACATGAAAGTCAAGAGTTAACTTATACAGTAGAACGTTTAAACAGTTCTAACGTTGTAGATCTTAGAGATATACTTATGGTCAGGACACCTACTTACAAAGAGGAATACAATGAGGGTAAAGGCGGATGGCACGTTGAGAGGGGCGCACCTCCAAAACCACTAGGTGGAAGATGGCTTGAATTAATTCCAAAAAGAAGTGTGACTGGTGGAGAAGATAAAATAACAATTAGTGCATTAACTTATAAAACTATTTAATATGAAAATCCCAGTAACATTTATCTTTAACAAAGGAGAAGATCCTTTATATAAAATGATCGGCTTGCAAGCTGATTCAGACGAAGTTGAAATCCTAGAAGACGGTATTCTTGATATTTCAACTATTGAAGCTGTTAGTGACAATGGGGGTACTACTATGGTTTATACCAGAGGAGGACACGTATTTAGCATTGACACTTCTTATGAAGACTTTCTTGATGTTTATTTAACCTAGTGTATACTAATTCAAAAATATTGCTAGATAAAACAAATATGAGACTAACTATATTTAAAAATAGTAGCTGGTTTTTATTGCCTACTATTCAAGTAACTTTGAATAAAAAAATAAATCATTATCGTTGTATTGATATTATTTTTTTGAATAGGTCTTTAGAAATTGCCTGGGATATTGATCCAGATTACTTTCAGCTTTAATAATTTTTATTTATTTTTGATCTTATGTTAGGTTTTAGAGAAAAAATAGAACGAGTATTTCTTTATGTAATAGTCGTATGGTTAACTATTTTTTTAATAAAATCGACGTTCTTTAGGGAAGAGGCTAAGCCTAATACAGAGATTATTAGTTACTTAGACTCCGTTCAAAAAACTACAGCTGCCTTAATGTACAAGGTAGACTCACTAAATAAAGTAAAGGTAGAGCTTTACTCAGAGGTCACAAAAGTCAAGCTAAAGTATGACACAATTAAAATCACTATTGATAGTATGCTTCCTGTGGATGCCACTATCTTCTTACTGTCAAAGTCTCGACAGCTCACTGCTAGGGGAGTTGAATGAGGAATTCTTAAAAGGAATTCAGGCTAGGGAGAAAGTAGTTGTCCTAAATAAGATTATCAAAACTGATAGTCAGACAATAGCTTTGTACCAAGATAGCATTGTGCCTTCACTTAACAAAGCTGTAGAAGTTTCTAAAGAAGAGATTACTGACCTTAATGGGATTATCGATAAGAAGAATCGCATAATCAAAGCATATAGATATGGATCTATTGGATTATCAATATTACTAATAGGCCTACTATTATGACTATAAGAGAACTTGAACTTCAAATAAACAGATTCTTTTTAGACTCTGAAAAAGACTCTGAGCAAGAAGATGCTAGGGGAGTTGGTATATACCCCAACAGTGTAATACTTACCAAAGTACAATATGATAATTTTCTAAAAGAAATTTTTAAAATGGATGTTGACTTTGGAAATGAAATAGTTATTCAAAGCATCTGCGGCTTAAAAGTTATTTTTACTGACTATATCGCAGAACCCCGATTAATTAGAATGTGTAGAAATAATAAAGGGGACTGTTAAGCCCCCTTTTATTATTAACTATAGACAAATCACTCTGGATTTTTCAAATTTAATTCAGGACCTCCTACTGCAGCAAAGAATGCATTGATTTCATCTGCATCTTTGAGCTCAATTGTGATAGGCTCACTGGTAATTTCAAACTTTGCAATCTTTACAGGAATTCTTTCCTTTGTCTTAGGATCAGTTCTGTACTTGTACTCAATGGGAGTTAGCTTATCGGCATTAGACGATAAAACTACTGATAGCCCATCATTGGTTGGATAGGTCATAATAACACTTTCCAAATCAAAAGAATAACCAGGCTTGGCTACTTCTTTCTGTTCACCGTCTACTTCAACGGTTTCTTTCTCGGTATAAAAAAATAATTTCATAAGTTAGTTAGTTTAAATACTTTAATTCCTACGTTTTTTAAAAGGTTAAGACCTGATTGGTCTCTGTACTCGTTTAAGTAGTATACTTCTTTGATACCACTTTGAATAATTAATTTAGCACATTCTACGCAACAAGCATGAGTAATATACATAGTAGAGTTATCAGTGCTTATTGGACTTTTGCAGGCTTTGGTAATAGCATTTGATTCTGCATGGAGAACGTGTACAAGAGTTACATTACTATCCTCGCATTTGTTAGGCATACCACTAGGGGTACCATTATAGCCAAAAGAGATAATGTTACCGTCCTTGACTATAATGGCTCCTACTTGTAATCTTTTACAGTAGGATTCCTGTGATACTCTTAATGCTATATCTTGATATAATTGGTGCTTTGGCTTCATTTAGCTTCTGTTAGATTAGCTTCATATCTAAAAATTTCTTTAGAGTAGTCTAACTTTAATCCATCCAACATAACAGCAGACTTTATGGTAACAGCTGCAATAAAATCTGCACTAAATCCTTTACTAATTGACTGCTTGTATTTGTTTAAATCATTCCAGTAAACATCTCCAATTTTATAGACTAGCATTCTTTTGTACTCATCTATATCATACCAATCGTAAAAAGACTCAAATTGAGCGATCTTATTTTCAAAGATATCATAATGCTTATTCGTAATATTAAATAAAAAAAATAGGCAATTATCATATTTACATTTGTACCCATAGTCATCTAGATAAACATTTTTAAGACCAAATTCTGCTAAAGTCGGTAAAGAATTCTGGCTAAATACTAAACCTGTCAATAGTTTAGAGGTTAAATTGTACTTAGATAAATCCATTTCCTTACTAGCTTTTAAATTGTTATTCATCATCTCCATCTGGCAAAGTTAAGAAACGAATTCCATTATTTTGATAGTCTTCTCTGGTATATTCCCACAAATTGTTTTCTGTGTGCCACTTATACCGATCAATTGCTTGATCAAAACCTTCAAAATTACGGACTCCGTACTTGCCGCCAGATTTACCTATCTCTAGTATTTCATTAGACACCTCATAAATCATAGGATTTCCTGGAGATGTTTGACTTTCTACCATAAATCTAAAATTATTCATCTTTTCTACTCCGTATTTTTCTTTGTAGTTGTTTTGAATAAGACCTTCTGTGTAGAATGCCGCCTGAATATCATATCTGAACTTCCATAAATTAGAATACCAGTAGTGAGTTTTTACATAACTAGTCTTGATATCTATAGGATACAATGTTTTTTCGATCTTGTCTACAACAATCATATCTAGAAGAGCTTTGCAAGCTAAGTCTTTGTATGTAAAGTTAAGAGGGATCTGAAAGTATACATCGTATCTTTCTTTGTTCTCAAAGTAGTCTTTAGTGAACTTATGATTCATTAAACTTTCTTTAATTTCATAGATTAGTTTGTGTTGCTGCGGACTAATTACTTGCTTGTTTTCACTGTTAACTAACGCATTGTAGTAGTTGGCACCTTCTTTAGCAAATCTATCTCGGACTTTCTCAATAGTGTCTCTCTTAAATCCAGCAGTTTCATAAGCTATGCTTTCTGCATCAGCATTGTTTCTGTGCGCATATAGATTCCATACAAAATCGCCCATCTGACCTGAAGGTCTTTCTTCGGTCATAATAAAAAAGTTCTCAAAGAATGCGTCTTCTCCTTGAGTAATTAACATGTCTACACCATCTCCGATTATAATAGAATCTTTAGGCTCATCAAATTCAGATGTCGCATAGTCTATAAAATCTTTAGGGTGTTTTAAAATACGCTTAAGCCTACTCTGGCTTATAGCAGTGTTACTTAAATAGCTATCATCAATTATCATTTTCTTGGTTGGGTTTAAATCTATCATCATAATGAGGCTTTTCTCTCATTATATATTCTAAAAACATTGCATTGCACATTACGTGTGCTAAATGACTTTCTTTACTTTCTAAATCATTGTCTTCTCCATTCAGGAAAGCAAACATGTGCCTTAGAAGAGACTCTGAAACTTGTGTAACAGGCATACCTTTTTTCCAGTTATGTCTGTCATACTTTTTAGCTCCCATCTCAAGCACTCTTACAAGGCCTTCTAGCGACTTAAAGTCTACCAGAGACCATTGTAGCTTACCTTCGTTGTATCTAAGCGCTCTTGCCTCTTCTAAGGCTTCTATAAATTCATCTTTTTTCATATAGGTTCTGGTATTTTAACTTCTAGTATCTCTCTTCCAAATTCAATTACATCTGAGATAAATTTTATAATTTCTTTTTTCTTAGCTGTAGCTAGCGAAAGAGGAAATCTTTGAAACTCTCCTTCAAACATAATCTCTTCATAGAAAAATTTAGATTTTAGAATAGTCATTACTTCTTCTTTGGTAAACGTAGTTCCTTCTAAGTCTTCAAATCTTTCTTTTATAATAGGCAAAACAAAGCCATAGAAATAAGCAAGTTGTGGTAGAGTTCTTTTATTGTCTACTCTAGTAATGTTAACTTCTACATCTATCTCTGGTGAGCCCATTAGAATTTCTTTAAAATACTCCTGAAGGAGATCTTTGTCTACCTTAAGGTAAACTTTCCCATCAATGTTTAGAGAAAGTTTACCTGGTAGGTTTATTCTATTTACGGACATAACGTTTTTATTTCTTCCAATAGGTTGATATACAGGGATCCGCTTTTAGTGGAACCCTTTTACAAAATACAGCACCCGACTTAACCATAGCGTCTTCTAGCGCTTTTGCGGTTTCGTCTTTAATTGATTCTGGACACTCAACTACATTCTCATCATGTACTATGTTTACAAACTTTACAGTAAACAATAAATTGTTGGGGATCAAGTAGTCTTCCCAGAAGTAAACACAAGATAACTTGGTTATCTCAGCAGATTCACCTTGAATAGGATAGTTTAAAGACATGCGTTCAATGTCCCCTTTCTTACTAAAGTAAAGAGATACATCTTTCTTTAGCTTAGAATAAGTAGGAGTCTTTGCTTCTTTGTGCTTTCTAAAACTTTCCCAATAACCTTTGGTTTCGATTTCTTTTTTAGTTTCTAAAAACTCATCATAGAAATCTACATAAGACTTTTTACCAGTTACATCAGAGATAAGCACGTAGCCTTTTTCTAGACCAAACTTTTTAGTCTTCTCAAAATAATCTTTAAGCCCAGGAAATGCTTTGAAATAAGAATCGTAGATATGCTGACCTTGTTCAACGGTCAAACCTAATTGATCTGCAATTCCTATGCCACTGCCTCCATAGTTAATAGCAAAGCCCGCAACCTTAGCTGCTTGGCGCTTGTCTTTGTGCTTAGACTTAATCTCTTTAAGGCCCATTCCATCGAGCTCAGGATACATTTTCGATGCAACAAAAGAGTGCATGTCTCCCAAATCTTGATCATAGAACTCAAGTAAATTTTTATCTAGACACTTGTTAACTAGAACAATCTGTTCCTGGCCTGTGTAATCA
>Ga0222713_10007525_pt1 | contig 10191 bp, 5 predicted proteins | sample C33_649DmetaG_FD_165061 | JGI IMG/M metagenome (GOLD analysis project Ga0222713, IMG submission 165061) | Estuarine water microbial communities from San Francisco Bay, California, United States - C33_649D | ecosystem: Environmental > Aquatic > Marine > Unclassified | place: USA: California... | reverse complement strand
AAGTATAAGTTGTAGTTGGTCTAACGGTAATTGTTTTGGTACCGGACGTTTCATTAAAATACAGAGTAACTGTACCGTTTGCTGGAATTGTTGTACCTTGAATTTGAATTTGAGGAATAATTACATTTCCCGTATCACTAAATTCATCAGAGGAAACGGTGACTAACTTATATCTCATAATTTGTGTTTCGTCAGGAGTTGCTTCTAACACAGGCATATTTTCAATAATAGCACCATAGTAATTTGACCCAAGTGGATGTGCGGTGTTATAAAGACCGTAATCTACTTCGTCATCTGAAACTGCGAATTTGGTAATTTGAAAATTACCCGTGCCGGTTCCCTGCGACAAGAGTTCCCGTCCACGATTGGTTAAAATAGCGTCCACGGTAATTGTGGATTTATCTAGGTATCCCATAGTCTAAATTCTCCTGAGTGAAGTACAACAAATATAAGTATAAAGTATTTTAATTTAACTTCATTATTCGACCCCTAACCGACCGCCTCCACCAAATTTAATGTTATTGTTTTGGTCTGGGATTTGGACGGTTCCCGTTCCTGCTGGTGCTGGAGCGGTTTGGGTATTGACCACCAATGTATTTTTCGTAGAAATAGATACACTGAATGGGGCTTGATTATCGAATGTGGTATTAACATCACGGCAACCGAGATAATTTCTTCTCTTTAATGCGGTTGTGTTTTCTCTACTAAATTTATAATGCCGTGGTAAATATCCAATAGGTAACAAATTATCCGGTTCGTATGCGAAATAATCTAGTATAATAGAAGATACAATTTGATTACTTGTTAAATTGTCAACGGTATAGTAAATGTTTGCTCCATTGGTTTGCATCATAATGTATGGAAATACGTCTTGTACTCCATCCAGTAATCCATCAAACAATACTCCCGCTGTTAATGACGGTAATGTATCAAAGTTTCTAGAAGCATCTGCTGAACGGTCAGCACTGTTTGCATACATACGTAAACGAAGGCCGTTGGTACCGGTTAGTCCATACAAGGTAAAGATATTGGCCACCTTAATCACACCTACAGCTTGTGAATTCGGAGCGTATACGGTACTTGGTATTGTGGTGACGTTTCTTCCATATTCTGCGACAATCGATCCAGTTGGTAATAACGTAATTGGAGCGTACAATCTGTCCAACGGAGAATCAACGTTTGTGTCTAATTTTACCACATATAGTTGCTTGTATAATGTATAAATATCATAAGAATATTCACCATTTTCTTTATGGAAATAACTTATTGTTCCAACATCATTAAAATCTGCTCTTGGTGGAATATCATAATATGGAGCGAGAGTATTGTTTTCACTATCTAATCGTGAAGTAATACCCAAATATGGATTTCTAGGATATCCCGAAGATGTTATATCTCCACGAAGTTTTGCATTAACAGGTAATGCTTCAAGTGTAGAGAACGAACTGTTTTGGTCGAGGAATGATGATGTTACAAAATCATCACCAATTTTTTGCAATACTCTTTGAAATGATGGCAACTTTGATGATTTGGTACTTTCCTTAAAATCAACTTCTTCTGGAATATTAATTGTGGTTGTTAATGGTAATGTGTCCGCAAACGGTAATGGAAGTGGTTTTATATATTGATCGGAATCCAAGAAGGAATATGCTCCGATACCAGCCGACCCAGACCCAGATACGAATCCACCAAATGCGACCGTACCTGTTCCATCTATTGCAAACTTTCTTACAACTGTATCTTTATTACGTGAAAGAACAGAAGATTCAATTACGATACCGTCTTGTAACTTTGTACGTGCAGGTATCATTGTATCCGCCATTTCACTTGGACCTTCTGTCAAATCCTTAAAGAATCTGATGTAGTCGTTTGGCTTTACCGTCTTATTGAAGTACTCAATATAATCTTTCCTTACGGATTCTAGATTTGAATATGTTGAACCTGTAATATATCTTGGACTACCAATGAGATTATTAACATCGACAACACCCATAGAACGAATGATATTTTGGTTAACGAAATCAGTTGGTGATATTGCGAACGATACTACATTTTGCCCACTATCGTATTGTTTTTCTTCAATTTGCTTAATACTCTTGAGTCTATCCAATACTTTCGTTCCATTTTTGTCAATAAATTCTTTGTTAAATGTTGGGGGTGGAGATACAGTGATGTTCTTATTTGTATAAACAGTTGACCCGACTATCGGAGTAAATTGTTTGATACCACGAAGCACCCGCTTAAACGATGCCGTAGTAAATCCGACTGCTGGTAACGTTTGTACAATTGATATGTTTTGATATGGACTTTCATTAGTTACCGACGAAGTAACTGATGCAAGAGGTTGACTAAATGGAACGTGAACATATAGGTTAACATATGACGACGTATAACTTGTTCCATAGTATGAACCTGGGTCGTATGCTTGTGATTCAAAATCTTCGTTAGAGATATTTTCTCCCCAAAGACGAACTTCATCCACTATACCATCAAAATTATTACCGAGTTTGATTGAACCAGAACCACCGACATAAATAAAGGTGGTATTATTCCACAATGATGACAAATTAACCGATGCCGATTCTTGGAATAGAATTTGGTCACCGTCGGTTTGAATAATTGAAATATCACCAGATTGACTACGTAACATCAAATTGGTGTAGTCATCACTAAAGAGCGGGAAGTAACTACTGGTTGCAATAATAATACGACCAGAACCACTAACTACGTGAATTCTTCCATATGTTTGTTTTGATGCTGATGGGTGTGGTACTAAATCGATAGCCCACGTATCACCAGTTACCAATGAACTACTTTGAACCTTAATTGGATTAAATGATAGTTGTAAGCTTGATGCGGTTATCGATGATGATACAAATGGAATTTGTACACGGTTCGCAACGGACCCAGTAAATTCTAATCCATAAGTAAGTTCGTCTGACCGAATATAGTTGCCAGCGATTGGATATGACGTTTCCTTAATTTGTAATACTGGTGAGTTGATTCCGTAGGTATTGAGTACTGCATCAAGAGAGGTACGTGACCCCTTAGTTTTTGCAAGATAAACCATACTATGCAGGAATCGCTTCCATGTTTCTGCCACATATGACCGTGACCCAGATTCACCAGTAAATTGTGCATTAAATGATTGTAAACTTTCTAAAGCATACACATTTGGAAGTTGTAATCCAAAGGATTGTGCAACTTCGTATACTTGGTCCATTGACAAATCTTCCAATGGATTTGGATTTGTAGAATAAATGTTTGGGAATTGGTCAACATAAACTTTGATGTTATCCATCAAATGACCAACCATGTCAAACAATGTTAAGAAATCACTAGAATCTATATCTTCTTGTATGTGCTTTGGTAAGTTCAATATCAAATAGTTTGGATTATTGTCATCGTATCGTTGTGCGATAGCTGATTGAACATTTAACCAATTTGTAGCGATAGTATCATACGGACTATGGGGAGTTCCATCTGCTAATTTTGGCCAAGAACCCGTTGGGTTATATTCCAATTCTCCATTCACATAGAATGCACTTGCAGAATATGCTATGGACTCAGAAGCATAGTATAAAAACTGTTCGTATGGGTCAAAATTACGAATAATATTTTCTTTTTCTTGTGCTTTAAATAATAAAGAGATTGTACTACTCGATACACTTGACGAAATACTAGCAGATGTCAATTCATCAATTTTTATAAGCTTTTCGTTGAATGATTGTAGTCTCTTGTACGCTGACCCAAAGTGAACAAAGTTATTATAATTAGTAAAATCTATATTAAGTTCAGATGACTTAAAATCTCCAGTAAACCAACGACGGAATACCGTATCTTCGTATGATACAGAACTTCCATTTACAATCGCTCCAACTGACCCAGTTGCTAAACCTAAACTAGTCAACGTGGTATTCGTTGCAAGCATCTTACTATCTACATAATTTCGTGAATCCATATTATATGGACGCAGATACGGAGTAGTGTCTGCTGCGGGGCCTAATTCAAAATTGACAGTATCAATAACAGATTCAGCTAATTCTCTACTGATAAATGCTGTATTTTCTGCTACAATGTCTGTGTCTAGTGGACGTAATAATTTTAATTGAACTGACCCCGAGTCTTTTGGTGCAAGACGCCACGCTTCAGCGACATATTGTCTGTCATTACCGAAGTTAAGTAATGTCTTATATTCTCTATTTTCATCAAAGAACGTTAAGACTTTTTCACGAACTACTTGACGAGCGGTCGCAGAAAGTGCATCGAATAATTGAACATTCGCAGTAGATAAACTAATACGAAGTGGAATATTAATTAATGCTTGTTCTACGTCAGGTGAACGTGATAAAGTAGTATCTTGTAAATTTAATATTGAATCTATTAATTTAGTATAGTTTATAAGATATACTAACGCGTTAACATAAGTACGCTCTAGTTTATCTGCACCCGTTCTTACGTGATCAAACTTGAAATGACGACGAAGTGCATTACCATCACGCGGTCCTGGATGGTCAGGCGATGTTACTCCTGATTTGGTAAAAAGTGCGTCTGCTAAGCATTCACGTGTAAGACGTGCAATAGCATCTTCGGTAGAAAACGTTCTTCCTCCTATTCCACTTCTATCATCATACAGTCTTTCGATGGAACGTCTACTTGGTGATCCAGCTATAGCTTGAGAAGTAATATTTGGAAAATCCACTTGTGTCATTTTCCAAGGTGCGGCGTTGTCTTCTCTTCCAGCTTGTCTAAATGACTTTGCAATATTTCCAATAATTGTTCCGGCGGCTATAATTGCAGTTATTGGTAATGCTGCTGCAGCAAATGCTGATGCTCCGGCGGATAATCCGGCACCAGCACCTGCTGTTACTGTTGCGGTTATTCCAACACTTCCCGCAGGAACTATAGTAGCAGGTATACCAAGCGCTGGTATTGCTGCAGTTATAGCCACAGGAGCAGCTTGGGCAGCAGCTAATGCTGCTGTACCCACGGGAGCCAGTGCATACCCAGCTGCACCTAATTGAGCCATTGTAATTACATTGTTATTTGCTGTGGCTTTTTCTACTTCTAGTTTTAAATCACCTATATATTTTTCAACTTTATCTATTTTTACAGCCCCATCGCCAAAAAACTTTGGATCCGTTAGACTATCGATAACAATTTGTATTTTACGTTTTTTATCTCGTAAATCATCTGCACCAAAATATATTTCGTAAGCTGTTTGTAATAATGCAGCCTTATCATCGTTACTTATTTCTGTGGTGGTGCCTAATCCAAACTGCACACCTTTTTCATTTAGTGTGATTTGTTTGTAATATGAATTTTGTGTATTAACAAATATTCTATGAGACATGATAAATTATCTTGTAAAAGTGTCAGTTGGTTCTTCTGCGCCACCACCACCACCACTCCCTCCCGATGGAGGAAGTACACTTGACGATGAAGAAGTCTCTCGTACAATAAACGTTATGTTAGTTTGCCGTTCTGGTCCTGCCGTAATAGTAACCGTTGTTTCTCCAGGAGATATAGCTTGTACAATCCGTGGAGTATATGGATTATAATCTACTTCAGTATTTGTAGGTTCTTCTACTTGCACGATACTCATATTGTTTGACCGCCAAATTACTGCTGCATCTTTGTCTTGATTACCAGCGATGTCGTATACAGTAATATCAATCTGTGTCCGTTCTCCTAGGTCTACGGTATAAGTATTTTGTGGTACAATTATAGTATTTTTATTACTTGCTTGACTACCAGTTGTTGCTGGAGGAGTTATTATGGGGAAACTGCCAGACTTGATATCTAAACTTATATTTGGATATATAACTGTTTCTGGTATATTTTCTATGTCTGGTGGTAAGTCAATTTTAACCAAAACTACACTATTACTAGTTGGTCCTAATACTACATTTCCACTTGGAAATTTTAAACTAGCTCCGGTAGTAGGATTAACAATTTGTATCCACGAGTCAGTAGTTGTTATGTTAACAGTGATAGGTACTTCTGTATCACTGTTTGCTAACGCTAATGGTATATCGGTAATTGAAGATGTATTAAAATTGTAATTTCTAATATATTCTATATTACCATTTGCCAATACATATGAAAATTTTTCACGAATGTTGTAAGTACTCATATTAAGTCAAACCGATAATTTTGTGGATTACGTTTTTCATCATCTAACGCTGAGTCGTACGCAATATCTATAGCATCAACCACATATTTAGATAATTCTGTTTCGGTAAAACTCGTACTTCCCGATAACAAAATCATATCATTTACAGTTTTTAACGCAATAGGATATGCTATATTTAGTACATTTTGTGCGATAGTATTAATACCAATACGACTACCATCATCATCGTCAAAATTATATTGAAGAAGTTTTTCACCAGACCCACTTGCAAAATTTTGATATAATGACGAACTATCAATTTTAGCCGAACTCATTGGAACCGTTAAATTACTTGACCCGGTTTGATTAAAAATTTGAAGAAGTGCTGGTCTAACATATTCTGCACTAATTCTTGGTATCGCAAACTGTTCCAATGCTTTTTGTTGTGATACGTCTGTTAATTTTAATTCTACTTCAGTTCGTGATGTTGATATTCTATTTACTTTTAAGATTCGATTATCATATGCACCAATTTCGTTAGCAAAAAAGTTTAGTGTAACAGAATATTGACCTGGTGGTAATTCAAATACTTGCGAATGAACCGAAGTTTGTGTAGCCTTAACAAAGTCAATATATAATAACTTACGTAAACTACCATCTTCATATTGTAACGTTTCTGTGTAAATTGACCCACTAACAGGTTTGATGAAATCTGCGAAAATTAATGAATTGTCAGATAAACTGTACAGGTTAAGTTCAACATTGTTTTGAAGAATGTTTTCTGAGAAATCAGATGGTACTTCCATATCAAGCAAATCATCTGACTTGTTTGCTATAACTCTAGAAACAGTATATCGTGGATACTGCTGAGTTAATTGTTCTACATTACTCACAAAGTTTTCTTGATTTGGCATTAGTCTAACTCTTCAAAGTTTTTGTTAATAGTGGTTAACCACGCATTATAATCAAGTTTTTCTTTATATAATGGAGTATAATATACACTACCAGATACTAAATTTGGTTCAGGTATAATTACAGTTTGTGAAATATTTGCATAGTCCGTAACAATAGAACCATCATGTCCAGAAGCGGATACATCAAATAAAGATACAGACATATCTATCTGTTCTTTTCTGGATATAGACTCACTGTCAGGATTAGCTATGTTTAGTAACGTTTTGTCCATAGATTATTCTACTTTAAATAATGTATCAGTATTAATAACTTTGGTATAATCGCCCGCTGTAACTTTCAACTTTAATGTATAAAATCTTCCTGGGTACAGCGGTGTGGTATCTAAGACAATATACGATCCCGTTGTGTCCGTATTAATTTTACTACTATCATCAAATCCAACAACTGTAGTATTACTTTGTGCATCGATGATTGAATAATATGACGTTGATGGCAAGTAATATTTGTTCTTATATCGTAAAGTACTATCAAAGGATTTTAGTGGATATTCATCTCGTACAACTAAATTTATGCGAGTGATGTCACCTTTGGTATACACTTCTTTTAAATTACTTGGTACTACCTTCATATTTAAAGTTGAAGGGATTGCTGCAAAACTACCAGTAGAAAATACTTGATTATCCCACGTAATTTCTAAAGTTGGTTGATAGATTGTATGTGTTTGTGTTGAAAAGAATTTGATGTTTCCTTTATTCTGATTATCCAGTTCATCAGATGTTGGAAACTGCAGTGCTAATCCGTGGAATGTGGATTGTAAAGACTGACTGACAATTGGTTGTAAAATATTTGTTACATCTATTCTAAGGTCTTGAAGTGGATAAGTTGATAGTGTAACACTTGCTGATGTGGACCCCGTTAAGAAATCTCCGCCTGCCATACTCCATGATGTGCTGCCACTGCATTGTCTCCACGTAGCACCATCATTTACGTTTTCTACGTTTTGATAGAAAAATCCACTACCTTCATCCCAAGACCGTGATACTTGATAAATAAGAACACGTTGATTGCGACGAACATTATCTGCATTGGCTAACTTTAAGTTTAGAAAGAAGTTTGACCCAGAAAATACACTTGCGGTGGTCGGAAGGTCAAAGTATAGTAATGACCTAGCAGATCCTGTGGTGTATGCGGTAGAGCTGGTAACTTCTTGTGTAGCTCTTACTACCTTACCGACTTCTAGTATTTCATCTAACCCCGCATTAATTGTTGGAAATGCTTGGTAGAGAGTAGTATCTTTACTTGCGGTTAAGAATTTTTTCATTGTGTGGCGTTCCCTATAATATCAGTTTGTGGATACTTCAACTCAAAGATACTTGGGTCGAGGCTTGGATAGATAACCCCATTAATGGTTGCTTCATCAATATCATATCTATAATTTTGATATCCAGCACCATCTTTAAATTGATATTTGTTAAAAATACGAACATTACGAACTGTTTGGACTCCTTCAACTAATCCGATAGTGTAAGACAAGTCTGCTAATATAATTGGTTCGTTAATACTCCACTTATCAGTTTGGAAGAATTCTTGTACGGTACCGATACTTCGAGCCAACACATCATTTACATTATAGTTTCTTAGTACAGAAATATCAAATTGAACACCGATATTAATAATAAAGGCATCTACAATGTTTACATCATCTGTTAACATTCTGAATTGGTCGAGGTATCTTGCTAGATTGTCTTTGACCACCGTATTTAACGTTGCTAAATTACCATTTGTATCATATCCTAATGTATACAAGTTAATAGAATTTGGACGTACCGGATTATCAACATAAACACGTTCATTACTTGCTGCTAAGATACGATTAATTTGTTCATCTCGTACCGCATATGCTTTAGCAATTTTACCATATTTTGATGGTAATGCGTATGAACGGACTGCGTAATCCTCTACGGTTACAACACGATTTTGTGCATTGAAAAACGCTAACGCATTTTCACGAATTTCATCGATTGATTCACCTTCACCACCACCTGTTGCTGGTAAATCGTTGTTGATAGTGATACTTTGAACTGCTGCGTTAAATGCGGTTACTTCTGCTTGAGTATATCCTGTCGTATCGTTTAGTGTAGATACTGATGATACTTGATTAATCGTATTTGATGGTGTATTACTTGTAACACCACCTCCCACTAAATATCTAACGGTTAGTGTTGTATTAAACGGAGACACACCGTACGCATTACTATTTAAGAAATTTACATTGTTAATTGCAACGTTACCTAATGCACTTTCTATAATGTTTCCATATTGAGAATTTGCTATTTGACGAGAATCTAACGTGGTGTTTACTTCTGCTGCATTATCTGTTCCAGAACCAAACACCAGTTCCATACGATTATCTCTTGAAATTCTGGTAACAAATCTGCGTGGCACCTTACGGAGTCTTAGTCTAGCAGATGGAAGTGCTCCAGATTCATTGTTTGCGGTTACACTCGCATCATCCATAATAACATCTTGTGCTAAATAATCAACTTCATACCATCGATTACCATCGGAATCTGTTATGGTTTCGATACCAATTACGTTAGCGTCTGGTATAGTTACTGAACTGAATCGTTGTGGTGCACCGAAAGAGAATGTTGTGGTCTTTTCTTCTGCAGCAATTAGTTTTGCTGGCTTCGTGACAATAAATGTGGCTGGATTTCCAGCATTAAATGTATTAACGATGTAATCATTTACCGTAATATCTGAAAAATCTATATCTTCTGACAGTCTAAAAGTTGTTGCTGGTTGACCAGTTGTTGTAGAAGTGGTAAAAGTACTTCCTCTTGCTACTTTAACCAAATACTTTGTATCTGGAACGTATGAACCATTAACAATTGTAGCCGGTGCTAATTGGTATAACGTAGCTGTTGTAGTTGCTGGGGATGTTAATTTTGGCTTGTATCCTAAAAACTGAGATATAGAAATTACATTTTCTTGTTGTTCTGCATAAGCTAACAAGTTTTCTTTAAATTGGTTATCAATATAGAATGACAAGACATCACCGACATACGAAGCCATTTCAATAAACATCATGCCTGGGGATGTTTCATTGAAATCTGAGTACGTATTTGGATAGTACGCTCTAGCAAAATCTATGAGATTTT
>Ga0222713_10007524_pt1 | contig 10192 bp, 10 predicted proteins | sample C33_649DmetaG_FD_165061 | JGI IMG/M metagenome (GOLD analysis project Ga0222713, IMG submission 165061) | Estuarine water microbial communities from San Francisco Bay, California, United States - C33_649D | ecosystem: Environmental > Aquatic > Marine > Unclassified | place: USA: California... | reverse complement strand
GTTATAAAATTAGCTTATAAACCGACTTCATTATACTTAGAAAAATATCATACAACCTTTAAACAACAGCTATTAGCTTTAACAACTGTCTCAATTCTAGTTTTTTTATTATTAATCCCGCTACTACATTATTTGATAAGAAAAAGAGAGCAATTCAAAAAATTATACGATGAAATATCGGTAATTAATAAAGCTTTTGAATTTAATATTAATTACGTAAAAAATTGCCAAAAACTTGAGCAATATGATTTGTTACCGATACAATTGACGACAGTAGAAAATGCTATAAATCAAGTTGATCTAGGGGCTTTAATAGAAGAAATAAAAATTTACGCACTCGCTTACACGGCAAGATTCCGCTATAAATTTGAACTAAATTTAATATCCGAAGTTGATAGCATTAGAATAAAGTTTGAACCTATAATATTTAAACAAATTATTATTAGCTTACTTCATAATATTTTGTACTTTATGAGAGGAGGGGAGCATATCAAAAAATTTCTAGTTAAATTCACAGAAGATCGTATCGTCTTTATATACGATTCATTTGCCGCTAATGAAGAACATATGCAGAACTGGTCAAGAAGTTTATTCCAACATCTTGCTAATCCGTATATCTTAGATTGTCAAAAAATATTTCAGTCGATAAAAGATTGTAATTTAAGTTATGAAGTAACACCTGATCAAGGTAAGAATGAAATAATAATTTTTCTAAATAAACAAGAGACTTTAGGGCATGTCATTAAATTTAAAAACAAATAAAATTATTTTCTTCTGTTTTATTATATTAACAGCAAATCCAATCTTAGCGGTTAAAAAGAATGATAAGCTAACGGATCAAATAATAAATCACGTTAATTTTTTTGTTAATAGAGAAAAAGAAGCCAATGCAATCTTACAAAATTTACAGTCATATAAAATAGCTAGTGTTATAGGGGTAACAAATATCGGCAAAACTGAGATCGTAAGGAAATACGCTAATTCTAATAAGAATGCTTATAACCTAATTTGGTTTTTCGACTCAAGTTTAGATCTCAATGAGCAATTTATGGCTTTAGCTAAAAAGATAAATCAGACTTTACTTTTAGAAGATAGTAATAAAATTTCTGAAGAGGTTTATAGCTCGCAAAAAGAGGTAATGAAATATTTGTCGGGGCATAATAATTGGTTATTGGTGTTTGATAATCTTAGATTAAATCAAAACAATAAGCTCGATAGTGTAATAAACTGGAATCATAACGGTCATATTATTATTTGCTCTCAAGACTCAAAAGATTTGCCTAATATTATTTATGTCCATAAACTAGATAAACGGCATGCATTGATACTTTTGCAAAAGATATTCGGTAGAGAAATAGAGAATAAAGCATTGCTAGAAAGGTTAGTAGATATATTTGACGGGTATCCTGGTTCGATTGTAAGAGGAGCTCTATTACTCAAAGAAAATAATTATCTTTCCTTAGAAGAATACAAAAATATATTAGCAAAATCTTCAGATCCGATAAAAACTCATATGGAACTAGTATTAAAACTACTTACCGATAACGATAAAAAATTATTAAGAGATATAGCTATTTTGAATAATCAGCTTTTTTCTAAGAACTTATTAAGAATAATTAGTGATAATCCTGATAATATCGGAGAGAGCTTATATAATCTTAATAGATTTGGCTTAATCAAAAATACTGACAATAATGAACAGGGGAATTTTTTTGAAATGCACGACGCAGTAAGAGATAGCGTATTGCAGTTTTCAACATTAGACGAAATTCAGCTGGCACTAACCGATATAATAAATAAGTTGAATACTTTAATGCCTAAAGGTGTAACAAGCAGCTATACATTTACTAATAGTGACACAACTATAAGGTCGAACTTAGAAGTATTGTTAGAAAATGCCGAAAAATATAAAGTTGATATATATAAAATATTAGAGCTAAGAAAAAACCTAATAAATTATTATATGGCAATACTCGATCATTATAATTGGAAAAAAATGAAAGTTTGGCTTGAACAAAAAGAATCGGATAATTTATTAAAAATCAATAAAATGGATAATGCTGCAAAGATAAATTACTCATGGTATTTATTAGATATGGGTATGTATGAAGATTTTGTGAAGTCAAGTTTTATGACTGCATTAACTTATTATAATAGAGCTAAAGAAGTAGTACAGGACATAAAAGACCAACCAGAACTGAAATCTACTACTCTACTTCAGATTGCTCAAACACAAGTTTTTGGCGGTGGTATAGAAGAAGCGGAGCAAAGCCTAGTTGAAGTTGATAAGTTAATACAAAACTATCCTAAGGCTGATTTTGACATGGGGCTGTACTGGTTTATAAGAGCACGAATTGCTGTAGCTAGAGGAAATTATGCAGAAGCATTAATTTTTGTAGATAATAACATAAGTGCGGAATCTCATTTAGCACAAGATACTTTTACTGCGCCGACTTATATATTAAAGTCGGAAATATTAAATTTTATGGGTGAATATAATCAAAGCTATGACATTATAAAAAGGATTCAAAAACAAGAAATATCCAATAACCATACGGAGCATGAAATACATGCTAGGATACTTACTCAGTTGTCAAGAGCCGAGTTAGGGCTAGAATTAAAAGAAGATGCTTTAAACAATGCAAATATTGCATGTAGTATTTTTCAAAAAGAAATAGAAAAATATAAAATAGACTCGGTGTTAAATACTGAATTTGCAACAGCTTTAGTAATAAAAGGTAATGCATTAGCAAAAAACGGGAAATCTGATGAAGCTCTCTTAACTTATAATGAAGCAGAAGCAATTTACTTTAGAAGATATAACGCTAATTATAATAAAATGGATGATATAAATTACTTATTATCTCAAGGAGCAAAAGTTGCGTGTATAAGCAAAAACGCTTTTTGGAAAATACATTTTTATAATCAGTTGATTAATAATTTTGATAAAAATCATCCAAGAGTAAAAGAAGTAGAAAATATATGCCTTAACTCAGGTATTTAAGGTATCTAAAGAATAATATTTCATTATAGACCATTTTACAAATTGGTCATCTACTGTGGTATTATTAAATTGTTCGGCGTATGAATAAACTTCCAAGATAAGAATAAATAATGCCTCGTAACTGATTTTAATGTTTTTCGGTAGCGATTGAATTTCGGCAATAACTTTTTGGCATGCTTCAAGTAACAGCTTATAATTATCAACGTAATGGATATTTTTAGGGTCTTCAATTAATTCTTTGTAATCTACATTAAGAGTTTTGGCTATTTTTTGCAGTAGTTCCGCAGACGGATTGGTGCTTTTACCGCTAAATATATTATAGATATTTCTATTAGTACCTGCCTTACGCTCTAGATCCTGTAGCTTCCACCCTCTTTCTTGTAAGATTCTGGTTATATTTTCTTTTAGTAATTCAGAGCTCATTTTACAACAATTTTATTTTCTATGTAAATTATAATTGACAAGTATTATCAATAGTGAGAATATATAATCTTATTAAGATTATATATTCTCGATCATTTTATATAATACATTTTTATTGATGTTATATAACTGACTAAGATTTGTATATATCATTTTATAAAAAGCCAAATTATATGAGCTTAATTAAAAATTAATACCACCCGATGCGCAGTCGCCAAACTAATAGCATCAAGGTGGTAGTATAACTCACATATGAATATGAGAATAATATGCTTATAACAAAAAACCTTTCAACTTGCAAGCCCGCAAGTACAAAATTATCAAATCCTGTTGATATCGGTAGCGGTAATATCATACCTAACTGGTGGTACTCAACAATACTAACTACAGGTGGTAAAGCCGATACTATGGCTATCGCTCTATTATCCGAGTTATGGTTTTTGTATCGTTCTACTGGACAAGAAGAACATCAAAAAGATTACGATTATTTTTGTAATAAATTTAACTTAAGTACCTATCAGATCAGAGAAGCTTTTATCCGTTTAGAAGCTCTTGATCTTATGAAAAGATCGATCGGTAGCATAGTAGTTCAGGGACGAAAGTTTGCTAATATTTTGTTTGTTACCTTAAATGTTAAAAAATTGCTTGAGATGTCACCGAGCTACTTGCAAGCAGGTTCAAACGACGATGATAACGCTAACAATCAAAAAGGAAGGGATAATAAATGCCAAGATTCAATTTTTTTGGGCGATAGGGTACGGGAGTCTAAAGATAGTGATTTAGAAATTCTAGATGCAAGAATAAATAAGAAAAATCTAGAAGAAGATAGATCTAGCAGATCTACTTTTATTTCAAATTCTTTTTTAGAAAAAGAAAACTCATCTGCTAACGTTATTCGTAAAGAAAGATTTAGCCTCGCTTCATTTTATCCGTTGGCTCAATCAGATATTGATAAGCTGCAAATGCTTTGCGGTCGTCAGTTTTCTAGTAATGCTATTAACGAAATCTTACAAAACTTAAGCATTAAATTACCGAATCATACTTTTCCTCATAAAGCGGCATTCATTAATTACATGGGTAAAGTTTTGGCTTACGAGATGAGAGATGCGGTAAAGATTAGTAATGAGAGTTTTAAGATCAAGAGTAATGTTACCGCTGAAGAAATCACGACAAAGGCTAAGGAAGAATTTTTAAACAAAATTGAAAATAGCAGGGATACCTCTCCTAAAATGCAACTAAGCCGTAAACTAGCGGGAATACTAGAACCTAAGATTGCTTACGACTTTTTAATGTCTGCTGGCTTTGTCGATAATCCCGAATCTTTAAAAGTCGATAGTTTCAAAATTATCTTACGTAAAAATCTAACCTTGAGTCAATCGGAGCACCAGCTAATACTTGAGCAGGTACAATCAGTATACGGTGATTACATCAACCGCCTTGATATTACTATAGCCCAAAATGTGCAAATAACAAAATCTTCGTTCGGGCAACGCAAAGAACTGGTCAAAAATGAACCTCAAATATTTGAAGGAATATGGGGTAAAATCAGGCAAGGCTTGATTGATTATTACGGCTCAGGCGGCAATGCTATGGATAGCGCGTGGTTTGCTAAGTTAAAAGCGGATGTTGATCTTGACGCTAAGAAACTTACCTTAAAAGCCCCGACTAAATTTATCAAAGACTGGGTACAAAGTAATTATAGTCATCTGATAGATAATTTATGTCGTTTGCATAATTATAGCTTAGAGGGGGTGCTTGCCGTATGAAAAAACACCTTAAAAGCTTTCTAATTGCAATAGTTATACCTAGCATAATCATCGCTGGATTTAATAACATTATATTTGCAAGCAACATCAATCCTGAGATTGGCAATATTGGCTATTGGTATGATGATTCCGATGTTAGAGGAGTTATCTCTAAGCGTCTTGGGGATAGGGCTTATATTGCTCCTGCCGTGCCAAATTCTCCGTTGTTAATTAACGATGTAGCAGTAGCTGCTTTGAATGAAGCAAGGTTGGGTAAACCGGCTCTTATTCCGGTTAATTTAAATGGTAATCACTGGACGGCTATTGCTATTCGAGTAAAAGCAAGTGGGGATATTGTAGTATTCTATAATGATTCGTTCGGTAGTTCTGTTGGCGGGAACACCTCAGAAAGTGGTCAATATATAGAAGCTATTAGACGGATTGTACCAAATGCACAAATTATTGATCTGCAAGTACATCAACAAAACGACGGCTCTTCTTGCGGAGCATTTACAGCTGAGAATCTGATTGCTCTTAGCATGCTTGATCAGGCAAACCTAACAGTAGAGGAAGCAAGAGCAGTACTTGCCGGTATTACTGACGCAAAAGCTATCCGCACGTTGCAATTAAATAGTTTAAGTAGTTTATATGAAAAGATCATAACAAATCAAGAATTAGCAAATAGCAAACTTACAAAGACCAACATAGAAGCTACGACGGAGCTAGCTTTCAGTGAAACGGCTAATCTGTCATCCTCTCTCATAAACCGTCTCTCACATCTACACCTAGCCGATAACGAACACTTTGGGATATCATCGGGCGATGATCAATTAAATTACGGCGCGTGGGTATTAGGAGCAATCGGCAAGGGATTATTTAAAGACAAAGATTTCGGTAAAATAAAGTATAATGTAGGCGGAGCAACTATAGGTTTTGACGGCAAGATCGATGATGATACAACCTTAGGTATTGCTTTAAGTTATAACATCGGCAGCTTAAAACCAAAAGCTGATTCTATTAATAATAGTCACTCTAATTTTTCCACGAATACAAGCTCTATAATCGGTTCTCTTTACGGTAGCATGCAAGCTGATGAGCAGCTAGTATTAATCGGTAATATCGCTTTCGGTAAACTCTACGGTAAAACCAAATATCAATCGTTCTTGAGTGAAGATAATAACTTTAAATTAAAAGGGGAGCTTTTCGGCGCAAATATCGGGGCTAATTATTATTTACCGCTAGCTTCGCTAATACTAGTGCCGAGCCTTATCGGTTCTTACGAGGGGGTAAAATTTGCCGCTATTAAACAAGGCAATTTAACTACTGGTAATATCCACGTTCAAAAATTCTCTATTACTCCTGGCTTGTCTCTTGCGACTATATTTGAGTATGACGAGTTTCAATTAATTCCGCAAGTTTCTGCTAGTTATACTAACTCGCCGCTTATTAAATCAAAAAAACTTAACCTAAAGAATGCAAGCGGCAAAACTCTCTCTAACAACAAAATCTCCGTTGCCAAAGATTCATATAACTTAGGAGCAAGTATAACTTTGTCGTCGGAGAGAATTGAGACGAGCGTAGGGTACGAGAGAACGGGACAGTCCAAATACTTGGGACATGTCGGTTATTTAAAATTAAGAATTAATATTTAGAGGTTATTTCTATGAGCCAAGCAATCGAAGAAATTAGAGACACGCTAACTTTCATATTAAACACGCTAGAAACTATAGACTCAAAGCTAGACGCCCAAGAAAAAGACATTAAAACATACATCGAGCAGAAACCCTTAAGTTTAGATTCCAACGAGTTAATAATCACAGGGTTAAAATCAACAAGAACTTCCTTTGAATTGCTGCGAGATGAAATCGATGAACTACACCAAGTAACCGTGGCTTTATTTCGGGGGGAGTAATGCGAGTGTTAAAAAACATAAATTTAAAACCACCTCTTAAAGTCTCGCGATTTTTAAGAATTATTACCGCTTGTTTAGTGTCTACCGTATTTGCATTACTTATTTTTAGCATTTTCCCTGAGATCGCAGTAGTGCCGATGGACATAAACTCGGAAGTAATGCCGACACTAGATCCTTTGATTAAAGAAGTAAAAGAACAATGGAGCAGCAAATTAGAGATTTTTGTTATTGCTGGAGCAGCGGTGATTAAAGGTAGAGGATTTATTATTAGTCCCGTGGGTTCTGTCGGCTCTGTTCATAACGATACACGCGGGTGAAAGGAGAGGAAAATATGTCGCCGTAAACTTATAAACTTTGCGCAAACCAAAAAGAAGAGAGGTTTCTCTTTCGAGATAAAGTGCTTTAGCTACGGACTTAAGCTCAAGTGATACAAAATAAATATGAATATTAAATTTAACATCAACAAAAAGGTAAGTAAAGATTATGCAAAAAAATTCTAGAAATTATTATAGCAAGACTGGCAAAGTTCTTAAAACCGCCCTGTATCTTGCACCGATTCTACTTTGTAGCATCGATGCAATGGCTTTTGACCTTGATGCAGGAATCAAGGCGGCTACTGATCCGGTAAAAAAAATGATTAACGACTATTATCCGGTAGGTATTTTTATAACTGGGGCAATGGGAGCAATGATGCAACAACAAGGTGATCTTAGAGACAGAATGCTGGGCTTTGGTAAAGGTGCATTAGTCGGTGGTTTAACGGTAATAGCAGTTAAAACCGGTCTTGGAGTATAGAAATGGAGAGAGTCAGATTAAATAGAGCATTAAACAAGGAGATCAAATATTACGGTCTTAGTTATCTAGGTCTACTCGGGGCTACGCTTGTCGGTTGCTTGGTGTGGACAAGATTCGGGATGACTATCGGTATTATAGGTTTTGTCGTAGGTTACGGCTTCTCCGCTTATGCGGCTAAGGGGTGGCATCAGGGAAGCGTACAGCGATTTATTTATTGGCATTTACCGCTTAAGGACATATTCGGCGGCAAATATTTGCCGGAGTCTCATAAGAGGTGTTTTTTGTAAGAGTAAGCGTCGAATAAATATTAAATATGAATATTAAACGAAAATACAATGTCAAGGAAGTTATGAATTTACAAGTAGCTATGCAAGGAGGAGATCGTATAACAAAGCAGCGCAATCTGTTTTTGGTGCTGACTATTGCTTTAAGTATAACGAGCGGCGCACTTAGCCTTAAGATTTTGGCTCAAGAAGAGCGAATTATTATGGTGCCACCGCTCTCATCTGAGGTAATGATTTCAAACCGCAAAGTATCTAGCGGTTACTTGGAGCAAATGACTATGGTGTTTTTAAATTCACTACTTGATTTATCGGCTGCGGACGTCCTACACAAAAGGGACATGATTTTAAAATATACTTCAAATAGCGACTCGAGCTTTTCTAAAAAGATAAACGAATATTTTGCGGATAGCCTAGAGAAGTATAAAAACTTTGATTTAGTTACTTATTTTACGGTGAAGAATATGGAAATTGACGAGGGAAGCGGTGAGGTAATCGCTCACGGCATCTTAACCTCAAGATACGGTAAACACGGCTTTGAATCTAATCCTACTTCTTACCGTCTTAGTTTTGAATTTAGCGGCGGTTACTTACGGCTAAAGGAATTTAATCAGGTAGTAAGCGATAAAGAGAAAAAAGAAGGCAAACAAGAACCTAAGGGAGCATTAGTTAAATGAAAAGCTGGACAAAAATCTTAAAGAGCAAGTTATATCTAAAGGCAAAGCTGTTCTTATCGGTAAAACTAATGCTTATTACCTTCGCTTGCTTTTCTTACGCTTATGCAAATACCGAATTTACTTTTAATCCTAAAAATAGAATAGAAACGGTAATAGGTGCAAACGAGCTGAACAGGATAGGGGTAGTAGGCGGTGAAATCATCGAAGTAATAGGTGATGAGAATAAGTACGCTCTTTACTGGAGCGGTGATTGGTGCAACTTGTTTATTAAACCCAAAGCGGAAGTAGGCGAGACTATCGAGCTAAGCTTAATAATGCCCCACGGCGGAGCGCAAGATATGAGATTTACCGTGGGCGATACTTCTGCTCAAACAATATTCATTAATTTAGGTAGCGAGCTAAAACCCACTTCGCACACCAAAGGTTTTATACCGCTTGTAAACGAACCGCTTAAATCTGAAATAACTTCAATGATGAGAGCGATGATTGAGGGTGAGAAGGGCAAGTATTATGTTACAAGCAGCAAACGTACTTTACAAAAAACCAAAGAGCGGCTTGTTAGCCAAAATGCTGCTTATAGATATCGTAATTTAAGCGGAGCGGTGCTATCGGTAAAAAATCTTACCTCTAAACCACTAGAGTTGCTTGAACTTGATTTTAGCAATCTTTTTAAAAACACCGTAGCGATTAATCTCGGCTCGTATAACGGACAAACATTAAATGTAATAAAGCCGCGAGCAACAATGCAAGTATTTATTATTACGAGAGAAAAAAAGCATGATTGATAAATTAAAAAATATTTGGCAGAAAATTAGTAATTTTAAGCGGGAGCAACGAGGGCTACCGCAAGATCCGAAAGTTCAAACCGATAATCTAGCTTCTCCTCACGCCAAGAGTTCTATGCAAGCTAAGAGAAAGCATGATTATATCGTGCTAGTTGGTCTTGGGGTAACCGTGATTATAGGGCTTAGCTTCATGAAGTATCGCTCAAATTCTTTAAGCGGAGAGAGTAGCGAAGCGGATGCAAAACTTCCCTTAAATCTTGAGGTAGCAAGCCATGCGCTTGATATCGATAAAATGTGGCGTAACCATTTTGAGGATAAATTGACGGATGCCAAAACATCCTCGGATGAGAAGCTCAAACTAATTGAAGCGAGTATCAATGAGCAATCAAGCAACTACACCGCGCAGCTAAAAAGCGAAATCGAGAAACTAAAAGCACAAATGCAATATATATCGGAAGAGCAGGCGTCATCGCGAAGAGAGTTTAGTAACGTAAAAGCCAATCTAAATGACGGTGATAAATCTCCAAAAAATAACTATCCGCTAATAGACGATAGCCGCATTACCGTAAA
>Ga0222713_10007521_pt1 | contig 10195 bp, 5 predicted proteins | sample C33_649DmetaG_FD_165061 | JGI IMG/M metagenome (GOLD analysis project Ga0222713, IMG submission 165061) | Estuarine water microbial communities from San Francisco Bay, California, United States - C33_649D | ecosystem: Environmental > Aquatic > Marine > Unclassified | place: USA: California... | reverse complement strand
GGCCCCGGCCGTCGGCATGGTGAGCAAACCGGCCTGCCACGGTTGGTAGCCGAGCCCGATCTGATAAAGCAGAGGCAGTAGAAAAGGCATGCCGCCGACGCCCATGCGGGTCAGAAAGCCGCCGATCACGGACAGGCGGAAGGTGCGCAGCTGGAAAAGCGACAGGGCCAGCACGGGGGCCTCCACGCGCCGGGAGTGCCAGCCGTAGGCGGCGAGGGCGGCGAGCGAGAGAGCGATGATCAGACTGACATTGGCGGTCGCCATCGTGTGCTCGCCGAAGACCTCCAGCGCATACGAGAGCAGGGCGATGCCGCTGCCGAAGAGCATGAAGCCGGTATAGTCCATCGGGTGGACCTGCTTGTCCTGATAATCCGGCATGAAGCGGCGGCCCATCACAAACCCGAGCAGGGCGATGGGCAGGTTGATGAAGAAAATCATCCGCCAGCTCATCCAGTGCACGATCACACCGCCGAGAAAAGGGCCGATCATCGGGCCGATCAGGGCCGGGATGATCACGTAGTTCATGGTGCGCAGCAGCTCCGACCGGGGAAAGGTGCGCACGAGGGCGATGCGCGCGATGGGCGTCATCATGGCGCCGCCGATGCCTTGGATGATCCGGGAAACCACCAACATGGGCACATTGACCGACAGGCCGCACAGCAGCGAACCCAAGGCGAAGACCGAGATGGCCTGGATGAAGATGCGCTGGGTGCCGAACCGGTCGGCCATCCAACCGCTGATCGGGATGAACACCGCGAGGGCGAGGGTATAGCTGGTCAGGACGGCCTTGAGGGCGAGGGGGGCCACGCCGAGATCGGTGGCCATGACCGGGACGGCGGTGTTGAGCACCGTCGCGTCCAGATTCTCCATAAACAACGCGATGGCCACGAGCCACGGCAGGAAGCGTTGAGTTTGGGCGGAAGGCGTCTCGGACACGGGGAAATGACTATGGGGAAAAGTCTGGGAATCAACTTTAGGGCTAAATTGGTCCGCGACCGCATCGGGACGGGCAAGAACTGAGGGTGAATTCAAATTGGACCTTTACGCCATGAAACCGAACCGTGATTTTTTGCGTTTGCCCGGATTCCACGGGTTCCCCCACACTTTCCACTTTCATGTATCTTAAGGCGCTCAAGCTCCACGGTTTTAAGTCCTTCGCAGATTCCACGACCCTACGATTCGAACCCGGTGTCACCGCGGTGGTTGGTCCCAATGGCTGCGGCAAGTCCAATATCGCTGACGGCATCCGCTGGGTGCTCGGCGAACAAAGCGCCAAGGCCCTGCGCGGCGGCAAGATGCAGGACGTCATCTTTGAGGGTGCCGACACGCGCAAGCCTTCGCAGATCTGCGAAGTGTCGCTGCTGTTGACCGATTGCGAGAAACAGCTCGGCAGTGAATTCCATGAGATTGAAATCATGCGGCGCGTGCATCGGGACGGTGCCAGTGAGTATTTCTTCAATGGCCAGGCCTGCCGCCTGAAGGACATCCACAAGCTATTCATGGATACCGGGGTGGGCCGGACGAGTTATTCGATCATGGCGCAAGGTCAGATCGACCAGATCCTTTCCTCGAAGCCCGAGGAGCGCCGCGCGGTGTTCGAAGAAGCTGCGGGCATCACGAAATACAAGAGCCAGCGCCGCGAGGCGATGAACAAGCTGGCATTGACCGAGCAGAATCTGGCGCGGGTGGCGGATGTGATCGGTGAAGTCGGCCGGCAAATCGGCAGTCTCCGTCGGCAGGCCTCGAAGGCGTTGCGTTACAAGCGACTCAACCACCGGCTGCGGCATCTCGCACTGGCGTGGAGCGGATATCAACACGCCCAGCTTGCGGCGACGCTGGATGAACTCGATGCCAAGGTGGCGACTTATCGCACCGAAGCGGAAGCGCACCGCACCGATCTCAACGCGCAACAGACCTCCGTCGACGAGATGAAGGCGCAGCGCAGCCAACACAATCAGCGGGTGCAGGATGCCCAGCAAGGGGTTTACGATTTGCGCTCGCAGAAGGAAGCCGCCGAAAACCAAGCCAATCTCGCTAAGATCAAACGCACCGGTTTGGAAGACCGGCTGGAATCTTCCCGCACCAATCTCGGTGAACTGGAAATGCAGTTGCGCGAAGTGTCGGCGAAGGCGGATACCGGCGCGCAGGACAAGCAAATGCAGCTTGGGTTGCTCGGCAGCAGCGATGCCACCTATCAGCAGCGCAATCGTGAACTCGCGATTGTCGAGGGTGAGCTCAGCAAGATTGAGCAGGAGCTCCAGCAAACCAAGTTTCAGTTGCTACAATTTGACAGCACGGTGGCACGACTCCGCACTGATTGTTCCGGTTATGAGGTCGATCAAAAGACCAGCGTGCACCGGCACGAGACCCTCGCGCAGGAATTGGCCCAGGTGCGGGAACAGCAGACCAGTGCCGAGCAACTATCGGCCGAGTTGACCACCAGGGCCGAGGAGGCCTTGGCGGAGAAATCGCGTGCGCACAACGAAGCGACCGCCGCCCAGCAGGCGATTGCCGACCTGACCTCGGAATTCCGCGAGGCCCAGCGCAAGCAGCAGGATATCGACCGCGGGCTGGCCCAGCGCACGGCGCGGTTGCGGTTGCTGCAACAATTGCAGGAAAAGTGGGAGGGCTTTGGCGAAGGCGCGAAAGCGATTTTGCAGGGCCGGCTCGATGGCGCACTGGCCGGTGCGAAGGCCTCACCGATCACGCAAGGGATTGAGGTAGCGCCCGATTATGCCCGGGCGGTTGAGGCGATCCTCGGATCGGCCGCCGAGGCCATCAGTGTGAGTGATTTGGCCACGGCACAGCGTATCCTTTCCCAGTTGGAAGCCGAAGAAATTGGCTCCGTGGTGTTGCATGTGGGCGATGTCGCCAAAGGGGATAACGCCAACATCGAATTACCGATGTTTTTGCGTTCAGCCTCCGTGGCGTTGCGCGGAGCGGATGGGTCGCATCCAGCTGAAAGTATCCTGGCCGCCTGTTATGTAACGGATGACCTCGGTGCCTTCTTGGAATTTTGGAAAGCCAACCCGACCTTCAGCTTCCTCGCCGTGGCGACCCGCAAGGGCGACTTGGTGGATCGGCGCGGGCTGGTCTACGGTGGCCATCACAGCAGTAAGAAATCGGCCAACAGTATCGTGCAGCGCGAGATTGACCTCCGTGAAACGGCCCGGGCTTTGGCGGATGAACAAAAGGCGCACGACGACCAACGATTAGTCATCGAGGGTATCAACACCCGGTTGACAACGGCGGAAGCCACCTTGGAAGAGAAGCGCGCCGCGGTCTTAACTATTACGCAAAGTGTCGCCGGGGTGCAGGCCGAGCAGAAGAATGCTCAGCGTTCGGTGGAAGAAATTACGCAGCGGGTGGCGCGCATGGAAACTGAATTGGTTTCACTGGAACGGGTGCGCAATGAGGCGCATGAACGCTGGGAGAAGGCGCAAACCGGACTACAACAGGCTGAAGCGTCGGCCAACACCCAACGCGAAACCATCCAGCGGTTGGAGTCGCGACTCGGCGAAATTCGCACCGAGCGGGATGTGAAGCGCGAGACCCTTGCGCAGGCCCGCCTCGAACTGGCCGAACATCGCCAGAAGGTTGAAGTGCTGGATCGCGGTCTTGATGAGATGCAACGGCGCCAGGAGCAAGTCGGTCAGTTGTTGGTGCAGCGCCAACAAGAGATCGAGGTCTGGAGCGATCAGATTGATCAGCTGGCATCTGAATCCTCATCCCAACAGGCGAAGGCCGGGGAGATCGCCGAGACCTTGGTGGTCGCCCAGCAACATGTGGCGGCCGCCCGGGCGGAACTGGTGGAATTGGAACGCAAGATCACCGAGATCGAGGGCACTCAAAGTGCTTTGCGTCAGCGCACCGAAGCCGCGCAAAACGAATTGCAGCGACATGAGGTCCGCTTGGCCGAGAGCCGCCAGCGGATGACTTTCCTGACCGAAGAAGTGCAACGGGAATTTTCCACTCCAATCGCCGAGATCGATTGGAAGCAGTTGTTGTGGCGCTCCGAGGACGAACCTGAAGGTATCCAGGCACTCGATCTGGATGAGGATGAGGCTGAGAGCAGCGGCCAGCAATCAGCGGTCAGTGATCAGCCGTCCGAGGGTGCTGAGTCTGGCGAAATATCGGAAGGCGTAGCCGCGGATACGCCGGCAGCACCGACCAAGCGCCGTCGCAAACAGAAGGAAGCCCGCGGTGAGCCGACCGATGCGGATCTGGCCGCTTTGGATGCGACCGATTGGGCTCAGGTCAAGGGCGAGGTGGATGCACTGCGGCAACGCCTCAACAGCATGGGTGCCGTCAATTTGGTCGCGATCGAGGAATACGCCGAACTCAAACAGCGTCATGACTTCCTCAAGACCCAGTGTGATGATCTTACCAATGCCCGCACGGACTTGCTCAAGGCGATCGATGAAATCAACCAGACGTCGCAGCAGCAGTTCCAAGTGACCTTTGAGCAGATCCAGAAGAACTTTGCCTACACCTTCCAGACGCTCTTTGGCGGCGGCAAGGCGGCCCTCGAACTGATTGCCGCTGAGGACATCCTCGAAAGCGGAATTGAAATCGTGGCGCAACCACCCGGGACCAAGTTGAAGAGTATTACGCTATTGTCCGGTGGACAGAAGACGCTGACGGCGGTCGCGCTGCTCTTTGCACTCTACATGGTGAAGCCGTCGCCGTTCTGCTTGCTGGACGAATTGGATGCGCCGCTCGACGAATCCAATATCGGCCGTTTCACCAATTTGTTGAAACAGTTCGTTTCGGAGTCCCAATTCATCATTATCACCCACAACAAGCGCACCGTGGCCGCCGCCAGTGCGATTTATGGGGTGACGATGGAAGAGCGCGGGGTTTCCAAGACGGTGTCGATGCGCTTCAACCACACCGAAGGGGACACGGCGGAAATTCCCACGCGGAACATCGCCGAAGCGGTTACGGCCACGCAGTCATAATTTCCAATGTTCCTGCGTGCGACTCGCATAAAATTCATCTGGGGGGCCTCAAAGGTCGTGATGGCCCGGTGGCGGTTTGGCTTGTGGGGATTCTACGAACGCAAGGCCGGTCATCCGGATTCCGGCTTGGCGGTCAGCGTGCGTGGGGTGCTGCTCTTGGGCTTATTGGTATCCGTCACGGCGTATATGGCCGGGGCCACGACCATCTACCTCTGGCTCGATCGCAAGGAACATAATTATGTGACCTATACCGACGTCCTCTTATTGCCGGTGCGCTGGGATGAAATTCAGGAAAAGCGCGGACTGGGCTACTTGGATGAGGGCATCGCCAGTCTGAAAACGCAGCGTTGGTCCGATGGGGAAATGAAGTTGCGCATCGGCCTGAGCAAGTATCCGCAGGCCATGACGGCACGATAGGCCTTGGCGGAATTCTACTATTATGCGCAGCAACACACCCGGGCCCTCAAGGTGTTGGAAGACGGCATGGATGTGACCCCGGGCTATCCCGGCCGACGCTACCTCACCAATTATTTCACGATCGCCCTCCAAGCGGAAAACTACCCCAGCGTGCTCGATGCCACGGCGCGCTATCTCGATCATCCCCCGGCGGATTTACCCGAGAAGGAGCGGGACTGGCTCTTTCAGCAAAAGCTCAATGCCTTGATCAAGGAAGGACGGGTGGCGGAAGCCCTGAGCTTGTTGGAAATGACCCCGGATAACGTGGTTTTTAATGAGCAGCGGGTGTTGGTGATGCTGGAATTGAATCGTGCCAAAGACGCGATGGCCTACCTGAAAGACTGGCGGGCCAAGACGGGGGCGACTCCCCAGATTCTTCGGTTACAAGTTCGCGCGTATCGTGAACTGAAGCAAGTCGACGAGATGAACGCCGTGTTGGAGGAATTGCGTGAGCTGAGTCCGGCCGACGCCCGCACCTATGCCTATGCGGTCATCCAGCGAAAGTTGATCGGTGCCGATCAGGCCGCCCGTGAGAGTTTGGAGGACTATTTTTTCCGCTTCGGGGGCTATGCTGCCAACACGCTTTTGGTGGCCCAACCCTTGGCCGAGATCGGCGCGGTCGACATGTTGCAGACCTGTTTGCAGCGTGCGACTGAACAAGGCTATGATCTGCGTCCCTATCTTCTGCTCTTGGCTCAAGCCCAGTTGAAACAGGGTGAGTGGGAAGGAGCCCTGCAAACCGCGCGTCGGCTGGGCAATATGAGCACCATGGGTCGCAATCCCAAGGATTTGGATGCGGCGGAACTTGCCGGATTATTGGCCAACATTGCAACTGATGCATCGGATGGTCCCCAGGTGGCCCTGCTCAAGCATCTCGAATCCCGTTTTTATGTATTTCAAAACTATCGCATGATCGTGGATACCCTGATGCGCGCCGAACGCTATGAGGTTGCGTTGGAAGTTATCACACAAGCCGAGCGACGTTATCCACGTAACCAGAGCCTGGCAGCTGACAAGACGAAGGCCGCAAAGGTATTAGCCGAGAGAGCCGCAGCCCAAAACACCCCGGAGATGAAGACCGTTTCTCCGGTTTTTGTGGAGCAGTCGTTTTTTGACCGGGTTGATGCGGCGATGGCCGATGGGCAATGGGTCCAGGTCGCCAGTATGATCCGGGATGTGCAACAAGCCCGTCCATCGTGGTTGAAGTCGCGCGAGACGGAAGTGCTTAGCCGGCAGATGCGCGCGGCACGCGGTGCCCAGGCATTGTTGGAAATGAATTTGGCTGCTCGGTTGCTGTTGGATGGCTCACTGGCGCGCTCGCAGATCGTGGTCGATTATGCGGTGGAGTTGCACAACAAGGGGGATACGGAAGTGGCTGTGCTCTTACTGCGCGAAGTAACGCGCAAGATGCCATCCCACGCGCTGGCTCGCCGTTATCTGGAAGACTGGACCAGCAAACCCGAAACGGTGGATGCCGGGGCAACCCCGGCCGCCAAGTAGGCCGTCAGTGTCGGCGCATCCAGCTGATGCAATTATTCGGGCATCGCCGGCATGATCAGCCGCCGGGCAAATGCCAAGCCGATCGGGCATGCCGGCGGTTTGCTCTTAGAGGATCAAATCCGGCGGGACGTTCGCGAGGGCTTCCTCGATCGTGGTCAGGCCCATCTTGACCTTGAGCATCGAGTCTTGGTGAAGGGTCTTCATGCCGTTCTTCATCGCGATGCGCTTCAACTGGGCGACCTCGACCTCCTTATTGATGCCTTCGGTCAATTCCTCGGAATTCGTCATCAATTCGTGGATGCCGACGCGACCCTTGTAACCGGTGCCGTTGCACATCGGGCAGCCCTGCGGGTTGGCCTTGAAAATTTCACCCTCCCATTCGATCGCCTTGGTCAGCAGCATGGCCTCACGGCCCTCCGGCTTGTAGGGTTGTTTGCAATTCTTGCACACGCGGCGCAGCAGACGCTGGGCGCACACGCAGACGAGTGAGGCGGAAATGTTGAACGGCTCGACGCCCATCTCGCCGATACGGTTGACGGTGGAAGGCGCGTCATTGGTGTGGAGGGTCGAGACGAGCAAGTGACCGGTAAGTGCGGCCTCGACCGCGATCTGGGCGGTTTCTTCGTCACGAATTTCACCCACGAGAATGATGTCGGGGTCCATACGCAGATAGCAGCGCAGGGCGCGGGCGAAGGTGAGGCCGATCGCGCGGCTCATCTGCATCTGGTTGATGCCGGTGAGGGTGTATTCGATGGGGTCCTCCGCCGTCTGGATGTTGACGTCGGGGGTGTTCACTTCGCCGAGCGCCGAGTAGAGCGTCATGGACTTGCCGGAGCCGGTCGGCCCGCAGTGCAGGATCATGCCGTAGGGTTGCTGGATGCACTCGCGGTATTTCTTGAGGTTCTCCTCCGAGAATCCCAGCGCAGGCAGGGGCAGGGTGGACTTGGATTTGTCGAGAATACGCATGACCACCTTTTCGCCGTCCTTCATCGGTCCGGTGGCGACGCGAAGGTCGATGTCCATGTTCTTCTTCGTGTATTTCTTGAAAACGATACGACCATCCTGCGGCAACCGACGCTCAGCGATGTCGAGGTTGCACATGATCTTGAGGCGGGTGACCAGTGCGTTGGCGACTTGCTTGGGCAGGCGGAGCTTTTCCTGACAGAGACCGTCGATGCGGTAACGGACCATCAGCTCCTTTTCCTGCGGTTCGATGTGTATATCGGAGGCTCCGCAGACGTAGGCATCCTCAATAATGCGGTTGGTCAATTGGATGATGGGCGCGGAGTCCTCACTCTCCAGATCACCGGCTTTCAAGTCACCGCCGGCACCGCCGCTGTCCTCGTAGGCCGAGCTGATTACATCGGCGACGGAGCTGATATCCACATCGTCGGATCCGGCGCTGGCCGCCTTGGTCTCCTTGAAGAATTTCTTGAGCAGGGATTCGAAAAGAGTGGCGGAAATGACATGCACCTCGTCGATGTGCATGTCAGTCGCCTGCGAGAAGGATTCCCGTTTGGCGTAATCAAGCGGGTTGGTCATCAACACACAGACTGAGTTGGGCGTGGTCTGTTTGTGCGGGAAAATGCCTTCGCGGCGCATGATCGCGTCGCCGGTTACCTCGACGAGTTTTTCGTCGATCTCGATTTCCTCGATGGTGGTGACAAGTGGCAGGTCGGTGAGCTTGGCGATGAACCGCGCCGTGTCATCGGGTCCGAGCTTGAATTTTGGATCCACCATGCGCTGGATCAGCGTGGAGGAGTATTCGGCGACTTCCTGCAAGAGGGTGAGGTCCTTGTCCGTGAACTGGCCGTCCGTGCCGGCGGCGGGCTCCTTGTTGAGGACCTGAATGGCGCCGATGACAATGTTGGTCTTGAGAGCAACGGTCAGCATTGAACTGACTTCGAAGCCGGTGGTCTTGGCCATGGACATGAGGCTCTCTGCCTCAGGACCGTTATTGGTGAAGAAAAGCGGGTCGCCGCTCTTGATCACCTTGCCGACATTGCCGGTGCCAAGGGGCAGCTTGAGGGTCAGCAACTTGGACTTGGTTTCCTGAAATTTGGTTTCCTTCGCCTTGTCCTTACCCCAGAGCGTGGGCGAGTAATAGATATGCTTGAAGGTGATGTCATTGCCCTCGACGAGGTAGAACGTCATCGATTGGGCCTGCAGGGCCTCCACCACCTTCGAGGCGGTCAGCTCAATCACCGAATCCAAGTCCTCCCGGCTGGGGGCGGGTTTGGAGATGACCTTGATTAGAAGCGCGCGGCGAAGGGCATTTGCAATGTGTGGAGTGGCCATTATTTAGCGCCGAAAACTTATTCGGATTAGTCTTTGATTGTCAGGAGTGGGTTGGGGTCGCAATGAGAAAGGTGCGCAATTGTTGGACAGATGTTCTCGTGGATCAAAACTTTACTGAGTATATTCCGACCTGAAGGCCGGGGTGTCCGGGGTGAAAAACTGGCGGCGGAGCACTTGGGCGCAGTCGTTGGCATGCGAGTCCTGTCCCGCAACTGGCGCAACCCGCGCGATCGGCGCGATGAATTGGATCTGGTGGCACTTGACGGGGCGGTGCTGGTATTTGTCGAAGTGAAGACCAGAACGATAGGTGCCCTGGTGTCCGGCTACCGTGCGGTCAATGCACGCAAGAAGCGCGTCGTCCTGCGTGCCGCCAAGGCCTATGTTCGGGGTATGCCACAGAAACCACTCACCGTGCGCTTTGATATTGTAGAGGTGGCCCTGCCAAGGGAGGGAGGCGACGCCGATGCGGAGGTGCATCATTTCGCCAATGTTCCGTTGTTTCCTAAATCGTATCGGCCGGGAAGTTGAGATCGGACGGCGTCGCAGGAAATTGATCTGTAATTCAATTCCCTTGCTTGCGTGTGGCGCGGATTCTGCGGATGGTGACGGCGTATGGCCGATTCACAGCGTCATCCGTTTCTCCACGGGCTCAGTAAACATCGCGGTGCGCCGCCGACAGTCGTCGTTATCTTCGGCGCTTCGGGCGATCTCACCGCACGCAAACTGATACCCGCGGTCTATAATCTCGGGGTCGATAACCTGCTGCCGACGGATTTTCATTTGGTGGGTTATGGCCGCAAAGAGATACCCGATGACGAGTTCCGTGGTCTCGCCAAGGACGCCATCAAGGAATTTTCCCGACGTGAGCTGGACGATGAATCATGGGGCCGCATCTCGGCCAATACGACCTACGTGGCCGGGGGCTACGATGATTTGCAGGCCTTCGAGCGCCTCGCCAGTCATATTGATAAAATTGAGCA
>Ga0222713_10007518_pt1 | contig 10201 bp, 6 predicted proteins | sample C33_649DmetaG_FD_165061 | JGI IMG/M metagenome (GOLD analysis project Ga0222713, IMG submission 165061) | Estuarine water microbial communities from San Francisco Bay, California, United States - C33_649D | ecosystem: Environmental > Aquatic > Marine > Unclassified | place: USA: California... | reverse complement strand
GTTTGTCTGTCCCCAACCATAATTGACTGCGGAGAGATATCTTTTAAATGCTGAACCAAGCCGATTTTTGGCTTACGGCAATTGCAATTTTCAGAAGGAAAATGCGGGCAAGTGAGGATTTCCTCTACCACAATGCCCTCAGAAGCAAGTACATCAAGAATTTTTGTATTGATAAGATTATAATTTTCCAGTGGGTTTGATTGCGTTCCCAGCCCGTCCTGATTAGTTATCACTACTATTTTATAACCCATTGCTTGCAATTTTTGAAGGGACGAAATTACATTCTTTATGAAGAAGACATTTTCCAGCCCGTTCACCTGCCAAATACCTTGAGGTTCAAAGATTATGGTACCGTCGCGGTCAATAAAAGCGTATTTTTGCATGTTCATACTGCTCCAACACCTTTAAAGAAAAATTTCAAGATTAACACAAATAAAGTTAGTTGAGCACTTGAAAATGCAAAAAACATACCAAACATCCACTTCATTAAATCGTTTTTTGATTCAGCAATTTCTTTTTTTGTAGTAAGTTCAAGATCTTTAATATCTCTCTTTACAGCAATAATATCACTTTTTGTAGCAAGCTCCTCTTTTGCTTTTTCGAACCTCGTTTCAATTTTTACTTCGGATAAATCCTTTACTTTAAATACAATATCCGCAATTATTTCGGCTTTTTGCTCGTCTGTTTTTGCATTCACAAAAGCCTTCACAAAAGCATGTGTATCAATATTCATATATAAATCTTTTTTGGTATTAAAAAGTAAAAAAACTATTTTAGCAAGCAATTTTTTTAAGAATTTTCATCTCCCTTTAAAATATGAGCAACGCCACCCTTGAGCGTTTGGCTTGTTTCTTGAACTTCTTCACCCGATTCAACATCATATTTTTCAATAGGTTTGCCGTCTAGTAAATCTTTAATTTCCTGGCCTGAAAGGGTTTCGTATTTAAGTAGTGCTTGAGCAAGGGTCTCCAAATCGTCTCTTTTTTCATTTAGAATGCGTTTTGCTTCATTTAACCCATATTCAACAAATTTCTTAATTTCCAAATCAACAATTTTTGTAACTTCTTCAGATTCCATGTTATCTTTACGATACGGATTTTCAGAACCATGGTAAATAGGCCCAACTTCATCACTCATACCCCATTCTTTCACCATTGCAGAGGCAAGTGCTGTGGCTTGCCGAATATCCGACATTGCCCCCGAAGTTACCATTTCATGCCCAAAAATTAGTTCTTCGGCAGCACGCCCGCCCATTGCAACTGCTAAGTCTGCAAGCATTTTTTGTCTTGTCATTGAAAAAGAATCCTCTTCAGGAAAACGCATCACAACACCAAGTGCTCTGCCTCTTGGAACTATTGTCGCTTTATGAATAGGATCCGACCCTTTGGAATTCAATGCAACAATTGCATGCCCGCCCTCATGGTATGCAGTTAACCGCTTTTCTTCATCTTTCATAATCATGCTTTTGCGCTCCATTCCCATAAGAATACGGTCTTTTGCGTTTTCAAAATCCTTCATGTTAATTAAGAGCTTGTTATCCCTTGCTGCAAGAAGTGCTGCTTCGTTCACAAGGTTTGCTAAATCTGCACCACTAAAACCGGGGGTTGATTTCGCCAATGCTTTAATATTAACATCAGGTGCAACACGCACTTTAGATGAATGCACTTTCAAGATTTCCTCACGCCCTTTGATATCAGGTTTTCCAATTGCAATTTGGCGGTCAAAGCGCCCAGGTCTTAAAAGAGCTTTATCAAGAACATCAATTCTGTTTGTTGCTGCAATAATTACAACATTTGTTCGCTCATCAAAACCGTCCATCTCAACAAGCAATTGGTTAAGAGTTTGCTCTCTTTCATCATTTCCACCACCAACACCAGAGCCCCTTTGACGCCCAACTGCATCAATTTCGTCAATAAACACAATACACGGAGAATTCTGCTTTGCTTCTGCAAACATTTCACGCACACGGCTTGCACCAACACCAACAAACATTTCAACAAAGTCCGAACCTGAAATATGGAAAAACGGAACACCAGCTTCACCTGCTATTGCTCTTGCAACAAGAGTTTTCCCCGTACCTGGGCTTCCATGCAACAAACACCCCTTTGGAATTTTTGCCCCAAGTTTATAGTATTTTTTACCGTCTTTTAGGAAATCTACAACTTCCATCAGTTCTTCTTTTGCTTCATCAATACCTGCAACATCTTTAAAACGAGTTTTAATATCCTTCGGAAGAATCATTTTTGCTTTACTCTTCCCAAAACCAAACAGCTTTGAAGGACTACCACCAGAACCACCTGAAGATTTTTTTGAGAAGTATATCCATATACCAATAAATAAAAGCATTGGAAACCAAGATATAAGTACTCCAAAAAATTTTGCAAGAAAGCCGCGTGTGTCAACAACAACATCGGTTTTAACATCGGTTTTTTCAAGGCGTTCCAAAATGTTTGTTGTGTAATATGGAATAACATCTGCCTTAAAGCGAGTGCCATCTTTTAACTGACCTTTAATATACATCGGTGTAACAGTTACAGATTGTAATTTTCCTTCATCAAGAGCTTTGTTAAAATCAGAGATTGTAAATTGTGAACCACGAATTTGCCCACTAAGCTTTCCACCGGAGTAGAAATCATAAATGCTAACAAATAAATAAACCACACCAAGCCACAAAAGGACATTAGAAAACTTAAAATTCTTCATGTAAAATACTATATTCATACAAAATATAGTGGCTAAAAATAATATTTCAAGGAAAATGCTTCCTCAATCAACTTTTTTACTCAAAAACACAAATATTGATTTTTTTTAATAGATTTTTATGGGACAGCTAATCGGGCAACTAACAGGAGATTTAATCGCAAACAGCGGTAATATATTTAAATCTGGAATTGATGCAACGCAACGCAAAAAACAAGAAGAACTTACTTTACGGGAGGCTCAAAATAACCTTCAAAATATAGAAGATATACTCACACAGACAAATTCATACAACACAACCATACCGGTAATTTTTGGCACAGCAAGCTTAGCAGGAAACATTATTTGGACGGGTCAATTAACAGCGTATATCAACCAAAACGGCAAAACATCAATTAGCAATTCAATGTATGATACCGCACTTACAGGAATTTTTGGAAATAATTCTCAAGGAAATAGTCTTTTGGGTGAATTTGGGTTACTAAATAACACTACTTCAGAACTTACAGCAGTATATAAATTGGATTTTGCAATCGGTATTTGTGAAGGGGAAATTGATGAACTTATTTCCGTTAAAGCAAATAGTATGGAGCTTGATCTTTCCAAGTATACTTACAGGTTTTACAACGGTTCAAAATCTCAAATGCCGGACGGTCTTATTGAGGAAACCGAAGGCATTGGTAAAACTCCGGCATTCAGGGGGTTATGTTATATCATTTTTGAAGATTTCCCAATTTCAGATTTTGGAAATTCTATTCCAAGTTTTATTTTTTCCGTTCAAAGAAATGTTTCAAAAAACAATGAAAATTCTGTTAATAATTTAGTAAAAGGCATAACGCTAATTCCCGGAACAGGAGAGTTTGCGTATCACACGGAAAAAATTACAAAATACCAAGTTCGCGGAACAAGAAAAGGAGATGTAATTCTTACAGAAACTGCGGAAAGTGTGAATTATCATAATAATAGGAGTCAGTCGAACGTTTTGTGTGCACTGGATAACCTTCGTAAACAAATGCCCAACATTGAATGGGTTTCTGTCGTGGTTTGTTGGTTTGGGGACAGCATTGATATTGAATCATGTAGTGTTTACCCTGCGTGTGAATTCAACGAATACGATTTAGTTACACAACCACACACATGGAGTGTTGCAGGAAAAACACGAAAATATGCAAGAGTTATTGGAAAAGATGCAAACGGTAACATGAGATACGGCGGAACACCATCGGATTCTTCCGTTATTTCATTACTTCAAGAACTTAAAAACCGCGGGTATAAGGTGAATTTAATTCCAATGTTAATGATGGATATTAATGGTAAGCCATGGAGAGGAAGGCTTACCGGATCTGCAAATATAGTAAATAATTTTTTTCATAAAACGGACGGTTATAATACTTTTGTTAAGCATTATGCAAATTTATGTAAAAGTTATATTGACTGCCTTGTGATTGGAACGGAAATGGTTGGATTAACGAAAATTAACGATGGCAATAATATATTTCCGGCAGTTAATGAGTTTTGCTCACTTGCTGGGGAAGTTCGGTCTATTGTTGGAAACGGTATAAAATTGACATATGCAGCAGACTGGAGCGAGTATCACCACACCGATGGAGGTTTTTATAATATGGATAAACTTTGGGCAAACTCAAACATTGATTTCATTGGTATTGATGCCTACTTCCCCCTAACAAACACAACGGTTAAACCTCTGATTAATGAAATCAAGGAAGGGTGGGAATCCGGTGAAGGGTGGGATTTCTACTATAACGAAGACCGAACAAAAACAATGCCGCTTGAACCAAAATGGGCGTGGAAGAATATTCGATGGTTTGTAGAAAATACCCACATAAATGCAGATGGTACTTCAACATCGTGGCAGCCGAATATGAAAAAAGTTTGGTTTGTTGAATATGGGTTTCCTTCAGTAGATTTATGCACAAACCAACCGAATGTGTTTTATGACCCAACATCAACAGAAAGCTTTTTTCCAAGAAATTCAAACGGTTATGTTGATTATGAATCACAAAACAATGCAATTATTGCAACGGAAAACTATTGGAAGGAAAATTCGGACATCGTTGAAAACAAATTTTTATGGACATGGGACGCCCGCCCATACCCTTTTTTTCCAAGGTTTAGTAGTTTATGGGCAGATTCCCCAAACTGGCAGTACGGACACTGGATTAACGGTAAGGTAACAAGTTCATACATTGGGGATATTACCTCTTTAGTTTTTGAAAAATCTGGAATTAATAATTTTGAAGACGGCGGCTTAAGCGGAGTTGTTCACGGAATGGTTTTAAAGGGTGGTCAAACAGCAAAAAGTATTTTAAGTTCCCTTGCATTACTTTATAATTTTAGAATTTTTCAGCATAACGGGAAGGTTATAGGTAGAAATATTAAAAACCTTGAACATAAGGAAATTGATGAAGAAAATATTTTAATTGATGAAGAACAAGCAGAAATTTTAGAATCCCAAAACATACAAGGTTCTGCAGTAAGAAAAGTTACATTGTATTTTTATGATATCAATAAAGACTATAACATCAATCATGCTTACTTTGAGGATTTATCAAAAACAAATGGAATTGAACAAAGTATTTCCGTGCCTTTTGTATTAAGCAACACTCAAGCAACGGAAATTGCAAAAAAAACATTAATAATTCTCAATTCAAGTACAACTCACACAATTACTTTACCCGCCATTAAAGAATATTCTTCATTGTATGCCGGCATGGTTGTATATTTTATAAAACAAAATTTTTACGGTGTTATTGAAAACATTCTTCATGAACAGTCAACGATAAAGCTGGAGGTTATCGGAATTTCGGAAAGCCTACTTGAGGATCTTAATGAAATTAAAGCAACAGAAGCAATAGTGGAAAATATTTCAACGGTTGCAATGCAAGTGTTGCCATCATTTGAAATTATTGACACATACAACTTCACGAATATTGCATTAACCGAAGGTGTGTTTCCTCTGTGGTTTGCATTTAGAAACATTCCAAAACAGGGAATTTCATTTTATTACAGCACGCAGGAAAGCTCCAATTACATAAAACTGTTTGAAGTCTATTCAAATTCCGTAATGGGGGAAGTTGTATCGTATGAACACACACATGTTTCAAAATGTACAATTGATGAAATCAATAAATTTGAGATTTTAATTTACGGTGTAAATTCACTTCAGGGAATTTCAAAACAAGAGCTTTTAGAACACAAAAACCTTTGCATTATTGGTAATGAGCTTTGTTCGTTTCAAAATGTTGAGGCCTTAGATTCCAACACTTATAGAATTTCAACTTTTTTACGTGGAAGGTTTGGCACTGAAATTGAACAAGAAATTGAAGGTAAACGGTTTGTTCTGCAAAACGGAATCCGCCAATTCAGTTTTTCAAATAATGTGAATAAAATGTATTTTAAAGCAGTACCACATGGAAGTACTCTTGAGGAAACAACTCCTGTCGAATTTATTCCTGAAAAAAACGGCATCAAAAACTGGAACATTCAAAAAATTGAAACTCTTACGAAAGAAAATGGAGATATTCTTGTTTCATGGAAGGAACAGTCTGTGGTAAGAAAGTCTTTTTTTGCATCGTCGCAAACATATCTAAAAAGTTTTTTTATAAAAATAAACAATGTACGGTTTGTAAATGTTACCGGTGTTAATTCATTTTTATACACAAAAGAAATGCAAGAGCAAGACGGTGTTACCGGTGATTTGAACATTACAGTTGAAGAAATTTAGATTTTTTATTAATTTTATGAACACAGAACAAATTCCGTTGGAAACTTTTGTAAAACGATGTTTTTACGAAATTTCACCATGTGACCCACTCTATAACAATTGGCATATTTCACTTTTATGCGAGGGGCTCGAAAAAGTACATAAAGGTGAAATTAAAAGGCTTATTATTTGCATGCCGCCAAGGTATTTGAAATCAATTTGTGTTTCAACTGCATTTCCTGCATGGATACTTGGGGTTTCACCTTCTAAAAGAGTTATTGTTGCAAGTTATGCAATGCCGCTTGCGGAAAAGCTTTCAGTGGATACCAAAGCCATTGTGGAATCTGATTGGTATAAAGAATTGTTTCCGAATTTCACACTACATAAATCCGTTAATTCAAAAAGGAAATTTTTAAATTCAGAAGGAGGATTTAGACTTGCAACTTCGGTTAACGGAAGTCTTACCGGTGAAGGAGCAGATTTCCTAATTGCAGATGACCCTCAGAAGCCTCTTGATATTGCAAATAAGAAATACCGTGAAAAAACGCATAATTGGCTCCTTAATACATTTTTTTCAAGGCTTAATAACAAAAAAAACGGGGCAATAGTTATTGTAATGCAACGCTTACACATTGACGACATCATTGGAAGATTAACGCTCAATAAATTAGAAAACTGCTTAATTCAAGAATGTAATAATTGGAGTATTTTAAACCTTGCAGCAATTGCAGAACAAGATGAACCCTTTCGTAAAACCGGAGAAGTTCTGAACTCGCAGACGGAAGATATATACACAATACAAAGAATTCACGAACAGATGGGAAGCTATCATTTTGCGGCACAGTATCAGCAGAATCCTCAAAATGCAGGTGGTGGGCATTTAACGGAAAGTCAGATTCATTTTGTAAATTATGATATCAATGAACTTAAAAATAATGGTGTTTTTATTAGTGTTGACACAGCATTTAAAACCGGAATAAACAACGACTACACGGCAATTTCAATATGGAGTGAAACAGGGAATTCTGTTGTGTTATTTGATGTCATTTGTAAAAAAATGGAATTTAATGAAACTATGTCAATGCTCCGTTCTTTGTTTGCACAGTATTTTGTACATAAAATGTTAATTGAAGATAAAGGTAGCGGAACCAGTATTATTCAAAGTTTACATAAGGAATTTAGTTCAAAAACTGAAGCAATTAAACCGTTAAAATCAAAAGAGGTAAGGTTTCTTACGGCAATTTCACACTTAGAAAACGGAGATGTTGAAATCCATGAAAATGTTCGTAAAGAAGTGATCGAGCAGTTGTTGGAGTTTCCAAATGGCAAACATGATGACGCAGTTGATGCGGTCTCGCAATTTATTGCATGGTATTTCAAAATACAAAAAAGAGTAATGATTGAACCGTCAATACGCAGTTTTTGATAGTACCTCCGCAACCGTTATTCAGCTTGTTTTGACAAAGCCCACTATCAAATATAACCTAACAGAGCTACCACGGGCGACTAAACCCCGCTTTTAAAGGCAACCCTAAGGTTTTGAGCTTCAGTTTATCGGCTTCAAAACGTTATGACCTCACGAGAAGCGGAAGCAATTATTTTTTATAAAAGATTTTTCCAAAAGTAAAGAAATTTTTATTTAAAAAAGTTCTAAAATAGTGTATAATTTTTATAAGTTTATTATTTTTTTATGCAAAATGAAGTATCGTTCAAGGGGTGGATTAAAGAAAATCAACTTTACTACGAAGGAGATGGTAATTATATACAAAAAGGTAGTAAAAAAGCTTGACAAATAGATTTTATCTATGTTAGAATGATATAGGAATTTAAAAAAATGTTATGTTTTACTTTAAAAGTATTAGTGAATTTCAAAAGGCTTTTTCAACAGAAAACAAATGTGAGAAATTTCTAATCAAACAAAGATGGTCTGATGGGAAAATTAGATGTCCTTATTGCAATTCATTAAAAAATTGTAAAACGAACGAAAAAAGATACAAATGTGGGGAGTGTAAGGTAAGTTTTACCTTGAAAGTTGGAACGATATTTGAAGGTTCAAAAATTAGCCTTGTAAATTGGTTTTTAGCAATTTATTTCTTGACTTCTAATTCAAAAGGAATATCAAGTTTGCAGTTAGCAGAAAAGCTTTCAGTAACTCAAAAAACGGCGTGGTTTATGCTTCAAAGATTAAGATTTTTAACTGAAAATAACTTTAATAATGATACTTTCAAGGGCACTGTTGAGGTTGATGAAACTTATGTGGGTAGTAAGGAGGAAAACAAACATAAACACAAGAAATTTACCAAACAAAAAGATATTGTCATTGGAATTGTAAATCGTGAGACCAAAACTGTAAAATCTCAAAAAGTTGCTTCCTCAAAATATTATGACCTTGCAGAGCAAATAATGAACAATGTTTAAATGGGTTCAAATGTTATTACTGACGAATTAAGTTCTTATAGAATGCTAAAATTATATTATAAACACGATAAAATAAACCATAGTGTAAAAGAGTATGTTCGTGAAAATATACACACAAACACAATTGAAGGGTTTTTTAGCCTGCTAAAAAGAACAATTAACGGAACTTATCATTTTGTAAGTTCTAAACATATTAATAAGTATTTAAGTGAAATAAAATACCGCTACAATAATAAAATCGGTTCTTGCGGTAAGTTTGTAATTTTCACAAATAATCTTGTTGGAAGATTAAAATATAAAGATTTAATTGCGTAGAGGTATGGAAAAGATTATTTATAAAAACCCACCGATAATATTAGCAAAAATTGATATTCAATGGAGATTAAATATTGGCGTTGTAGAGTTAAATGATAAGGTTGAAAATGAAGTTTATGCAAAACTTTCTCAAATTATAAACTCTCCAATTGGAAAAACTCCAATTCAAGAAGGAACTGTGTCAATTAATGATAAGGAGGCGAATATTGATACAAAAATTATAGGATATGAAATAAATTTTGATAATTATAAAATTGCATATACATACAATAATTTTGTATTTACCATTTTATCACAATATATTTCTTTTGATACCTATAAAACAATACTACAACAAACCTTTGAATTGTGCGGTGCTTACTTAGACAAGATACTATCTATTAATATTCAAGTTGTTAACAAGTTCGATAATATTACCAAAGGTGATAAAGAATGTGATTTTTTTAAAATTCCAGACACATTGCTTTTAGGTATTAAACCTAAAACTATATTTTATCGTTATGTTTTGGAAGATGATAAGTATATTGGTAATGGTATTTCCTCTGCTATTACAGTTGCAGATGCAAAGCCAGATAATGATTTAAGATCTATTGTGCTTGATATTATTGTCAAAAATACCAATGAATTACAGTGTAATGAATGTATTGATGCAATTCAAAAACTAAAAGAAATTGAAACAAAAATTTTTAATGACATTATCACGGATAAAGTAAAACACATTATTAAATAATAAAATAAATTTATGAATTATATTTATAATGTATTGCCTAAAAAGCTATACGAAACAGAGTATAACATTAATGAATTTGAATATTTTATGGCTCAAATTCGTATTGACAAAACACCTATTAGCAAAAACCTCAAATCACTTGCACTATCTGTTAATAAATTCCTAATAAATCAAGGAAGGTATGGGTATGATTATATTGATTACATAAAAAATGAAGAGGAGGAAGAGATATCATTTAGTTGGCAGGAGAATAATTCTTTACTTACTTTATATGTTACGCCAAACTCTTATGTTGTTGCGTATTCAAGTCCTGC
>Ga0222713_10007515_pt1 | contig 10203 bp, 7 predicted proteins | sample C33_649DmetaG_FD_165061 | JGI IMG/M metagenome (GOLD analysis project Ga0222713, IMG submission 165061) | Estuarine water microbial communities from San Francisco Bay, California, United States - C33_649D | ecosystem: Environmental > Aquatic > Marine > Unclassified | place: USA: California... | reverse complement strand
CAGTAGAAGGTGAAGAAGCACCGGTTGAAGAACCAGTAGCTGCTGAACCTGCAGTTGAAGCTGAAGAAGTTCCAACTGAAGAACCAGCTCACGATGATGAGGAAATCGATTTAGATGAAATCCTTCGTGAAATGGGATATGGTGAAGATGAAGAAGAAGTAACTGAAGCTGAAGAAGCAAATCATGATGAAGAAAAAGAAAAACTTCAATCAGAATTAGCAGAAGCAATTTCTACTATTAAATCTTTAAAAGGCACTATCAATGAAGTAAATTTGTTAAACGCAAAATTACTTTATGCAAACAAATTGTTCCGTTCTTACAATTTAACTAACGAACAGAAAGTTAAAGTTGTTGAGAATTTGGACAGAACTTCTAACGTAAGAGAAGTTAAATTAGTTTACGCTACACTTGCAGAATCAATGAAATTTACTGGAACTGAAAGAAAAGTTGCGGCTAAGAAGACAATGACCGAAGGGTTCGCTTCTAAACCACAAGCAACAACAGCTCCTAAGAAAGAAATTATTTCTGAAAGTAATGAATTGGCAAATCGCTTTAAGCAATTAGCTGGTATCATAAAATAACAATCCATAAAAACAAATAAATAAAATGGCAAATTTTGATTTAAGTAAACTTATGGAAGGCAAGAACCCACAAGCGGTAATGTTAGCTGAGACTCGTCAGTTAAAAAGCAAATGGGAAAAAACTGGCCTTTTAGAAGGTATGAAAGAAAGAGACCAACACTCTATGGCAGTTCTATTAGAGAACCAAGCAAAACAATTGTTGGACGAAGCAACTCAAACAGGTACATCTTCAGGTTCTGAAGAATGGTCTGGTGTTGCTTTACCATTAGTAAGAAGAATCTTCGGAGAAATCGCATCTAAGGAATTCGTTAGTGTACAACCAATGAACTTACCTTCAGGTCTTATCTTCTTCTTAGACTTCAAATATGGTTCTTCTCAAGGTGCAGCAGGACAGTTCGGTGGTAAATCACTTTTCGGTGGTACTAACACAACTGGTTCAGCTGATAACTTTGGTAGAACTAATTCAGCTGTAAACGGTCTTTATGGTGAAGGACGTTATGGTTATTCAGTAAACGATGCAACTTCTGCAGCTTTAACTGGTAAATTAACTTTAGCAGCTTCAGCATTCACATCAGCATCAGCTACTTGGGCTGAGGTTGGATATGATTCAGCTTTATCTGCTTCTGCAGCAGCTGGTAACGTTGTAAAAATCACAGCTTTAAAAGCTAGTATTTCTTCAACTGCTGACACTGAGGCAGTACGTTCATTTGCGGTAAACAACGCAGCTGTTGTTTCTCAATTAGGTCAATTTAACTATGTAAGTGGTGCAAATGTAACATTGTTTGTTTCTGCTTCTGTAGCTGACTTATTTACAACTGCTGGTGAAACTGTAACTGTAACTTATTCTGAAGTTCCTGTTGCTTATGACAGAGGTGATTTCGAAGATTCAACTGCAAATTCTGCTGGTAACACAACAACTGCATTGGATATTCCTGAAATCGATCTTGAATTGAAATCAGAGGCTATCGTTGCTAAGACTCGTAAGTTGAAAGCAGTATGGACTCCTGAATTAGCGCAAGATTTGAATGCATATCATTCAATCGATGCTGAAGCTGAATTAACTTCTATGTTATCTGATTATATCTCTTTAGAGATTGATTTAGAAATCTTAGATATGTTAAAATCAAACGCTTTAACAACTGAGTATTGGTCTACAACTGTAGGTGAAGAATACTTAAACAATGGTGCAACAGGTCAAGCGGCTTGGGCTAACATTGGTGGTTCTTCTAACGCTTACACTAAGAATGCATGGTTCCAGACTTTAGGTGTTAAATTGAACAAAGTTTCTAACAAGATTCATCAATTAACATTAAGAGGTGGTGCAAACTTCATCGTGGCTAGTCCTGATGTGTGTACTATCTTAGAATCAATTCCTGGATTCGTTGTAAGTGCTGATAAAGACGCTTTACAATTCGCAGCTGGTGTTACTGCAGTTGGTTCAATGAGCAATAGATACACAGTTTACAAAAACCCTTACATGACTTCTAACGAAATCTTGATGGGTTATAGAGGTAACAACTTCTTAGAGACTGGTGCTGTTTACGCTCCATATGTACCATTGATTATGACTCCATTAGTGTATGACCCTCAAAATTTCACTCCACGTAGAGGTGTGATGACTCGTTACGCTAAGAAAATGGTTCGTCCTGAGTACTACGGAAAGATTTATGTTAAAGATTTAACTAATATCTAATCTGAAGTAATTCTTAGATAATAAAATTGGGAGATGAGAAATCATCTCCCTTTTTTTATGTCCTTTAGTGTTTCCAATCATTTTAATATTTATAGATGTTATAGATTATAAAATAAAATAATAAAACAAAATGGGACAAGTAAAAGGAAATCCAACACCATCTTATCAAAATCAGGGGTACGAAACTCTATATCCAAATAAAAATCATTATACGGAAAAAAGTGGTACTACAACACCGGTTATGATTGATATAGATTATAGACCTGCACAAGCTATTCTTTCGTATGGTTCATTTACCGATTCAACAACACAATCCGCATCTTTGGCAAATACACCATACTCTATGAAATTAAACACAATAGAAGGTGCTAGTGGATTTACAATAGAAAATGATAATAGTGGATTCCCAACCAGAATAAAAGCACTTAGAACTGGTGTTTATAATTTACAGTATTCCGCACAATTAGAAAACACAGCAAACACAAATATTGATTTTAATATTTGGTTACAATATACGGGAAGTAATGTTGCAAATTCAAATGGACATGTTTCTTTAACAAAAGTATCGGGAGAATTCTCCAATTTAGTATCATCTTGGAATTATGTGATACCCATTCAACAATTAGATTATGTGGAATTAAAATGGATGTGTAATAATACCAGTGGACAAATATTTGCATCTGGTTCAAATGGAGTGAGACCAGCAACACCATCGGTAATAGCAACAATAACTCAAGTAGGTTAAAGATATAATCAGGCTTCAAAACCGATTTGGGAGAATGGAAACGTTTTCCCTTTTTTATTATTAATCACTATTCTTTTGATTCTTAATATTTATAGGTAACGATAAAAATAAGTACTTATAATGACATTAGAAACATTAATATATCCCGGTTCATCTTCATTTTCAACAGGCTCAACTCCCTTTGGTATATACGATACTGATGCTAATTTTCAAAACGATGCTCCTAGAGTAGCACTTTGGTGCGCCAGACGATTGGGATATCCTATTCAGAACATAGAGTTGATAGATGAAAACTTCTATGCTTGCTTTGAAGAATCTGTTTCGGAATATGGTGCACAAGTAAATCAATTCAACATTCGTAATAATTTAGATAGCCTAAAAGGAAAATCTAAAGCAACTTCACTAACGAGTAAATTAGTTGAAGGTACAAACCTCGCTACTCTTATTTCAATTTCCGATGCGTATGGAACATTGGCCGGAGTTGGTGGAAATACTGATATTAAGAAGGGATTTATTGAATTAGTACCAGGACAGCAAGAATATAATTTAGATACTTTATGGTCTGCGGTTTCAGAAAGTAATAAAAGAATAGAGGTAGTAAGGGTATTTCAAGAACCAACACCTGCAATTAATAGATTCTTTGACCCCTATTCGGTTTCTGGACAAGGTACTTTAAACTTAATTGATGAATTTGGATTTGGTTCATATTCACCAGCAGCTCAATTTATATTGATGCCAATGTTTGAAGATATGTTAAGAATCCAAGCAATTGAGTTTAATGACCAATTTAGAAAATCTGCATTTACTTTTAATATTGTAAATGGTAAAATCAGAGTATTTCCAATACCAACTTCTCAAAATGTAAATCTTTATGGAAAATTATATTTTGATTATTTTGTAAAAGATGATTTTACTAATAATTCAACAAATGTAACCGCAAATGTGATATCTGATTATTCGGATATTCCTTATGATTTTATGGAGTATAGTGGGATTAATGATGTGGGTAAACAATGGATTAGAAAATATACGCTTGCATTAGTTAAAGAAATGTTAGGAGCTGTTAGAGAAAAATATTCACAAATTCCAATTCCTGGTTCTGAAATTAGTTTAGATGGGGCTGCATTGAGAAGTGAAGCACAAACTGAAAAGGAAGCATTAATGACTCAATTAAGAGAAACGTTGGAAGAATTGGGTAGAACAAAACAATTTGATAATAGAAATACGGAAGCTAATCAACATCAAGAAATGTTACGAAAAGTTCCACTTCCAATTTATATAGGTTAATTATGGCAAGATTTGCACTAAGTAGAGATATTAAATTTTTTGAAGGAATATCCAGAGAATTAGTAGATGCAGTTATAGAAACGGCTGTGGTATTATATAAACTTGTCATAGAAGATTCTAAAACAAATCTATATGGAGAGTCATTAAATAAAACGTATTATCAAGGTGTACAATGTACTGCAATAATACAAAGAGAAGATACTCAATCTAATTACGAAGGATTTGGTGCAGATTCATCTCAAACTGTAGAATTTCGTTTTAATAGATTTACATTAGAAGATACAGGATTTTATCCTGAAATTGGTGATATTATTTATCACAATGATGGGTATTTTGAAATCGATAATGTAAGAGAAGACCAATTAATTGGTGGACAAACTGGAAATACGTTTTCAATAATATGTTCAACATTTATGACTAGAAGAAGTAGTATTCAAACTGAAATGAGAATAGTATAATGGAAAGAAAAGATACAAATAGAGCCAATCAAATTCCTATTGAGAAAAAATATATCAAAGGTGTAAAACTTATTGATATAGATACTACTATTGCAGAATATATGTCACAAACTATTATTCCTGATGTAGAAGAACATGAGAAAAAAATAAAAGTTCCTTTAATTTATGGTAATGCGGAAAGATGGAAAGGTGCCAGAAAAGATGGATATTTAAGAGATGAAAGGGGAAAAATTCAAATCCCTTTAGTAATGTTTAAAAGAAATTCTATTGAAAGAGATGACACATTACAAAATTTTAAAGATGCGGGAATATTACCAGCATTTCAACAATATTCTTCTAAAAATAGATATGAAAGATTTACTTTACAAAATAATATAAAACCTGTTATGGAATTGTATAATGTAAAGATTCCGGATTATGTAACTTTGACATATGAAGTTATGATATGGACTTCTTTTACCGAACATATGAATACTATTGTAGAAGCATTTCAATATGCTACTGATAGATATTGGGGCAGTGAGGAAAAATATAAATTTAGAGTTAGAATAAATTCATTTGATAATCAACAAGAAGTAGGACAGGGTTCTGAAAGAATTATAAGAACAACCTTTACAATGCAAGTAAATGCATATCTTCTTCCTGAAACTTTTAATGAAATTCCTGTAATTAAAAAAGAACGTTCTAAAAAAAGAGTTGTATTTGGTATCGAAACCGATTTGACGGGTAATTTATTTAATCAACCATCTCTTTATAATGAATATGCACAAATTATAGATTTTGTGGCAATACGCAGTTCTCAGATGGCAACGTTTGTAAACTCCACAACAGTTAAATTGACTAACGTTAAAAAACCACTACTTCCATCCGAATTAGTTGGTGTATTTGATAGTGATAATTGGTTTAGAGTTTATATTAATGGAGATTTTGTTTCTCCTACATATTACACATATTCATACAATGGAGCTACTAATGAAATTGTATTTGTTTTTAGTTTAACATATCCTTTAGATGGTAATGATGAAATTGCAATAACAGGTAAATTCCAAGAATTATAATATGAATATAAGACAATTAAAAAATATAATGAAAGAAATAAATGAGCCAAATGAATTTGAATTATTTGCGCACAATTTATCACATCCCTATTATTGGATTTATAAAGTTGAAAATGTTAGAGTTAAAACATTATTCTCAAAACTAGAATCTTTAAGAAATCCATCTGCAAGATTCGATGTTTTTATAAATGGATTATTTATATCTGAAAATGATTATATAATTGAAAATAAAGGAAATGCTTTTTATATTAAATTCATAAAAGTAAATTTTCCTGAATTTGATAGATTTGGTAATCCTTATACTTTGGATGAAACCGATGAGGTTAAAATAAACGGTGATTTAGAAACATTTAGAAATTAATAATGGCAAGAAGTACACCAAATATTAACATAGATACTACTCAAAAATTAAGAGATAGATTGGGGTTTAAACAATTTGTATTACAGGTAAATACGGATACATTTATTTATAATTATACCCCATCGACTATTGAATTAAACGAAGATGGTAGATTATTTACCTTAACTTTAATAAATAAAAAATTTATTTTTGATATTTTAGAATTAGATGACGTATCAGATTATGTGGATGTATATTTATTTGGAGTAAAACAACCACAGGATAAATACAATGTTGTAGTTAGTGGTAATAATATTGTTATTGCATTTATTTCCGATGTTACTAGATTACCTAATGAACTTGGTGTAAATGATTTTGAAATAAAAGGAAAAATAGCAGAAATATTATAATAAATGGCAAGATTAATACCTCGTAAACAAATTGAAGAACAACAAAATATTAGTGGTTCTCTCTCAATACAACAAAATGTTGAAATTGGACAAGACGCTATTATAAGTGGTTCGTTGTTTGTATCTAAAAGTTTCTTTTTTGGAAATGATTTAAACGATAAAAGTGAAATAACTGGTTCGGTATTTTTAACCGGTTCATTGGTAATTGATGGTATATTAAGAACCGGAGCACCAAATACAATTCTTTCGGTAACATCTTCAAACGCTTTATTAGCAGTAGATACTCAAAGATATGCTGGAATTCTTGCAAAAGATTTTGGTGCTAACGTACCTACATTATATGTTTCTTCTACCGATGGTGATGATACAAACGATGGTAGAACTATTCAATTTCCACTTCGTACAATTAAAAGAGCTGCATCATTAGCGGCACCTGGATATGATGGAAGATATGGATTTGATACGGGTTCAATTCAAAATGGATATGTAATTAAAGTACAGGCTGGAACTTATTTAGAGGATAATCCTGTAATACTTCCAAAAAATACAACTATTTGGGGTGCTGGTTTGCGTATTACTAAAATTAATGCTAAAAATCCTGAACAAGACCTTTTTTATGTAAATGCTGGGTGTTATATTGCGGAAGTTACAATGGGTGGATTACGATTATGGCCTGACCAAATAAATCCTGAAAGAGGATTTGCTGTGGCTTTCCAACCTGGTGCATTTATTACAACATCCCCATATATTCAGAACTGCTCGCAGATTTCCAATCAAGAGAATTCATTTACCGAACTTTATGAAGATATTCCGCCGGGTGGTGGAGGTCTTTATGTTAACGGTGATGTGATTGATCCTGACTCTCCACTTGCTTCAATGGTATTGGATGCTTATACGCAAATTTCTCCAAATGGAGTTGGGTGTTTGGTAAATGGTAGAGGATTTATTCAGTTGGTATCTTTCTTTAATAACTTCTCATATTATGCTATTAGAGTAAACAATGGTGGACATGCTACCCTAAACAACTCAAACATTTCGTTTGGTTTATATGGTATGTACGCATCTGGTTCTCGTTTAATATCTGGTAGTGGAGGTAATATACAGGCTAGAGATTCTGTAAGAGGAACTTGGAGCTGTGTTGTTGATGTATTAAATAAAGGATTAGAAAATGGTTTACCAACGATAACAAAATTAAATACTGCAGAAGGTATTCGTTTAACACCACCATCGTTATATACGCAAAGTAGAGTATCGGCGGGAACTTCATTATCAACTACTGCAGCTGATGAAATATTTTCTGATTATACCTTAATAAGTGAAATTGTTGATAAAGGTACAACTAATTTTCCAACCCTATTGGCTAAGAGTTCTATAAAAGGGTATGGGTTTGATTCTCCTTACAATATTTTGGGAGCAGAACAAATAACATCATCTATATCAGCTACTCAGCATGACTTAAATACAATTAGTTCATCTTATGCAGCTTTATTAAGTATATTGGCAAATGGTACTGGTTCATTTAATTTTAAATCAAATACAAGTGCTAGTAGACAAATAGGTACTGATGTAATTGAGCCAATCGCAAATGTGGCAACAAATTATACCGCATCGGTTAGTTCATCATTTGGTACTGTAATTAATATTATTACAAAGGGAGTTTCTGTTAAGCCAGCATATATAGCTAATACAAGTGGTAGTATAAAGGGAGGAAGTACCGAACAGGTAATGCTTGGAGTTACATCATCTTTGGCAACTATAAATGCGGTAAGTGCAAGTTTTAGCATTGTTTATAATATTTTGGCAAATGGCACTGGTAGTAATATTTTACCGATACCGGTGAATCATAAAAAAACCTTTGTAATATCAAATACTAATAGTTCTTCATTTGATTTTGAAGAATTAGGTAGTAATCCTACATTAACTTTATTTAGGGGAGAAACTTACAAATTCAATGTAGATACAATAGAAACTTTTGGTGGCATTGAATATCCGTTTTGGATTAGAACACAGCAATTAGAAGGCATTACCGAAGTATATGATTATAATATTGGTGTAGTAAATAATGGTGATAGTAGAGGAACAATAACGTTCACAGTACCATATAACGCACCAAACAAATTATATTATGTATCACAGAATAGAAGTTCAATGGGTGGTAAGATTGAAATAGTAAATTCATCAACAACACCATTTGACTTAATTAAAAATACACTAACATATCCAGCTACAATACAAAGTGGTTCGGTAGCCAAAACAAATATTGATATTGTAACGGCGTATGAAATATTAATCAATAATAAAGAATTTATAAAAGATGAAGTAATACAATTTGTATCTTCATCTTGGAGTGGATTTTTATATCCGGAAGAAACTTGTAAAAGAGATGTTGGATATATTGTAGATGGCGTAGCAAAAGACTTATTGTTTGGTGGAAACGAAGAAAGTATTAGAAATGGTTTATTTTATTACCAATATCCATCTGAAGCAACTACTACTCAATTAGGACCAACTTTAACTGCTATGAAACACGCAGCTGGAGTTTCGTTAAATTTAATTAGAGGTAAAGTATATGTAGAACCAACAACTGAAGTAGATGATGTTTGGAATACTATTAGAGATAATAAAACATTTGTACAAAATGAAGTTATAACTTATTTATCTTCTTCTTGGTCTAATTTTTATTATAACGAAGAAAAGTGTAGACGTGATACCGGTTATATATTAGACGCAGTGGCAACCGATGTGAAGTATGGTGGCAACGAAAGAAGTATAACCGCCGGCGAATACTATTATCAATATCCGTCTTTAGCAATTGTAAGAGGTGATGGTGATGGCACTGGTCAATTAGGACAAACGGCAGATGGCATAAATTATGCAAGTGGATTAGTTGATAATTTATTAAAACAAAAAACATTTACGGCTCCAGATGCATCAACGGTATCGGCATATAACAATTTAATAAATAATAAAGAATTAATTCAAAACGAAACGATTCAATTTATTAATGTTGCGTTTCCAAATCTAAAATACAATCAGGCAACTTGTAAGAGAGATGTTGGGTATATTATTGATAATATAGCAACTGACTTATTATATGGTGGAATTGAAAGAGGTGTAACTGCTGGTAGATATTATTATGATTACCCATCTTTAGCAACTACAACTCAAAGAACATCAACTATTGCCGGTGTTAGGTATGCAAAAATTATTGGAGATACTATTGTTCAAAATCAAATATTAGATACTCCGCGTATTGTTTATAATGATGAGAAGAATTTTAGATTATCTGGTTTAACAAATCAAACATCTTCATTTAACGGCTCAGTAACTCAACAAACTTCTATTGGCAATTCATTTTCAATTATAGAGGGGATTGTAGAAAGAGGATTGGGTTCAATTAAATCTTTATTGGCACAAAATACGGGATTAACTTGGAACAAATACAATCCATTAAATGTAAGTACTGGTTCTCAAATAACTTCATCTTATACAACACCGGATGAAGTAAATGTAATTGGTAGAAATTTTGATATTGTAAATACTATTATCGGTGGAGGTTTAGTAGCTGAACCTGTATTCACCGCATCTCAAGCAGCAGCAATTGCTGTAACTGGAACACCACAAATAACAG
>Ga0222713_10007514_pt1 | contig 10203 bp, 5 predicted proteins | sample C33_649DmetaG_FD_165061 | JGI IMG/M metagenome (GOLD analysis project Ga0222713, IMG submission 165061) | Estuarine water microbial communities from San Francisco Bay, California, United States - C33_649D | ecosystem: Environmental > Aquatic > Marine > Unclassified | place: USA: California... | reverse complement strand
AGAACCTTTTTGAACTGATGCTGTTCCTGGTAATTGTTGAACAGAAGATCTCCTTACTGCATATAAAGTAGATCCATCAAACTCAAAGAAGAAACCATTCTGATAGTCAAATAATCCAGCACGAATAGCACTATTTGCCCAACTATCAATATTATATTCAATAATACCATCAGCAACCGATGATGTGGGAGTTGATAACATATTATAGTTGAATGTAAAAGGAGTTCTAGAAATAATATTGAATGTTCCATTATACGCAGGATCACTAGATCCCTTAATAGTTACTCTATTACTAGTGGATAGTCCGTGAGGATATTTTGTTGTGATAGTTGCAGTTGTACCCACACCAACAGCAGAAGTTGCAACTCTTGATGGGTTAAAGTTAATTGCAAGAGAACACTGAATACCTTTACCAGACTGATAGCGGAAATACTTACGAGTTTGTCTAGTAATAACACTATTTGGCGAAGTACCTGCCGTAATTTCAACACCACCATCAAATGGACGGTGTAAGTTTGTTCCATCGGGTCTTACATTAACTTTTGTATTAATGAAATATGGAGTAGAAGCAATAGTAACACCAGGAGTATCTTTTACAGTGATGATAGTGTCATCAATGACAGAAGAAACCTCAAGATTTTTATATGAAGATGGTGTAGTTGATGAGTCCTCAATTTGAATTATGTCGCCAGATTTGAAAAATCTCTTGAATAAAGTTCCAGTTCCAGTAATAGTTTTAAGATCAGATGTAATACCAACTGTTCCTGGTCCAGATGCAATTCCGGAAATTGAAGGAACTGTAATATTGAAGTTTCCTGTTGTTGTAGTTCCAATACCAATAATATTTCCACCTGCCGCATCCTGTTTAGTTGATGCAAGAGAGAAGTAATTTGGGCCCGCAGGAACAGCATAATATGTTGTTCCACTTGTTAAACCGGAAATAGTATTTTGTGAAGTAGTTTGATTAAATACTACTTGTTGAGTTGGTTTAATTTTATGTCCAGTATAGTTAATACGAACAATCCCACCAACAGAAGTAAAGTTGGAACTTGTAAGACCAAGAACTCTCTTAGGAACTTCTCTATTCAAGAGAATATTTGCAGTCGTTGGTGTCGTTGAAGTTATATTATAATACCCATCTAATGCACCAATGATTTCGTCTGTTTCTACACTTATTGGTGCAGTTCCAAATCCTGTAAAATTATATACGGTATTTGTAGAAGATTTTAATCTAATTCTATTTCCACTAATAACATCAACCTTTGCTTGTTGGTTTGTAGGTCCAGAGAAAGAAGGGTTTACGAGCGCATTTACAATTTCAGTTGCGATGTTAGATGCAATTTGTGCGTTAGTTAAAACAGATCCAGAAACACCATATCTTGTAGTAGTTGTTCCTGCTTTTACTGGAATAATAACATTGGCAACATATCTTTGTCCCATGGACCCAAAAGTATATGGAGACATATAGTTGCTATTTGGGAAGTAAATGCTAGGACTTGGTGTGGAATAATATCCAGACCAATTGGAGTTGTCAATAACAACAACCATACAAATGTAACCATGATAATTATTAAGGCTTTGAGGTGCAATGTAATTAGTTTGATATGTATATCTCCATCCATTTCCTAAAGAAGTATTCCAATTAGTATAGAAATTGTTTACATTATCGGTAGTTCCGCCTGATCCATAATGATATATAAACCAATTATTATAATATAACTCACTATATTGAATTCCTGCTTCATAAGGAATCTGAAACAAATCAATCAAATATGGTACTGTGGTATTTGAAACAAATGGAGTTGCAATCATATTATATCCACGTCCGGCAATTGCAGTACCAGTTGTAAAATCATATGATTGTCCATTTGCAAAACCACTTGTTGGTAAATTTATATTAGTACCAACATTTCCAGTTGAAGGAGAATATCTAGTTAAATATAAAGAACTTCTTTGATAGTTAAAATACTGAATACCATTACTAACTGTATTGAAGTTTGGTGATACTGGATTTTGATGACTACTTCCAGTTAAAATCATATCCCAAGTATCGGCACCCATTGTAGTTCTAATGCTGTTTAAAGCAGTTCTAACCGAATTATAAACTACATCAATAGTGCTTGAACTTGGTTGAGCAACTCCACTTGTAGTGGTTGGTAATCCACCACCAATACCAGCAGATAAATAAACAGTTTGGTTATTAGTGAGATTATTAACACCTAAGTAAATACTATTTCCTGTAGGATTATTTGCAGCTCCAGTTAAAGTATAGACACCTGAGGCAGAATTTAATCTGGGAGTTCCGGTAAATCTAATTCTGTTTGAATTTAATACACTAATAGTTGATGTTGATACTCCTGCCAAAGTTGCTGTTGTTGGAGTGTCAGCATAAAATGTACCAGTTTCGGTTCTATATGTTGGAGAACTTCCGCTGCTAGTTGTTAGCGTTGCCTGTGATCCATTTGTTAATCCATGATTACCAATATAAAAACTATCAGATTCCGTATCTTTCTTTAAGAAGAAAATGAAGGTAGTACCCGCAGTATAAGTTTCTGAAGCAGATGAGCTATAATTGAAATTGTTTACATATGGAGCAACAAAAAACCCCGGATTATAGAAATACCAATAATTATAATAATTATTCTGATAATAATAATTTTCAAATCTTTGATAATCTTCTATGAAATCATATCCATCAGGAGTTGTTCCAGATTTTCCAAAAGTAAAGTTTGCATTATCACGAGTTGAATATATTGGTTGAGAATGAATAATTGTACTCATACTACCACTTTTTTGAACTGTCATCACTCTTGGTGGATATGCTTTTCCAAGACCGTGATATCCATATCTACCACTTACTGGATCTAATTCATAAGTGTATAAATCTCTTCCAGAACCAGATCCATTCCACCATCTTCTTGTATAAAAAAATGATTCATAATTATTAGCATTCTTTGATGCATAACTAATTTCATAACCAAGAATTAATTGATGTCTTCCATAATTAGAAGTTCCTTGTGATGTTATGTCAATAGTAGCATTATTAGTATAATCTCCATTTGTCGTTTCACATAAAGTAATTGTATTTACAGTTGGTGTAGACTTCACATAATAAATCTGAAATCTTTGCAGACCTCCAATATGAGTATCGCCTGATGGTGGAACATAAAGAAGAACATCGCCTGCTTGAAGTTGGTGATTTGTCCAAGTAATAGTATTATTAGTCACATCAACAGCAGATGATGAGAACTTAAATGCATAAGTTCCGGTCATCTCCTTTGTTTCAGTTTGGGCTGAATCTATAGATAAATTGATTGAAAGTGTATCATCATAATCCACATAAGGTCTACCATCAGGTGCAGTAGATCCTAATCCAACTGTTAGATTATATCTTTCTCTGCCAAGAGTATTTGTGATATAAACACTTGTTCCTGGATCAAATCCATGACTATATGAAGTTTCTATTGAAAGTGATGAATTTGTTAATCCATCAGTCGCAACACCTTTTGATTCGTCAATATTAATTTCCGATCCAACATAAAATTGTCCGGGAGTAATAGTGGTATAAGCACCGTTAATTACACCAGTGGATGCTTGTGTTCCCTTAGACTTATAAACAAACGTAGTTGATGTGGGAACAGCAGTAATCAAAAACTTACCTTCGGCAGTTCTTGATGATACACCCTGAACATCAATTGGAGCACCAACAACTAAATTATGAGCATCTCCAGTAGTTACTGTTACGTTCTCTGATCCTGCAACAGTTTCTACTTTTACAATATTTGCAATCGTATAGTCCGCGCTATTGGCATAAAAAGATGGAATATTATTTACTAACTCAACAGTTTCCCACTTTGTGGGTTGTAATCCATATTCAAAGTCGGTATCAATGAGGTTTTGTGGTTCAGAAACTCTGAATTTGTTAACAGGATCTACAAAAGTTTCTGAAAAATCTATCTTTTCTTCTTGTACATCTATAAAAATCTGCAATGAGTCAGTTGAACTCATTGAAGAAGTATTATAATCAAGATACAATGTTGTATGGTCTATTGCAGAATTGTATGATGTTGTTCCACCATATCCAACAGATGCAAAATTGTAAATAATAATATTATCAGTTGTATTTGTAACTACAAGAAATGTCTTTTCTGGATGATTACCTTCGATTACAATGTTACCAACTCCAGACGCACCCGGATTAAATGTATAATTATAAACAAGTTTTTTTGCCATTATTTTGTAGTTCTTATCTTTTTAGTATTTATAAATTTAAAATAAATTTATCTATCCTAATGCAATGGCATATGCAATTACATCTGCCGTGTTAACGCCCCCAACTGCGGTTCCATTGACTGTAATACCACCAGTAGTAATAGTTACTCCAGTGCCCACACGTATAGCATTATTATTTCCGTCAATCGTAATAGAACTTGATCCGACCGTCAGTATTCCAGATATTCTTACATCACCAACTACAGTGAGTTTTGATGTTGGATTTGTGGTTCCTATGCCAACGTTATTACTTGTAAAGTCCGAGTAAACGTCATTGATTAGATTAGAAGCTTCTCTAGTTTTTGTCATTTACTCAAACGTATGTGTTCCTTTTAGATATTTATTTAATTATCACCTACAATAAACTTTTAACTTAGATTTATCATAAACAAATACCCCACCTGGAGGAAGTGGAACATAAAATCCCCTTTCAGGAATGTAAACTCTTTTTTCTCCTCTTACAATAACAAGATTTTTATTATTAGGATCAAATTGATAAATCATTACAAGTTTATTGCCAATATCTTCAAGTTGAACTTCATTAGTCCATTCAGGATCGAAGATATTATGAGCAATTAGGAAGTTATTATCTTCAAAGAACTCTCTAAAACCTTCTATAGGGCCTACAGAAGTAATTTTAAGAGAAAGATAACAACCTAATTGATTATGTAATTCCATACAGCAAGTGTATGGAGTTTTAATAAAGAAACTACGAATCCAGTTAATCATACCTCTGTCTGTTGTGGTGTAATAAGAATCCAACCTTTGGTGTTGTCTGCTGAATAAAGTTGTTCAATCCAAGTATAATAGGACTTACTATCAATTTCTTCTTGAGTAAGTTCTGGTTGTGGAATTGGTGCTTCCCATTCGCAAGTGGTTTCATTTAGTGTCCAAGATGCATGAGGTCTAGGAGCAATAAATGCATCAAGATCTTCTCTGTATGTGTCACCAAGACCAGCATACTTATTTCTAAAGTTTCCTCTGTATGAAGTTCTTATCCATCTGCGGTCTGCACCGTGATGAGTATGAAGATGGTTTACACCAAGTTCCTCTACTTCATTTCCATTTTCATCAGTAATAATCTCATTGTCCATATAGACAACATAGATTACTTCGTTGTTTTCGTTAAGTTCTGCGTAATGTGCCATGATGTTTTTGCTTTATTTATTATACGTAAGGATATCTGATTGCAACGATACCGGAACCACCATTACCTCCAGATTTAAATAAGGATCCATTTCCACCGCCACCGCCACCGCCACCGGTATTAGTTGTTCCTGGAGTCATTCCAACATTTGGATCTCCAACACCTCCATTCCCTCCACCAGAACTTCCTGTTCCAGTTGTACCTATATTTGCTCCTCCACCTCCTCCACCAGCAAAGTATCTACCGGGTGCAGGTCCAGGAGTTCCATAAGATGCGGGTAACCAAGTAACTGGGGCCCCTTCACCACCATTTCCAGAAGAAACACCACTGGCACCAGCTCCACCGGCACCACCTCCACCTCCACATCGATATGATGGCGCACCGGTGCCAGCACCGCCAGGATTACCTTGTGGGGGTGATACAGGTGGGGTATTTCCAGATCCACCAACACCAGAACTATAACCGCCACCACCTCCAGATCCTCCGGATACTCCACCTGCTGGTCCATTCCCAAAATCATTTATAGGATTGCCACCATATCCACCTCCCGCAGATGTTATAGTAGAAAATATTGAACTACTTCCGCTTGTACCTGTTGTGGGACCTCCATTTCCACCACCACCAACAGTAATAGGATATGTTGTAGTAGTTATCGGGAATCCGGTAGCAGTTCTATATCCTCCTGCTCCCCCTGCACCTTGAACCCCACCACCACCACCAGCAACCACAAGGTACTCAACAGTTCCTGGTCCTGCAGCAGAAACTACAAAAGAACCAGGTGATGTAAAGACGTGAATTCTAAATCCACCAGAATCAATAACTGTTCCTCCGGTTGCAGAGATCTGATTCGTTGAGGTATCTGCAATAGTAACCGTTGAACTCGTAGCAACAATAGTTCCACCAGTACTTCCTGTTCTTACTTGAAGTTGAAATGATTCAGAACCTTCTGTTGTTGAGTCATTCGCTAAAGTAAGAACTACAGAACCTGTTCCTCCAGTAACTGTAAAAGAACCACTTACAGCACCACCACTAAAATCGGAAGCATTAATGGTGCCCGAAACTGTATTTAAAGTCCAATATAATGTAGTTCCATCGGATACATTAGTTGTTGTAGTAGTAAAAGTAACCGAAGAACCTTCGTTTACTGATGAAGTTGATGGTGATACTGAATATGTTGCAAACGACCATCCACCTTCTTGTTTCATATAATATTGATCTTGAGAGTTAAAAACACCCCTTATAGCAGACCCTATTGCAGTAGAAGAAACTGTATTTCCAAATATACCACCAATCCATTTAGGCATTGTCTTATCTCCTATTAGGCGTCATCGAGTTCTTCATAAGAAATAATAATTTCCAGATCACTTACGGCACTAGCACCTGCTTCAATCTGATCAGATTCTTCCAAGTAAATTGGAGAATCTTTACCCAATACAACTAAAGTAGAGTCCGCAGGTACAGTTACTGTAGATGCAAGTGCATATCTTGCTGCAGCACTTGAATCATAAAAATATACAGTTACATCTGCATTGTTTGTACCGTCAACGTTTGCAACGATAATTGAATTAACTTTTAAAACCTTATCAGAAGCACAAGTAAGAATATCTGTGGTAGTTGTAGTGCTCAGAGCAGCACCCATTGTCTTACCATAGATGCTTGTTACATTAACTATATTTGGTGCAGCCATGTGTTTAAATCTCCTTAATTATTATTTATTATCTACCGAATAAGATAGAAAATGCTACAACTTTACTGACAGGAGGTGTAGTTCCTGTAGTACCCTGAATACCTGTAGTTCCTTGTGTTCCTTGTGTTCCTGAAAGACCTTGAGGTCCTGCAGATTCAAAGGCAATCGTGTCTATAATATCACCACCACTTGCGGCGACATTTAAAATTATACTTGTTCCGTTACTTGCAGTATAATCATTACCATTTAAACGTGTACCATTCAAGAATACCTCAATATTACCAGGAGAATAATTGACAGCAAATGTAGTCTGTCCTTCAGTTGCAGTAAAAGTTGTGTCAGTGCGATTGAAACTAGCACCCTGAAGACCTTGAGTTCCTTGAGCGCCTTGAGGACCTGCAGACTCAAATGCCACAACATCTAAAGTATCACCAGCGCTTGCTCCTACGGTTAAAACAACACTTGTTCCATTTGTTGCAGTGTAATCATCCGAACTTAATCTATTACCATTTAAATAAACATCAATATTACCAACAGAATAATTAACACTAAATGTTGTTTGTCCTTCTGTAGTATTAAATGTTGTTGTTGTTCGATTAAAACTAAATCCTTGTGATCCAGATGTACCTTGAGTACCTGTGGTTCCTTGAGTTCCTTGAGTTCCTTGAATACCGGCAGCAAATGGAGCAGTCCAACTTACTCCAGCCCCAGTTGATACAAGAATCGAACCAGCAACACCTACATTATTATAAAAATCCTTAAGACCAGAACGAATTCTTAAGTTTCCATCAACATCTAATTTTTCAGTTGGATTTGTCGTTCCTATGCCGACATTTCCAGTAGCATTTTCAATACGTAAAACTTCACCAGCAGCATAACTTTCAAATACCCAATCTCCACGAGTACCAGATGTGGGATTATAAAATCTTAAATCTTCATTATATTCTCCTATTAGTAAAGTGGGAAGACCCTGATTAGTGGAATTAAAATCAATATATCCACCATTGGTAAATACATTTCCATTGCTAATAATTACATTACCATTTAAACTTGTCCCACCAACTACTGATAATTTTGATGTTGGATCTGTCGTTCCGATGCCAACGTTTCCATTGAGTTTATAAATATCATCTCCAGTTCCAGCACTCCATCTTGATGCTACAAATGGACTTCCATTCTGATAGAATGTTCCGCTGAAATCAATATCACCTCTAACATCAAGTTTATTATCTCTAACGTGAATTGCACCAGCAGCAAGTCTTACGCCATTAGGAACTTGAGTAGAACCAATACCAACACCATAGTTAAACAACCAAGCATCAGTAACACCAGCGCCAATATCACCACCCCTAAACCACATAATTTTCTTATATGTGTCTGGGTTTGTTTCTCCAGCAATCGCAAGACTTACAAGTGGAGTTCCTTCAGTTGATGCAATTGCAATACCACCATGGCTTGCAGTATAATCATTTGGCGAGAAAGAAGTACCAATACCAAGAACAATATCGGCATCAACTACTGTAAGTTGTTGAGTATTGAGTTGTGCTGATGTACCACCAATTGTAATACTTCCATCAACATTTAAATTACCATTGATATCCGTGTTATTGAGAACAGTTAGTGTATGAGTAACTAATTCTGTTCCATTGAAGGTGAGATTGGTGGAACCTGTTGGATTATTTGAGCCATCTTTATAAACAACTTGATTTGCAGAACCTGCTACTGGTCCTGTGATGCCTTGAATGCCCTGTGTTCCTGTTGTACCTTGAGTACCTGTGGTTCCTTGAGTACCTGTTGTACCTTGAGTTCCTGTGGTTCCTTGAGTACCTGTTGTACCTTGAGTTCCTGTGGTTCCTTGAATACCGGCAGCAAATGGAGCAGTCCAACTTACTCCAGCACCGGTAGATACAAGAATAGACCCAGCAGCACCTACATTATTATAAAAATCATTAAGACCAGAACGAATTCTTAAGTTTCCATCAACATCTAATTTTTCAGTTGGATTTGTGGTTCCTATACCAATATTTCCAGTTGAGTTTGCATATAATCTTATATTACCACTACCATCAGCAATTACAACATTATTGTTAGATGTTCTTATATCTAAACCACCCGAATTACCACCAAACCTGCCTAATATTGTATTATTACTGCCAGTAGTAACTGAACCTCCAGATTGACTCCCGAGAAATGTATTATTGGAACCAGTTGTAACATATGCTGCGCCCTGACCAACAAATACATTGCCAGTTCCAGTTGATAGTAAATATCCGCACTGATTGCCGATGCTAACATTATTTCCTCCTGATGCATTAGGTGATGCCCATGAACCAATATATACACTATTTGTAGATGTTGGATTGGAAGTAGGATTTCCACTATTCCATATCATAGAAGCATTAGTATGATCATTACCTGATGATCTTAGTAATATTTGAGATCCCCAAGTAATTTTTGATGCACTTGATCCAATACCATATTTTAGTGTAATATCCCCACTTACAGATGCAATACCAACTACATGTAGGTTTGTTGCTGGATTTGTGGTCCCAATACCAACTCTTTGATTTGTAGCATCATAAACAAAGTTAGTAGCACCAGCAGAAACATTATTATTGTTAAAAATGACTTGTCCATTAGTACCTGCTATTGGTCCAATTAGTCCTTGAATACCTTGGGTTCCTGTTGTACCTTGAGAACCTGTGGTGCCTTGTGAACCAGTAGCACCTTGAGATCCTGTTGTTCCTTGTGAACCAGTAGCACCTTGAGATCCTTCAGTACCTTGTGCTCCAGTAGTTCCTTGAGTTCCGGTAGTGCCCTGAGATCCTGTGGTTCCTTGAGTACCTGTTGTTCCTTGTGAACCAGTAGCACCTTGAGATCCTGTTGTTCCTTGAGAACCTACTTGCTGAGTAAATGTAACATCTGCAGTAGTACCATTTGCAGATGCGGTTACTCCTAGACCAATAAAATTAATTGAAGTAAAAGTTGTACCTATACCAACACCTTCTTCTTTTATCTGAATTCCAGTAAGAGAAGTATTGATAATTTGAGTAATGGTTTGAATACTATCAATATCTTGCCAATCTACACCAGTATT
>Ga0222713_10007513_pt1 | contig 10204 bp, 12 predicted proteins | sample C33_649DmetaG_FD_165061 | JGI IMG/M metagenome (GOLD analysis project Ga0222713, IMG submission 165061) | Estuarine water microbial communities from San Francisco Bay, California, United States - C33_649D | ecosystem: Environmental > Aquatic > Marine > Unclassified | place: USA: California... | reverse complement strand
TTCACGCACCATATTTAATTAATGTTGCCACTCCAAACAACAAAGTTCGTCATCCAAGTAGAAAATTACTCAAAGATACCTGTAAAGTTGCAGCTTCTTTTGGTGCAAAAGCAGTCATAGTCCATGGTGGATCTGTTGGAGAAGGTGGAGATATTGGACAGGGGTATGATTACTGGAGAAAAGCAATCCAAGAAGTAGAAAACACTGGAATGAAGATCTTAGTAGAGAACACTGCTGGTGGAAAAAACTCAATTGCTCGAGAAATGGATTCGATTGAGCGACTTTGGGAAGTTATAGGAGATTTAAATGTTGGACTCTGCCTTGATACTTGTCATTCCTGGGCAGGTGGAATCCCAACACAAGAAGCTGTAAAGCGATTTAAAAAACTAACTAAAAAAATTGATTTAGTGCATTTTAACGACTCCAAAGATACGTTTAACTCAAGTCGGGATCGTCATCAGAATTTAGGGAAAGGCAATATTCCAAAGGAAGAGTTGGAATATGTATTGAAGAACTGTAAAACAGATATTATTGTTGAAACTCCAGGTGGCTTAGATGAACAGAAAAAAGATGTTGCTTGGGTTAAAAGACGTCTAACAAAATGAATTATTTGCCCTCGAATCTATCTTTTAAAGATGGAGTAGCTTATATTGGTGATACATCACTTCTCGATGTTGTAAAAGAATATGGAACTCCACTTTATGTCTATGACTGGGAACATTTAAAAACAAATATTGATCACTTTAGCGAAGCTTTTGGAAGTGGTACCTTATTTCGTTATGCTGCAAAAGCATTTATCTGTAAAGCATTAGTAAAAGAACTTACCGATAAGGGTTGGGGTATTGATGTTGTCTCTGGTGGAGAAATGGCAACAGTGCAAGCAGTTACTGGAACATTAGAAAATACTTTATTTAATGGAACGTTTAAACACCAAGACGAGATTGAGTTCTTTATGCAACATAGTGGTGGACATATCTCAGTTGATAACCGATATGAGATTCCATTTTTAGAATCTGTTGCAAATGGATTGAATAGGAAACAACCTGTCATTATGAGAATAAATTTAGATGTTGGAGCTGAAACCCATCCTATGGTATTAACTACAGGGTACGACCAACAGTTTGGTATCTCTATTGATTTTGCAGAAGAGGCGTTAGCAAAAATTGTTGACTCACCTTCTTTGTTATTTTCTGGAGTTCATGTACATATTGGAAGCCAGATAAAAGATCCAGCACGGTATCAAAAAGCAATGAGTTTATGTGCTGATTTTATGAATGCTCATAAAGAGAGTGTTGAAGGAGATGTTGTCTTTGATGCTGGTGGTGGATTCTTTTCACCTTATGCTGGTGATGAAGTTGATCACGAATTAGAAGTCTATGCAAAAGCAATTCATGATGGAATTCAAGAACACTGGAGTGAAAACTATAGTGTCATGATTGAACCAGGAAGAGCTTTAGTCAATAATCCAGGAGTTATTTTGTATTCTGCTGGTGCCATTAAAGATGATCGAGGAGAAAAACCTTACATATTAGTTGATGGTGGGATGTCAGATAATCCAAGACCAGCATTGTATGGCAGTGAGCATAAATTATTTAATATCTCTGGTGGAAAAGTTGGAGAAGATGTTGTTCATGCAGTCTCTGGAAGACACTGTGAAAGTGGAGATTTATTAGTGAAAGAGGCAATGTTACCAAGCGATACTGCATCAGGTGATATTTTAATGTCTACTTCTACTGGTGCGTATACCTTTGCAATGGCTAGTAACTATAACCGTGTTCCTAAATCTGGAGTTGTTGCAGTAACTAGTAGTGGTGTGGTTGAATTAGTTTCAAGGCAGAGTTTTCAAGATACATTTATTAATGATATTTAACAATTGAACTACTACTTCTAGACAAATATACTTTTTAATAATGAGTGAAAATATTGATTACGCTATTGAAGAACTAAAAAATTCAAATTGGGAAGTTTTAGATTTCAATAATGCAATTGATGTCTCTAAAAAAGTTTTTGAAAAAGAATTAGCTAATTTATGCGAAATACTTCTAGAGACTAAAGTTGATTTAGAAAAACATATAATAACAGGAGGAGGTGGGAAATCATTTTTTGTTCAAGAATTAGAAAAGAAATTTAAAAATCAAGATTGGGAAAAAAATAATATCAGCATAACCAATAAGATTTCATTTTTGAACAACATTCCTACTAGAGAAACTGAATCAAGTTCACATGAAGTAGACCACTTAATAAGAACTGAAAAAGGAAAATTAGCGATTCTTGAAATTGAGTGGAATAATAAGTCGGAATTTTTTGATAGAGATTTACACAATATCCAAAATGCTTGGCAAATTCACGCTGTAGAGTTAGGAATTATCATTACTAGAAGTAAAAAATTGAATGAAAATTTAATAACTGATATATATAACTTTTTTCTTAATAATGATATTAAGGAGTATTCAGATTTTAAAAATTTGAAAGAAGAATTACTTCGCTTCAATTTTCCTTCCACTTCACACATAAAAAAAATCAACAAAGCAATGTTGAGCAATAAGGATTTTACTAAAACAGCTGCAGAAGTTTTCTGGGCAAGCAAATACAGAGATACTACTTTTACTGAACAGTTAACTAGAAGAATAGATAGAGGCCAGCTTGGGAGAGCACCATTGATTGTATTTGGTATTCCACCTATTATTAGAAAACAATGAAACTAACATATTATTATCACCGTCACTCAAACCTAGTTGCTGAAGAAGTAGAGTTTAAAGAAGACTATCAAGAATTAGTTAGAGCACTACAAACTATCTCAGATATAGATTTAGTTAATGGATTTTTAGTTAGAAAAGAACAAAGAACTAGTATAAAAAGCCTTTCTGAACCAATTAATTTCTTAATTAAAGATAGGCTCATTAAATTAGGTTGGAATGCAGAATCTGGGTTATTTAAAGAAGCACCGTATGATAAAACCAATTCCTCAAGATGGCGTTTAGATTTTGCAAAAAATAGTATTTCTATAGAGGTTGCTTTTAACCATGCAGAAGCTATTGCCCACAATATTATTAAGCCTGTTCTTGCTAGTGAGCTAAATCATGTTAAAAAAGAGATTCAAACAAAACTTGGAATTATCATTACTGCAACAGAAAATATGAAAGTCAAAGGAAATTTTGACGGAGCTATTGGTACTTTTGAACAATTTATCGAATACTTTAAACCATATTCAGCAATTGTGCCAACACCAATAGTTTTGATTGGGATAGAAGCTCCAGAGACTTTTTTAATTAACAAAGAGTTAAAAGAAGTTCAATATATTTAAATAATGTCTTAATTTAGACCTATATTGATATAGATGAAAAAAATAAAAGTGGTAGAACTGTTTGCTGGCGTGGGTGGTTTTAGATTAGGTTTAGAAAAAAATAAACAGTTTGAAGTTGTTTGGAGTAATCAGTGGGAGCCAGCGTCTAAAGCACAGCATGCATCTGATATTTATGTAAATCATTTTGGTCCAGAGGGGCATAGTAACAAAGATATTGAGACCGTACCTACTAGTGAGATTCCAGAACACGACTTATTGTGTGGGGGGTTCCCTTGTCAGGATTATTCCGTAGCTTCAACTCTAAAAAACTCTAAAGGTTTAATAGGTAAAAAAGGAGTTCTGTGGTGGTCAATTTATAGAATTTTGAGTGAGAAAAAAAATAAGCCAAAGTTTCTTCTTTTGGAAAATGTTGATAGATTGCTCGTCTCCCCATCAAATCAAAGAGGTAGAGATTTTGCGGTTATGCTTAAATCTTTAGATGACCTCGGATATGCGGTTGAATGGAGAGTTATTAATGCTGGAGATTATGGAATGCCACAGAGAAGAAGGAGAGTGTTTTTCTTAGGTTATTTAAAAGGTTCCAAAATTTACAAAGACCTTTATCATGACTTACAAAAAAACTGGATATTAAATTCAGGAGTACTTGCAAAAGCCTTTGGAAATTCTTTTGAAGGAGAAGAAAAAATATTTTCATTCGAAGGAGACTTAATTAATGTTTCAGATTCTTTTAATAAAGGTGGTGATAAATCACTATTTAATAATTCTGGAGTCATGATTAATGGAAATGTTTATACATGTAAAACTAAAGCAATTTATAAAGGTAAAAAAAGAACTAGTTTAGGAGACATCCTAGAAAAAGGAGTAGTAGAAGATGAATTTTACATTGACGAATCATCTTTACCTAAATGGAAATATTTAAAAGGTGCCAAAAAAGAAAAAAGAGTAACTAGCTCCGGATATGAGTATGACTACGCAGAAGGAGCTATGATCTTTCCAGACGATTTAAATAAGCCAAGTAGAACCATAATAACAAGCGAAGGAGGAGCTTCACCATCAAGATTCAGGCATGTTATTGAAACTAAAAATGGTTTAAGAAGGCTTACACCACTTGAACTAGAAAGGCTTAATATGTTTCCAGATAATTTTACTAAGCTAAACGGAGTATCAAATAGCAAGAGAGGTTTTCTCATGGGTAATGCGTTAGTGGTTGGAATAGTTCAAAAAATTGGCAATCAACTAGTAAAAGGTTAAAAATATAAAAAGTATAAAAAAAATTTGCAATTTAAAAACTTTGAGACTAATATTGTCTCAAAGACATTAAATCATAAAATTAATCAAGGAGGAAAAAATGTCAACAATAAAGATACCAGTCTTACTGGGAGAAAAAAGTGTTAAAGGGACACAACTTGCAACTTTCGTTATTAAGGCAAAAGACTTAATAAGTGGTTATAAAATCGACAGATTTGAACCCTCAAAAGGTGAAATGGGAACAGAAAAAGCTGGTTACCAACGAAATGCTGAACCAAAGAGAGTTGAAGCGTTAGCAAATAATTTACAAAATGATAGAGTTGATCTTTCAACAGCACACATAGTAAATATTAGAAAACCGTTTGATTTTGAAAAAAACTTTTCACAAATTGATGAAAACTATGGTCTACTTTCAATTGATTTAGCAAAAGACCCGCTATATATTGTAGACTCTCAACATAGGACATTAGCTATAGCAGAACTAGTAAATGATCCAGAATTTACTACTAAATGGAAAGATAAAAAAATCTTTGGTATCGCATATATAGGAGGGGATTTTGTAGAAGAAAAAGAATCTTTTTTTTACATTAACAATTATGCAAAAAGTATTCCAACAGGTTCAAAGTATGAATTACAAATCTCAATTGAGGAAGTGAAGGAAGAAGTTAAGGATGCGGTAGAACTAACAAGAATGTTGAGAGACAACAGTTCACCTTGGTATGAAATTATAAAATATCCTAACTCTAAAATTGGAATAATCCCAAATAGTAGCATAATATCCTCTCTCAAAGTTTTATATGGTCAAGATTGGTTTAATGATTTAGAAGCTCTCGAAGACCAATTTAAAATTTTAGATGCATTCTGGAAAGGCGTAGCAATAATATTACCTGACTGCTTTAAAGATCCATCTAAATATGCATTACAACGTGCTGTAGGAGTTTCTGTAATGCATGCTATCCTATCAAGTCTTTACATCAAAATGATAATGAATAATTATGATGTTCATAGTCCTGAAGACTGGAGCGAATATCTAGCACCTTTAAGAAATCTAAAAGATAAAAATAGGCTTGAAGTTCCATATACAGTTGAAGGAGCAGATTTTTGGTTGCGTGGATCTGAAGGTGCCGCAGGTAAATATAGTTCTGGGTCTGGAAAGCAGAATTTAGTAAATATGTTGAAAGGGCATCTTTCTGCATGAAAAATTTGTTACTCAACATAAATAAATACTCACCTAAATGTGAAACCCACGGGACTATGAAACAAGTGCGTAGGGTAGACGGATATTATTGGGTTTGTCTTAATAAAACATGCAAAAAAACTAAAAGTGGTATTAATCAGAAAGCATTTTTAACTATATTGGAGGATTTAGAATTCAATATAAGTACTGAGAGAGAAATGATAAAGAAGAATCTTTTATATTTCAGCCATCTTTTAAAAACAGACTTAAGTGTTTTTTTAGAAGCAATCAGGATTGAAATTAATTATTTTACTGACAACTGGAAGAATAATTTCAAATCTTTAGAGAAAAAATCTGAATACTTGCTGAAGGATAAGTTAGAGGAAGAAATAAGAGATTTGGAAAAGAAAAAAGAACAAGAGTTTAAGTATATAAAAAATAAAAGAGTTTGCTTACTTTGTGGATTATCAATTTGTCAACAGATAAATAGTTGTATGGTGACTTCGGATTAATTATGAAGGAAATCAAACCAATAAATCAAAGAAGAACAAAATTTACTTCAAAACTTACAGACGATTTATCAGAATATATCTCTAAAAATAAAGTAGGAAGTATTGAAATTGAACTAGATATCAGAATGAACACACCGTTTCCTGCACTTAGTCAGGCTTCAAAATCATTAAGTGTACCAATGGTAGATCCTCACTCGGTAATGCATCTTGTCATGGATTCATTACCTGAGCTTGAAGAAAAGGAAATGTTTACAAATAGTGATATAGTTTTTGAAAAACAAGCATTATTAGTTATGGAAGCAACATTATATGCTGCTATTCAGTCACTTTCTTCTCTTCTACAACCATATTTTCCCAGAAGTGCTGACTTTGAAGAAGCATTTAAAAAAGCATTATGCAGAATTAGGCCAATTATTGACTCATTAATAATAGATACAGAGAATAGTTTTGATGAAAATAAATTTAGTACTACTGATGAAAAGTTTAATGAAATTATTCAATTTTTAACCCAAGAGGAAGAGTAAAACAATGGTAGATGAAGAAGTATCAAAATTATTATTAATCTTTATGTTTTCAGCACTATTTTTATTTGCTTTTTTTCTATCACGAATTTTAAAAAAAATAGATAATCCTTTTGATTACCGAGGAAAATCGTACAAAAATCGAATAAATGCATTAAGACAAATTAAACGAGATAGTTTATACCAAAAACTTACAACTGCACATCAACCATTTAACTGGAGAATAGCCTCCGCTCTTTCTATTGCTCAATTGTCCAAAAATGAAGTGAATAGATTTTTATCGGCTTTAGAAAAGGTGTTGACTGCAGAGAATAAAATAATTAGAAAATTTGACTCAGTAAACCAATCAAATCTAGAACTTTTAATAAATCCATTTATAAAAAAAAATAAAATTTCTGAAATTGATCAATTAGTAACAAATTTTGAATCATATTATTTACTTGAAGAAGCAAGTGCTGACGAAGCTTTAGATTATTTTTTAAATTTAGAAGTTAGTAATTTTTCCAATAACCATTTTAAAGAACAAAGAATTGACGACAATGAAGCACCTTTTTAAAATAAGCCTTAACTTTTAATTTAAAATTCTCATGAATATTAAATTTAAAGTTTTTAGAGATTTAAATATAAGAAATTACTTTGGTTTAATTTTATTAGTTATTTTTCTATTTTCTTGTACATCTAATCAAGATCTTCAAACAGTAAATGAAATAACAGATTCAACTACTACATCTTCAACTACATCTAGCACTACTTCGTCAACAACGACATCAACTGTACTTGAGGTAAAGATGGAAGAAGCTTTTGCTATTGATTTAGTAGAAGGTGATTGTTTTAATGTTTACGGTTTAGATGGTGCTTATATAAACAACAAAGCAACTGTTTACATAGTTCCTTGCGATTCAATTCACCAGTATGAAATACTTACTACTATCAAATATCAAGCATCTGAAGAGTCTGAATATAACTTCGAAGACATCCCAAATCTTGAAATATATACAGAATGTGAAAATAGTTACTTTGAAAAATTTGGTAGAGATATAGGTGGCACATCAACATACATAAGTTGGATAGGTAATTTTTTTAATTTTGAAGAAGAACAAGAATTCAAATGTTTTGGAATGGTTTTTAACACAATCGAGGGTCCTCAAGAGCTTTCAACTAATTATCAAACATACTTAAGTGAGATTACAAAGAATTTTGTTACAAAAAAATTTAATGATCTTGAAGAAGGAGAATGTTTTTGGAAAAGAAGACCTGACGTTGAAATACTTTATAACACGGAAGTAGATGCAGTTCCCTGCACAGAAGTACACTCTCATGAAGTTTTAAGGATATATGATTTACCAAATGACAATTCAATACTTACTGAAACTGAGTTTTATATTTGGTCATTTAATGTGTGTCATGAATTTGGATCAGTTCTAAGACCATTAGCTTATCTAGAAGATGATCTTGACGGTTACGAAATAAGAACTGTTGGCTTGTTTGATGAAGTAGCTTATCAACTTGGTGAGCAAGATAAACTAATTTGCTATAGTAATTTACATAGTGAAGATAGTCCATCAGATGAACGGCAAAAAAATATCTCAATATCAAATTTATTTAATTACTGGATTGGAAGTAACGATAGGACATTTGAAGATGGAAGCATTGTTAGGGTATCTTGCCCGAGTATTGATGAAATGCAATATGATGCATATGTCAGTACTTTTATATTTTCAATAGCCATTGAATATAGACCTATTAAAAGCATAACTTTTACTTACATTGAACATGGTGTTGAATATCAAATTGACTTTACTGATAGGTACAGAATTCATGGTTTTGAAGATCTATCAGTGACTTTGTCATTATATGATTCATGGTATTTGTACTTGATTTCAGATAGAAGCTATGAAGAAATTATGGAATTGAACGAAGGAAACATATACCCAGAAAGTGCAATTTTAAAAGTAGTCGATGCAAATGACGAAAGTTACATTTCAAATTGTGAAGTATAAAATTTAATACTTATTAAATAATTAAACAATATAACACCCCAAATTTGACTTTTGACTTGTAGTGTGATATAATGTTTTTAACAGCTTGACACAGCTGTTTTTTTATATCTAAACCTTTAGATATAAGGGTTTTTCTTCTTAACAAACTGTTAAGAGACCCAAATTCAAACATAACTCAAATGACATTGTTTTCTAGTTAATGCTGCAAAAAATAGCTAGATAGCGATGTTATTTGGGTTTCTAGAAAGGATCAAGAATGATTGATATAGTATTTGATCTAGTTCAATTTAGATCAAAGTTAACATTAAAGCTTTTAAAATCTATTGATTTTGAAAGTTATTTCAAAGAAAGGTTCAATCAGAACCATCAGGCTATCTGGCTGACAAGAGATATAACACTTCATCATCAAAGTTATGGTGAAGAAAGAACGTTTATATTAGATGGATTCGGTACTCAAGAGAAAATCGATAAAGTATTTGTAAAAGTCATCTGGAATGCCAATATATATAAAGAAATTGGATTTGTACTTAATGAAATTAGTAATATAATTTCTTTTCGAGCACCAAGTATTGACGTCAATAGGTTGTTGACTGAAATCTCTGAATCAACACCTAATTGTTATCAGAGTCTTCATGGAAAAAGTGGTAAAGCTTTTCTCAGAACGATTGTTACTCAAAGCATAGAGGCAATCACTAAAGAGTTTTCAAATGAAATTTGATGAGCTCACACCCAAGGAACAACGATTTGTCTTGTTGTGGAATGAGGGATGGTCACTAAAAGATATTGCCACAGAAATTGAGGTTGATGTCTCAACACTATTTCGTTGGAGACAAAAATCGAATATTCAACTTGTGATGAGTAATTTATCACAAGAGCGATATCAGGACTCTTTTCATAAAGACTCCATCATTATGGATAAAGTGAGAACAAAAGTTGTCCAGGAGATGGAGAATATCTCATTAAAAGATCTTGTGTGGTTATATCAGACAATGACGAAACATCAGCAAGCTAAAGCTGGTCCATTTGCAAGAAACGAACAAGAGCTACTGCTTCAACAACAATCCCAATCCATTATGGGATCACAAGTTGAAGAATGGATACAAGGCAGCATTGAAAAGATGTTTAATGATGTCATGTTTCCTGAGGAAGAATAAAAATCGTGCAAAACCGTGCATTAACTTGCACGGTTTTGGTACATTAAGATAATGATTTGCTTATGGTAAGTCGTCTTCAGTTAATTCAAATACTGGTTTTAATACTTTCATAGAAGATTTTCTAACATTGACATTTTTAACCATTTGTCCGTGTCTGTACTCTTCAATCTGTCTTTTTGTAGACATGCCGTATGCATACATTTCTAATAAACTGTTCATTCAGCCCTTTCTTCAAAGAGATACAGTAACACAAGTGTAGTTATACAGATAATGTCAAAGCAAATGGAA
>Ga0222713_10007510_pt1 | contig 10205 bp, 11 predicted proteins | sample C33_649DmetaG_FD_165061 | JGI IMG/M metagenome (GOLD analysis project Ga0222713, IMG submission 165061) | Estuarine water microbial communities from San Francisco Bay, California, United States - C33_649D | ecosystem: Environmental > Aquatic > Marine > Unclassified | place: USA: California... | reverse complement strand
AAGCCTGATACGTGCACCATTAGCACCACCACGCTTATCGGAACCACGGAATGTTGAAGCAGAAGCCCATGCGGTTGAAACCAACTGAGAGATGGTTAAACCTGAACCTAAAATTGTAGCTTTTAAAGCCGCGATATCCTGATCGTCAATCAATTTATGATCAACTGCAGGAATTGGATCTTGCCAAATTAAAGTTTCGGCCGGAACCTCTTTACCAAGATAACGAGAAACAGGACCCATATCTCGGTGCGTTAACTTGAACCATGCCTTGGCAAAAGTATCTGCAAACTCTGCAGGATTTTGGTGGAAACGTCTTGAAATTTTTTCATAAGCTGGATCAACTCTCAAGGCCATATCTGCTGTTGTCATAAAAGGAGCATGCCTTTTAGATGGATCATGAGCATCAGGAACTAAATCTGCTGCTGCACCACCTTTAGGCGCCCATTGCTGCGCACCGGCCGGACTTTTAGTTAGCTCCCACTCATAACCAAATAACATATCAAAATAGCTATTATCCCAAGTAGTTGGCGTTGGAGTCCAAGCACCTTCTAAACCACTGGTAATGGCGTCAACACCTTTACCTGATTTATATTTACTGATCCATCCTAAACCTTGTTCTTGTATAGCTGCACCTTCAGGTTCAGGACCAAGAAGCCCTGCATCACCTGCACCATGAGTTTTACCAAATGTATGGCCACCAGCAACTAGTGCTACAGTTTCTTCATCATTCATCGCCATACGGGCAAATGTTTCACGAATATCTCTTGCCGAACCTAATGCATCAGGATTACCATTAGGCCCTTCCGGATTCACATAGATCAAACCCATTTGAACTGCTCCAAGCGGTTGGTCAAGTTGACGATCTCCCTTGTAACGCTCATCACCCAACCAGGTAGTTTCTGGCCCCCAATAAATATCTAATTCTGGCTCATACACATCTTCACGACCACCAGCAAAACCAAATGTTTCAAATCCCATGGATTCAAGCGCACAGTTACCTGTCAAGATCATCAAATCTGCCCATGATATTTTACGTCCGTATTTTTGCTTGATTGGCCAAAGTAAGCGGCGAGCCTTATCCAGGTTTCCGTTGTCTGGCCAGCTGTTTAGGGGTGCAAAGCGTAGAGTTCCTGCCGCAGCACCACCACGACCATCACCCACACGGTAGGTTCCGGCACTATGCCATGCCATACGTATAAAAAACGGACCATAATGTCCATAATCTGCTGGCCACCAATCTTGTGAATCAGTCATCAATGTGAAAATATCTTTCTTTAGGGCATCCAAATCAATACTCTTAAACTCTTCTGCATAATTAAAATCCTTACCATAAGGATTGATTACAGATGAATTTTGATGCAGCATCTTCAGGTTTAAGTGATTCGGCCACCAATCTGCGTTTGAAAAATTTCCGGCTGCTGTTTGCCTTTGTGATGCCGCTAAAAATGGGCATTTTGCTGCATCTGAGGATGTGCTATGAGATGTATTTTCCATAATATAAGTATAAGTAATTGTCGTATCGCAAATTTAAGAGAATATCTGGTGAAAACACTTCAATAATATTGATATAACTATAGATAAAATTGATAATATAGATGAATATTATAGAATTTATGTATATATTTTTAAGAGCGGGTTGATATAGAACGCATGGTAAGTACGCACTAAAACCAGCTTCTAGATTCCATTAAGTTATAAAAAACTATGCTGGCCTTATTTAAGGATTGAATCTTGTAACTTTGTTATATTAGATTTGTTTTCTTGCAAACTCAATTGGATTAAAACTCAGAGAAATTTTTACTCCTCTTTGCTTTTAATTAGTTGCATTGATAGCATGTAAAACCGACCCCAATTAAAAATTGTACTTTATCATAGGGTAATATCCCAAGCAGAAAACATGCTTGTGATCAATAGTTATTATATTAAATAAATATGGCTGCAAAATCAATACAACTTCAAATTGCAGAATCAATTCAATCAATACTTAAAGATTCTGTTATTAAAAAAATTGACAAGGATAATTTTTTAGACATTCATTTGCCAAGCATCAATAGTTCTAAAGGGACTCATTTATTTTTTAATACCGCTAAAGAACAAATTAAAATAGGATTTTATGTCAGAGATATTGATTTTATTAATAAAGTAATGTCAAAATCTTCAAAAATTATTGAGACTTATAGTCAAGGTATTCGCTTGAATGGTAACCCTGAATTTGAAACAGTTGAACACGCTATAGTGAAAGCAAAAGATTTTTTACAAGCCATTGATTTAACGGTTGTAATTCCTAAAAATGTTAAGAAAAATAGTAAGCCTAAAAAGAAAGTTAGTACTAAACCACTAACCGTTAAACCTAAAAAAGTAAACTTACCCCCAATTAAAATAGAATCTATTCCTGAAAACGTATCAACTATTTCTACGTCTCAAAATAATTCAAAAAACAATTGGTATACTAGTCTAATTTTGTTTTTTGATAAATACATATTTAGAAAATGAAAAAAAAGATAGTATACATCGATATGGATGGTGTAATTGTAGATTTCGAAAAAGAAATAGATCTACATTTTCAAAAGGATCCCAGTTTGGAAATTAATTACCGAGATAATCCAGATGAAATACCAGGCATATTTAAAAATCCACAACCAGTTGAAGGTGCAATAGAATCAATAGTAAAATTGTCTAAAATTGGGCAATATGATTTATTTATAGCCACCTCGGCAACATGGAGCAATGTTGAATGTGCTATGCACAAAAGAGAATGGATTGAACGCTATTTTGGCGATTTATTTAAAAAGAAAATGATAATCACCCACAGAAAAGATTTGTTAATTGGAGATTATTTAATTGATGATAGAGAGGCCAATGGGGCTAAACATTTTAAAGGCGAACTAATTTCGTTTGGTTGGGCTTACGAAAAAAATGAATGGAATGAGTATCCTACCTGGGAGGATGTGTTAAAAAAATTATTAAATGATTAAATGATTATGGCTACATAATTCAGGAATTTTAGAAATCAAAATTACCCAATTGCCCTTCAGAGTGAAATAAACTTCGTTTAAAATTACTGGTGGTCTATTTGTCATTCAAACCAATCCCAAATCCGAACATCGCTGCAACCAAGGCCAGGTGAATAATCATAACTGCCTTTTGCCAAAATGGTCTGTCATTCCATTTTTGTTCTGGATTGAAAGGATCAAATGCTAATCCTATACCCAGAGATGCTGCTGCTTGTATATAATCTTTAGAAAAAAATGCTTGAAATAGTCCTAAGAGTAAAAATCCAATGTAGAGGTACTTGCTGAAAGGTGCGTTCATTTTGAATCGATTTGATTTAGACCAAAAATAAAAAAATAGTATCTTTTTTAAAAAAGGATTAAAAGAAAAGATGCAAAATAATGCGATGATTGAATAGGTGACTATTCGGAAATTAAAGGGGAAAGTCAAAAGCGGAAAGCGAAAAGCTGATTCTAAACTTAATTTTATTACTCTATAAACTTTTCTTTCAATGCTAAAGTTGGGATCATACAACTTTCTTTTTTGCCAAACAGCTTGTACCTATTTTTAGAAAATATCTTATAAAAAAAATCTGTTACTCGTCGAGGAAAAATCCCAAAAAATAAAAAAACTTTTGGAAATCCCTCAAGCATTTTAATGATTTCTAATACGGCCGTAGATTCGGTATAAACCTCATTCGAGTTTTTGATGAAAATTAATGTATTCAAATCATGTTCATCCATTTTAAGTGATTTTAGGGTTTTTATTCCGAAATCACTTTGCAATGATGAAAATCTAATTTTATTGCCCTTATCATATTTTATAATCTGTAAAATAGTAGCGTTACAGAAATTACAAACACCATCAAATAATACAATATTCATTTATCTTATTCTTTTAAAAATAATATTACTTGAATTTTTGAGTACATAATTATCAGGAAATTGAAGACTTGAACTTCCTACAATTTTACAAAAAGGATTTTATTAGATCTCTGAAAATCAAGAAGAGAAACACAAGTGCGCCCACGATGACTTCATTTCGATACTTTTTAAGGAATTGAACTAGCTTATCCATAAAAACTAAAAAGGTTACACTACAAAAGTATAACCTTTTTATCATTTTTGCTCCCCTTACAGACGAAAGATGCAACTATAATGCGATGATAGAGTATGTGACTATTAGGAAATTGTGTACCTTCAAAAAGAATAATTTCAACAAATAACTATGGCAGACAAAAAGAATAAAAATTCAGGAAACGGTATTGCACTTGGCTCTTGCTTTGGAGTAGTATTTGGAGCAGCCTATGGAATTATTTCTGGAAACATTGCCACAGGTGCAGGATTTGGCTTAGCAATTGGAGTGTTTATTGGAGCAATTTTCGACTTTGTGAAGAATAGAGAATAAATTAAAAGATGCAACTACCCTAACTCATTGACGGACAAAGAAAAAGCCATCATTTCTGATGGCTTGTCCAGTGAAGCTCCCCTTTTCGACGAAAGATGCAGCTATAATTCGATTATTGAGTATGTAACTATCAGGAAATTAAAGGGTTAAACTTGGTGCAAAATTGTTGGAAGTTTAATTTACGTTATTTTAATTTCTTTTCCCTCCCAAAGGAAGAAACATAGTGAATGAGATAGTAGATACTTTTCTATCAGAACTTTTGAAGATTGAATTTATCCCCCATTCATACCTAGTGCCTAAACTAAATTTATTTCCAAAATGGTGTCTAAAATCAAAGAACAGAGAAGAATAATTTGTTGTTTCACTACTTACCTCTTTGGTACCGGTTGCAGTCTTTAACTCAGGGTTAAATATATAATTTTCCGCTACTCCAAAAATCAAATTCGACATCTTTCCAATGTCAAACATTGGGCCAATATAAACAGCAAGATTGCCAGTAGTAAATTCTCCGCTTTGGCCTGGCATTAATGCCAAATCTCCATAATTACGGCTTGAACCATCAATCTCGGTATAGATTGAGAGTCTTTTGGATATTTTTCTACTAAAATAAAAACCGCCTCCTACATCAACTTTGTTAAAGTCATCATCGAAACCAAAAATATTTGTAGACAATATAACGCCAAATTTATTTTTTGATGGCTCCACATCTTGGGCAAGTAATGACCCTATTGATGTTGTAAATAGAATGAGAAATAAAATTGAATTCTTCATAATATTAATTATTGTTTGTAAAAACATTAATGATAAATCACTTCCCACTCCAAGCGTCCATTATACCTGATTTAATATCAGTATAACTTGTGAATAGATAAATGACTAAAATGATAATGAAAATTGTCGTCCAGTGTGTTTTTACTAGTGCTTTTAAATCGTTTAAGAACTGATTCATATCTGTGATTTTAAGGTTTACATTAAATTCATAGGGTTTGGTTTCGGATGTCTTCGCGAATTCAGACAAGTCGGTTTTTAATACCTCGCCAATAACTCTTAAAGAATAAAGACTTGGTTTTACCTCGTTATTCTCGATTCTTTGAATTGTTCTGAGGGTTAATCCTGTCTGTTCTGAAAGTTCTTTTTGAGAGCAATTCAAACTTGTTCTAATCTCTTTTAATCTTGCGCCAAATTCCATTTGCAAATATGATACGTGTAAATGAATAATTAATTGACAAAAAGGCGTCATTTGGACGACATTTCGGTTTGCCGAGGTCAAAATTACATATAGATGACGAAAAGATATTAATTGAATGCTGGAATTAGTCTAAAATCAAAAGATGCTAAACCCTCTACTGACCTCGAACCACAAAATCCATCATTAAAACCTCCATTTGATTCGATAGACCACATTTATCCTAATCCTTGTGATGTAGGGTTGTAACTTTTACTAAAAAAGTGATGTTGGAAATGAAAAAGTTGAAACCACAAATAATATCCGTTTAACGAATGTGGACGTGGTTTTTAAACAAAAAAAGAGGTCGAAATGACCTCTTTTTGATTACCGCTCCCCTTATTGATAGAAGCTGCAACTTTAATGCGATAATTGAGTATCTATCTATCAGAAAATTAAAGGGTTAAACTTCGTTCAGGTAAAGTTTTTCAAGATGAAGATGTGGCGAATTTTTAGCATAAATGTATCTGCAGAGCACAGAATCTTTACTTTTGCAAAACCGAACTTCTGTGCCGTTTTATTCATTTAAGTAATGCAAGTCTATTAGTTTTTGATATTGCTTTTCAAATATTCTATTCGGCAAATACTTGAAAATATTCATAACTATAAACTCTATAAACTTGTTACTCTGATGAGAAATCTTTCCATAATTCCAAGATTGTTTTACTATATAATTTACTTTTTCATTTCTCAATTTATAGTACTCTTCAAAATTTTCAGGAGCAAATCCTTTCGTATGAATTATTTTTGAAAGAGTGTAGGCATCTTCTATGGCTTGACAACCTCCTTGTGCAAGGTTTGGGGTAGTTGCGTGGATAGCGTCTCCCAAAAAAACAACTTTGCTTTTATACCATACCTCTTTGTGTGGTTCTAAATCCCACATATCATTTCTTATAATCAATTCAGTGCCGTCAATGACTTCACTTACTTCTTTACAAAATTTTTGAAAAAGATTTTGTAAAGAAGCATTTAAAGTGGCTTTATTGTCTTGTATGTTTTCTTCTGAAATTTTGCAAGCATACCAATAGTATTGGGTTTTATTTAATGGAATTGTTGCAAAGCGTAAATTTTCACCCCAAAATTCAAGGTATGCTGAATGATAATTTGATGGTAATGGACAAGTGGCTATTCCGCGCCAAATAGTTTGACCAGAGTAGCGTTTCTTTACGTGGGGAAACAACTGTTTTCTGAATATAGAATTAATACCGTCACAAGCAAAAACATAGTCAAATTCTTCTGAACAGCCATTTTTGAAAGTTAATTCAACACTATCTTTTTTAGTTATAAAATTTTCTACTTCGGCATCAAACTTCACATTTAAATGGTCGATTTTATATGATAAAATATTTATCAATTCGGCTCTATGGATACAAAAGCCGCCATTTTTGATAGGTAGTTTTCTAATTGTTTCGCAGTCTTTATTTACAATGACAGCATCTTCAACAAAATATCCTTTTGCTTTTATATCATCGCCTAAACCAATTTTTTTAAGAATAGTATATGCGCTTTCACTTATGCCAATTCCTGCCCCAACTTCTCCAAATTTAGAAGCTCTTTCAAACAAGGTATATGGAATATTAAATTGTTGAAAACAATTTGCTAAAGCCAAGCCACCAATCCCACCTCCGATAATTCCTATTTTCATATATTATTTTCTGTTTTTTAGGTCATCTAAAAATGGTATACAACTGTTTCGGTCTTGGCTAAGGTGGCAATTTTCACCACAAAACTAACTGTTTAAATTTAGCATAAATTGTCAAAACAAGCACGGCATTATAGGGTTAGAGTTCCTTGTATTTTTGAGGGGATAAAATCCAAATGACCTGAAATAATAGGGCGCCAATTAAAGTCCATAAAATATCATTCCAGTCAAATCTTAACTTACCTGACATTTGTGCAAATTCCCATCCAACTAATCCTATGACCGAAATTAAATTTGAGGATAAGTGTCTCTTTTAAAAAAACCAATTATCCGAGTTCTTCTTTTTGAATACGTATGGAATAATTAGAACAAATAATGCTGGTATTCCAATTGCAGGGAAGAAGTTAGGCGCAACACCTAAAAGATATTTGATTATTGAATTATTGCCGCTATAATTAGGACGAAAATTATCTTGAATTTGGTTGAAGGCAGTAAAACAAAGGGCAAATATCAAAAACCAATAATATTCTAATTTGAATTTCATTTTTTTGTAATTATTTGATAAAAATAATAAAAAGATGCACCTATAGTGCGATGATTGAGTTTGTGACAATTAGGAAGCTGAAGGGTTGAACTTCTCCACATTTAGTTATTTTTCTGTCTCTGTATGATAAATTCGTTTATAAAATGTGAAATACCTGTGAAAGTCAAAATCAACCAAATAGTACTTATGAATGGGCTACTGTTAATTCCAAAAAATGCAATACTCCATAAAATGATAATCCATTGAATAAAATAAATATTTGTAACTCCTTTACTCCAGCGAAATAGTAAATCAAAAAGACTATTCGTAGGTATATTATCTATAACTAACTTAGTTAAATACAACCAAACCATTACAAATCCACACATAAAAAACATAGCACCTTGACGACTATGGTAGTAGTCGTTAAAATGATACTGATAATTACTAAATGAAATGGCAACACCTATGCCAATAAGGAATATCCCAAACAGACCAAAGTAGTTAAAGATTCTATTCATATCTGTTGAATTTTTAACAGTTTCACCAAGAAACATTCCTAGTAGTGGAAATGTAAGCCAAGGAAAAACTGGGAAGGCGATTTTATTCGCAATAAAGCTAAACTCGATTGGTAAGTCTCCCCAAAACAGCTCTAATATTTGGTCTACTATTGGAATGTCTAGCTGTATTCCCCATAGCAATGGCGAAATTATACTAATCAGAAATGCGGACAATAAAATCAGGTACTTATTGATTTGGAGTGCTTGTATGATTGACATTATTATTAGGGCAATACCTGCAAATTGTAATATATCCACAGTAGTTAAAATCGTGAATGCATTAATTTTTTCTATTGGGAATGTTTTTACTACATCCAATTTTAGGTAAGTGGCCAGTGTAAACGGAATTACACCCCTGAATATATTTAATACGTAACCACTCAAAAATATTTTAAACCCGCGTAAGAGCTTTGGCTTTAATTCTGATTTACTTGAATAGATGAATGAAAATCCCATCAAAGTCATAAAGACAGGTGCTGCAGGAGGACCGCCTAAAAATGATATAATTTGTCCGAGCACAGAGTTCTTTACTTCTTGATTTGCGAACACTTCAAGTGTATGAACCGCAATCATAAAAAATACAGCCAAGCCTCTTGCAAGGTCTATGGACAAAAGTCTGTTGTTAGGGTTTGTCGTTGTCATATTTGAAGTCATTTTAAGACTACAAAAATGCCGTACTTTAAAATGATTTCATTTGACATATGTCACAAAATCATTTTGCCCTCAAACGACTCAATGTTTCTCGCGTAATGCCAAGAAAAGAAGCGATATATGTTAAAGGGATGCGTTGTAGAAGTTGTGGTTGTTTGTCAACTAATGTCAGGTATTTATCAATTGAATTCATCATCTGCGAAAAGTAAATCTTGTCCTCTAAAAACAGGGCGTACTCTTCAATTATTGCATTGATAAAATTGGCTATCTGAATATTAGATAACATTAAAGGTTTTATCTTTTTAATATTGATTGCAATTAGGGTACTATTTTCAACTAGCTCCATTGTTTCTCTTGAAGGATTGTCATTAAAATTTTGTAACGACCCTACCATATCATTTTCTAAAGCAAACCAAGTATTCACTTCTATTCCATCCTTTAAATAGAAACTTCTCACAGCACCCTTGATTACAAAATAAGCAAAGTCGTGTCGTTGATTTTCATTGATGAGTACGTGCTTTTTGTTCAAATTTAAGATTGACAAATAAATGCAGATTTCTGCTTTTGTCCCGTCGCTTAATGGCAGATTCTTAGAAAAATGATTTAAAAAGGGTTGGAATAAGATGTCCATTCTTTTGAGTATTGTGAATTACAAAGATATTGAGTTGTATTTTTTCATAAAACCCATATTCTTGAAATATAAAAAGATGCAAAATTTAACTCACTGACGAACAACAAAAAAGGCGACATTTCTGTCGCCTTGTGCACTCTTGCTCCCTTACTAGGTGGAATGTTGCAGCCGTTTTCATTAGTTGAACTTGCCAAAATCAGGAAAGAAAATATGAAATTTACCTACTAAATCTCTTAAAAAAAGTCCAAATAACTTCACAGGCATTCATATCTTGACTGGTTTTACCAATAATGGCTTCATTCAAATATTGATACCCTTTTGGCCAAGTATGTCCACCATTTAAAACGACATAACTGACAACTTCACTTCCATTTGTTCCGCCGGGATAAACTCTTTGTTTTATCGTTGTCCCATCGTTTGAAATATCTGGTAAATCTGTAATCGTTGGAGTAGTATTACATCCATTTAAGGCTACCCATTTTTCTATAACTTGAAAATGAGATAATATCGTTCCGCCTGCTGTGCCGCCTGCTGTCATTTGACCCCCTAAAAAAGGAACAAGTGGATCAGTTGTG
>Ga0222713_10007507_pt1 | contig 10205 bp, 8 predicted proteins | sample C33_649DmetaG_FD_165061 | JGI IMG/M metagenome (GOLD analysis project Ga0222713, IMG submission 165061) | Estuarine water microbial communities from San Francisco Bay, California, United States - C33_649D | ecosystem: Environmental > Aquatic > Marine > Unclassified | place: USA: California... | reverse complement strand
TAGTGATGATCACCAGGGTGGAGGACGGCGACGAGTGCTGGTGCATTCTGAGATATTCTCGGACACTCCTTACGTACTGGACGTATTGCATGAGTATCACATGGACTAGGCGCGCGCGCGCGCGCGACGTCGCGACGTCGCGATGCGACGTCGATCGCGACGTCGCGACGCGCGCGCGCGCGATGGACGACGCGTCGCAGCGCGCGAAAGATAACGCCGAGCGCGACGCCCTGTTCGGGCCTCTGCTCAGGCGGTCGCAGAACCGGTCGTGCTTCGATTGCGACGCCCCAAACCCGCGATGGACGTCGAAGAATTTTGGCGTTTTCGTCTGTCTCGATTGCAGCGGCATCCACCGGTCGCTGGGCGTGCACGTGAGCGCGGTGAAGAGCGCGAACATGGATCGATGGACGTCGAACGAGCTGGATGTGTTTCGCGTGACGAAAGGGAACGACCGGGCGCGGGCGTTTTTCAGTAAGAATGGGTGGAGCGCGAGCGAGCGAGGACGAATAGGGCAAAAGTATACGAGCCGCGCGGCGTGCGCGTACGCCAAGACGATCGCTCGCGAGGCGGAGGCGTTGCGCGCGAACGGAGGGGTCATCGTGGACGACGACGAAGCGCGCAGTCCACGAGGCGATGGCGATGTCGAGGAAGGGGATTTTTTTGCGATCGAAGCTCGCGAGGCAAAGGCGAGCGAGAAGGCGGGGGAGACAAAAGAGGTGGGCGCAACGGTGAGCGCGATAAAGCGGCCGATCGAGGCGAAGGCGACAATGGCGTCGAAGCCGAGGAGTGCGGTTTTCGCGAAGAGGCCGGCGATGACGTTGCCGAAGACTAAGGGCGCGGGCGGAGCGCAGATGTTGGGATCGTTTCCAGTGAATGGGCCGCCGGTCGTCGCATCACCAGTTCCGGCTTCGCCCATCGTGCGAGCGCGCGATACGGCGGAGGAAGAAAGTGTGGAGGAGGAGTCGCCGCGGGCGGTGGCGGCACCGCGGGCGGCGGCATCGGTTGCCAATCGCTCGGCTTTGTCCCCTGCCGCGAGCGCGACTTTGCCGCCGGTGAAGACAACCAATGTGACGCGTTCGGCGGACGGGCACGTGATGCTCGTGAATCCAAAACTCACGAGTTCGAAAACGACGAGCTCGAACTCAAACGGTGGCGGATACCGCGGCACTTCGGCGTACGGCGGCGCCTCAGATCCTCGATACGGATTGCATAACACGCAAGGCGCTCCCACGGCACCGCCGCCGACCATGAGTGCAAGTAGGTATTCCGTGGGCGGCGCGACGGGTATGAGCACGTCGGCGTACTCATCGAATTCTTCGATGTCTGACCAGTTCGGCGGCCGTGGTGGCGATTACGGTGGACAATACGACAAGTATGTTGATGCTGACGATGATTTCGATTTGAGTACAAGCGATTTGATGGCGAAGATGTCGTTCCAAGCGCAGCAAGACCTGAACTCGATCAAAGAAGCTGCTTCACGAGGCGCTTCGGCGATCAAATCCATGGCAAACTCGCTTTACGACGAATTGCAAAAGTAGCCGACATTTGATTGATAATACAATACGCACGATTTTAGTAAGTCAACTTCATGCCCACTATCGTGATGTTCTCCAAAGGTTTGTCTCGCTTATCTGTCTTCGTGTTCTCTATCGCTTGCACGACGTCGGAGCCGCGCGTGACGCGACCGAACACGGTGTGCTTTCCATCGAGCCACGGTGTGGCGACCGTCGTGATGAAGAATTGCGAGCCGTTTGTGTTCGGTCCACAGTTCGCCATCGATACTGTGAACGGTCGATCGTGGCGCAAATCGCGGACGATCTCATCGGCGAACTCGCCGCCCCAAATAGACTGTCCACCTGTCCCGTCGCCGAGTGGGTCGCCAGTTTGAATCATAAAATGTTTTATGACCCGATGGATGATGACGCCGTTGTAGTACCCATTTTTTGCGTGTGTCGTAAAATTCTCGCACGTTTTTGGGCACTCATTCGGGTAGAGCTGAACATGAATGTCACCAAGGGTAGTTTGGATGATTACGCTCTTAGGCATCCCAGAGGTTGCGGATGGGAGCGACGATGCGGCGAGCAACTCCTCGGCGCGCGGCTTTTCGTTAAACACGTCGCGACCGCTGGAGGCATCATCGCCTTCGACCGGTTCACGACTGGTGAAGACGTACATGCGTACCTTGTTAAACGCGCATGCCACTATGGTCGGATCCTTTTCCGCAGCTTTTACATCTTTGCCGCTGCCTCTGGCGCGCTTGTCTTTTTGCGGAACGCCTTGGAAGAGTGCCAAACGCGTGAATCGCTCGGTGTTCTCCACCTTACCGATGATGCGCGAGCACTGATTCGTCACTAAATTCACCACTTTGATACCTAATAAAGTGCTGTAAATCAAGAAATTTCCGCTTTCGTCAAATATTGCGTTTGGCCACGCGTACTCTTCCAGCATCTTGGACATTTCGCGCTCCACCGCGAGCCGCCGGCCGAAATCAATATCCTCAATGACGTACTTTTCATTCCCGCTGCGCTGAATATCCCCAGCGCCATCTAGTGATTCGTCGATATCCTTCCTTAACTTCCCGGTGGACCACCGAAAGACGCGAACGTGCCGGTCCGGGCCAGTCGTACTAAACTGTTCGCCGTCGGTGCTCACCTCGAGCGTCAATGCCTTCGTCTTAGCCTTCGCCAGAGCGTACAGATCCGTGTCTAACTTGAAACTAAAACCTATCTCAGCGTGATTCGAGCTCGTCAGCGCCGCGTAATTATCCTCCTGTTTCGAAGACCAATACTCGAGCGCGCCTTTGCTCTCCGCCGAAATCACGCACGCCTTGGCCGCGTTATACCTCAAAGCCGTGATCCCCGAACGGTGCAACTTATCCAGCGTCCTCACCGGCGTTGCCGTCGATGCCATCGCATCGTAAATCCTCACGGCGCCCGCACCATCCCCGATCGCGATCGCGTGAACCGCGTCTCCTTTATTGTATATAAACTCGCACGCTGTCGGCGCGTAGTCCAACGTCATCATCGCCATCATATCGAAATTCACCACATCGTACATCTTCGCCGTGTTGTCGCTCCCGATCGTCGCGCACATCGCGCCATCGGTGCTCACGCACAGCCCCACGATCGCGCTCGAGTGCGCGCGAAAATGTTTCACAAACTCCACGCCCTCGTGACGCTTTTTCCAAAACTTCAAGTGACCATCCGCGCTCGCGGTGATGAAAAAGTCGTGCACTTTGGCGTGCACGACGTGCGTGACGACATCGCGGTGCATAAAAGACTTCTCGTACATCGACGCCGAAGGCAAAGCGTCGAGGAAGACGGACTCGTGGGCGAGCGTTTTGCGTTTTTTGGCGCGCGCCGGCGCCGGCGCGGACGCGAGCAGCCAGTCCCCGGGGGCGAGGGCGTTCGCGCCCGCCGAGTCCGTCGAACGATCATCATCTTCCACAGGTAGAAGGGCGTCGGGCGGCATCGCGTGCGACCGGAGGGGACACGCTCGAAAAAGTGAGGGAGCACGAGCCGGCGGGCCGGTTGTGAAGCGAGCGTCTTGATTTTTACAACAGACATGTACGAGCGCGTGGCGATGATGCGCATCGCTATGCGCTCTCGGGCTTAGCCGCCGTAGACCTCTTTGCTTTCGCGACAGCGGTGGTGGCGAGCCCGCACGGGGAGTTTGTGATGAATTTGCCGAGCTCGAGCGCGGCGGAGGCTTGGTCGACTTCTCCGGCGACGAGAAAGGCCCGAACGAGACGCGCCACGGTGTCATCGTCCGCCAAGCACTCATCGGCGCCGTTGCCGACACTCTCGAGAACGTCGTCGCTGAATACGCGAAGAGCTTCCTTCCACATGCCTTCTCGGGCGAGAACGTCAAAGAGTTCGTTGATGAGCCGCTTCACGGGTGGGATGGAGTAGTCGTCGCGCGCGGCTGTGTAAAACATCAGCGCCCCGTGGCCGTCGGCGTGCGCCTTGCACGCGGCCACACATTGAATAAATATACCGGATTTAAGTTCGACGCCGAGCTCGGCGCCCGTTCGAATGATTTCCATCGCCTCTTTCACCGAACCGCGCACGGCGTAAGCTTGCGCCAAAATCGCAACCGTAGTGCTCGAAGCAGGGACACCGCGATCGCGAGCTTTGATGAACTCAACTCGACCGCGATCCAAGTCATCAGCGGCGACGCAAATTCGCAGCAGCGCGTTAAGCGTTGCCGTCGTTGGTTCGAGGTGTAAAAAATTGCCCATGTTCATAACCGCAATCGCGGATTGGAGCTGTCCAGGCTGCGACGCCACATCCGCATACGATGCCAAAAGGAAAGTTATCGTTGACGTGTCGATCGGGATACGTTTCTCCACCGCATCCATGAACACTTCCAGCGCGTCGACGTGTGAGCTCGACTTGGAACACGCGTCGAGTAAGGTGTTGATGGTTATCGTATCGCAGTCGATGCCCGCGTCACGCCCGCGCTTGAAGTATTCCATCGCGATTTCACCTTTCCCCGCGCGCCCGCACGTCAATATCACGGATGTGAGTGATGCCTTATCGGGCTCCGGTTCGCGCCCTTCGAGCATGGCGTCGAATAGGGTTGTCGCGAGCGCGACGTTGCCCTCTCGACTGCACGCGCTCAAAATCACGTTCACGTCTTGCGTCGAAAACTCCTCCAGTGCGTTCTCCTTCTTCGCCCGCGTGTACATGGCATTCGCACCGACCGCGCCTGCGACCTGAGCGCAACACGTGAGCGCGATGGCCAACGCCGCGGGGTCGATCTTCACTCGCTTCGCCGGGTCGCAGTCGTCCCACGCCACGGCGTTGAAAATTTCAACCGCCTTTTCCGCGCGTTTGCACGCGCGCAGCACTTGCATCACGCTCGTCAACGTGTACTCGTTATGGTAACTCTCTCCAACCGTCCATACTTCGAGCGCGGCGTCCACGATAGCGCGCTCGACGATTTCGTCTCGGTCCGCTCGCGCGGGCTTATCCCTCAGCGCCCGCGCGTCTCGCGCGCACGCCAGTAACAAAATATTCAAAACGTACGCATCCATCGCCCCACCGAGCATGACGCCTTGTCGCAACCGCCCTAACGTCGCTTTCACGTCACCGTGATGTCGACACAACCCTCGCGCGAGCACGCTCATCGTCACCTCGTTCGGCGTCGCCTTGGCGTCGCACATCCGTTCCCACACCTCTATCACGCGCTCTCGCGCGCGCGCGCGCGAGTACCCAACCGCACTCAACGCGAAATTCCATTCCTTCGCCGTCAACGCGCGCTCGTTGCCATCTTTTCGCGCTCGCGTCAGAAGCGCCCACGCGTCCTCCGCCCCGCGCGCGTCCCTCGTTCGTTGCGCGCGAAACAACGCTCGCCCAACCTCGTTCCCTTTCGATGCGCCGATGCGTTCGCCCCCGTCGGCGTCTTCACCGGCTTCTTTCACGCGCGTCAACAACTCGCGCCCGAATGCGTGTCGATCGATCGCGCCGTCGCTCGCGTTCGCGCCTCGAGCTCGCGCGCGCGCGTCTCGCTCGCGCGCGCGCTTCGAATGCGACGCTATCGCGTTCGCATTCGATCGATCGCTCGCGCACGGAATCGCGCGCGAGTGCGTCGACATCGATCGCGCGCGCGACGTCAACGCATCAGCGCTCGCGTGCGGCGGCATGTGATGCGACGCGCGAGCGAGACGAGCGTCACACGACGACGGGAAGATGACGATGATGATATTCGCCCGAGCGCGTGCGTGAGCGATGCGATCAGAAGGCGAAGGCGCATGCGAGGAGGCGAACGAGGCGATCGGGCGATCGATCGATCGATCGATCGATCGCGCGTGGTGATCGGTGAATGATCGACGAATGATTGCATGCGATGAACGAATGAATGAATGACTTTTGACGTTTGACTTTTGACTTTTGACTGACGCTCGACGCGATTGACGAACAGTGAACGGACGAACGGTCGCGATCGACATCGAGTCGAACGATGACGTGCGCGCGATTCGAGCGAAACTTCGAAATAAAGGGGTGATGCACGATTACGTGACGGATGCGCGAGGGCGCGCGTTGCGGGACGACGACGGCGCGGGGGCGCTTCGCGTAGGCGCGAATGGTACCATCCACGCCCGCGCGCGATTGATCGGAGGACACTGTCAAGTACCGTGTGGGATATTCGACGATCCCGCCACGGTAGCGGCGCTGCGAGAGATGAGCGCGACGATTCGAAAGGCGATGACGCAGATCCAAGATTTGTCCAAGACGGCGTCCGGGGACGCGTTGAAGATTAATCAAATGACGCGCTGGGTGATGACGAAAGAGGAACACTGCTCGAAGATCATCGCCACCGTTGCGGATTATTGCCTTTGCCAGCGCGTGAAGGCTGAGATCTTCGCGAACGATGAAGAGTACGTGCAAGCGCTCAAGGCGCACCACGCCGTCATGCAGTGGGCGATGAAGTGCAAGCAAAACGTCGACACCGACTTTTGCTGCCACTTGGATCACGCGCTTGACGACATGGCGAACATGTACATTAAACATTGACCGATTGCGTCGTCCAAGATGTGATGGCGACTTCGCGATACGCATTACGCCGTACGCTCGCGTCGTCGTCGACGTCGAACGCGCGTCGTCGACGCGTCGTCACTACCAATACCAATAATTTTTCCTTCTCGTCCGGTTTCGCCTTTTCACCGCTCGCGATGGATGAACAACAAACGTGCACGTTTGTAATGTCGAGAACTCTCGCCATCGCCGTGCGTCGCGAGACATTGCGTCTTTACCCCTTTCGTTCGCTCGCGCGCGCGTCGCCTCAGAATACGCCGCGCGCGAATGCTCGCCCGCGTCGTTCCATCCTCTACCGCACCCCAATCGCGCTTTCGCGCGCGCTCGAAAACGTCGCGCACACACGTTCAACCCGACGGTTCGGGTTGCGCCGAAACCGCAGGGGCGGCTATGAATCTCGGTCGTCCAATCTACTCGCGCATGGTCGCCAAGCTCACGCGCGCGTTGCAGCCGGTGACGCTCAACGTCATCGACGAGAGCGCGATGCACGCCGGGCACGTTGGGAATCCAGCCAAGGGCGATGCGAGCGCGGAGACGCACTTCCGAGTGGAGATCGTGAGCGACAAGTTTAAAGGCTTGCGACAAGTCGCGCGACACCGGTTGGTGTACGAAGTCATCGACGAGGAGATGAAAGGCATCAGCGGCGTACACATCGGCGTCCACGCGCTGCAGTTGAAAACGAAAACCCCAGAGGAGGTTTGAATCACCGATGAGCGCGACATCGCGCGCGAGTGAAGTTTCGAGGGGTGTAATATCTAGATTTAACGTAACGGAGCGCCTTCTCGGCGGCGTTCGCGCGCCGCGTCGTCAACCGCAGTGCGCGACGAGCGACGCGTTTAAGATGTCTGCGAACGCCTTCGCCCTCGCACGTTTCGCCTCGTGTGCGTCGTTCGTTCGCGTTCGCGCGTCGGTGGCGAGTCGAGAGCGCCCGCGCGCGCTCGCGACGCTCGCGGCGGCGCCCCACGCGTCGCTCATCCAAGGCGCCTCGCGCGGGATCGGGTTCGAGCTCGCGAGGCAGCTCTTAGAGCGCGACGGAGAATTATTTTCTGGCCGCGCCGCTGGCGGGGTCGTGATCGCGACCTGTCGCGATCCGACCAACGCCGAGGCCCTGAACGCGCTCGCGAAGAAGCACGGCGCTCGCTTGCGCGTGTTGCGCGTGGACGCGACGGACGTGTCGACGATCGAAGCCGCGGCTAAGATCGTGGAGAGTGAATTCGGGAGGCTTGATTTTTTAGCCAACGTTTCGGCGGTGCTGAGCGACCCAGCGAGAGGGATGCGACCGGAGACGTCCATTTTAAGAACGGAGGCGGAGCACATGTTGGCGGCGTATCACACCAACGCGGTGGGGCCGGCGATGATGATGAAACATTTCGCACCGTTGATGCTGAAAACGGCGACGGGAAATAAGAAAGAAGGAGGAAACGGGGGGATACCTGTGATTGCGAATTGGTCGGCGCGAGTGAGCTCGATCGGGGATAACGCTTTGGGGGGGTGGCACTCGTATCGCGCGTCGAAGACGGCGTTGAATCAGCTGACGCGAAACGCGGCGATTGAGTTTGGGAAGAAGAAGGAACCGATCATCGCTATGTTGGTGCACCCAGGGACGGTAGATACGAAACTATCAGAACCGTTTAAGAAGAATGTACCGCCGGAGAAGCTATTCACGCCGGAATTTGCGGCGGGAAAACTGCTCGACGTTATCGGCGCGGCGACAATGGAATCGAGTGGCTCGTTATTCGATTACGCCGGCGAGAAGATCGCATGGTGATTTTTTTATTCTTTAATTTGTTTATTCGTTCATTAATTTACATGTAATGCTGCTATAGCTTTCTACATCTAAGCGCGAGTGTTCGATCTTCCACGTGCACCTGCGCGTTGTGAGGAAATCGCTTAGGTCAGCCCGTGAAACTGCGAAAAAAATGCGACGTGGACGTCGACGACGCTCCGTGTCTCCTCAGACATCCAAGGAAGGAAAGGGCCTGCACAAGTTCTCAAGCTAGGCATCCGACGAATCGGTAGCGAAAACTCTAGGGTTCGGGCACTGCGAATGGTTTCTTTGAGAAACGCCCTGGCTGTCTTCATCACTGGAGATTCGGCGTCGTCGTCTTTCGCCGAGAAAAAAAAAAGAAAAATTCGACAGGAAAACGTGTCAGGTCGTTACATGCTCGATCACAGCCGAAGCTCTGAGGGAATCCGAATATGTAGAGTGTCATCCTCCACGTTCCTGACACGTCGTCAAGCCAAGTCGGTGCCTTGGCGGTGTAACAGTGTCTTGAATTTCCTCATGAAAAATCAGAGAAATCCGCTAAGATAGGTTTGTTCCTCATCGGCAGCGATGGTAAAAAGAAAAGGCACTCCAACCAAAATGGCTCAACTCGCGCAGAACGTTCGCGCCGACGATGCGTCAGCTAGAGCTAATAACTTTATAATCAGAATGCACTGGCCACAGCGCTTCATACAGGGATAACTAAAGTTTGTTCGTCATCCGCAATGGCGAGGCGAAACGCCGCCGCGTAGTTGAGCCACCCGGTTACACGACGAAATAAAAAACGATTTGAATGTCATTCGCGATCGCCGTCGAGCACGCACCTAGCCTCTGATCCCGTCCTTTCTACTCGTACACTTCCCTCTGATCCCTAGAGTCATCGTTCTCACCGCTCACGCCCGATCCCTCCCATCATAACTCTTCATCGTGTTCGGATTCCTCGGATCGATCGCCTTAAAATCATTCAATCGCTTCAACGCTCGCTTCTTCGTGAACAACCATCGCAACACGCGTTCATCCACGCGCAACGCGTGCTGCGCTTCGGCGATCACTCTCGGCGGCGCGTTGAACGTCATTTTCACAAACTGCGCCTACGTCCGACATAAAAATCACGCCCACACGTTCGTTCGATCAGTCCATAAATCATTCCCTCATCCCCACCACGTTCATTCATTCGCGCGATGCGATCGATCATCCCCCTAAACCCCTCGGTCGCCCCGCGCGCGCCCTCGCCCTCGCCTCCGTCATCCTCTCCATCCATCCCCTCCCTAAGCGTTTCTCTCGTCATCCTTCGCGCTCGTCACCCATCGTACCTCGAAATGTTTCTCCCCAGGCGTGCGAAACTCGTACGCGAGCGTGCGCGCGCCGTAGGACGCGACGTCGCACACCACGCCGCCGGCGTCGAACACGCGCGCGCCGAGCTTGCGCAACACCTCCGCCACGTGCGCGCGCGGCGCCGACGCGCGCACGATGACCATGGCGTCGTAGAGCACCATGACGGTCGGGCGTCGAACGCGAGCGCGCGCGCGTGTGGTGCCGTTCGCACGTGCGCGCGCGCGCGTGTGACGACGACGGACGTTCGCGCGATCGCGATCGCGCGAACGACGCCACCAACGTTGACGTCGACGGGCGTGCGATTTCGCTGTTTTCCCTCCGACGCGTTCCTCGCGATTTCGCTGTTTTCCCGACGTTTTCCTCGCGATTTCGTTGTTTTCCCTCCGACGTTTTCCATGCGATTTCGCTGTTTTCCCGATGCGTTCCTCGCGATTTCGTTGTTTTCCCTCCGACGTTTTCCATGCGATTTCGCTGTTTTCCCGATGCGTTCCTCGCGATTTCGTTGTTTTCCCTCCGACGTGTTCCTCGCGATTTCGTTGTTTTCCCTCCGACGTGTTCCTTGCGAT
>Ga0222713_10007503_pt1 | contig 10208 bp, 9 predicted proteins | sample C33_649DmetaG_FD_165061 | JGI IMG/M metagenome (GOLD analysis project Ga0222713, IMG submission 165061) | Estuarine water microbial communities from San Francisco Bay, California, United States - C33_649D | ecosystem: Environmental > Aquatic > Marine > Unclassified | place: USA: California... | reverse complement strand
GGAATACATCCGCAATAATCCAGACAATGCATATAGATTCTCAGAGAACTTTTGGTCGAGTCAGATCGAGAGTAAGAAATGGTTGTTGGAATGCATTCCCGAAGATACAAATTCCATTGCTATCTTTGGTGGATGGTATGGTATAATGGCGCAGTTTATTGCAGAAAAATATCCGAACGTAGAAATCCTAACTACAGACATCGACTCTAAATGCGAACGTGTATTCAATCAAATCAATACTAATGTCGGAATTAGTTTTCGTCAGCATGATATGAGCAATGGTATGCACACATTAATGCCATTCCCCGATCTTGTTATTAATACTAGTAGCGAACATGTTACACAAGAAGTTTATGATGCTTGGTGGGACTTGGTTCCTAACAGGACTAAATATATCGTTCAAGGAAATAATCTAGTTAATCCTGAGCATATTCGCACTGCAGATAATTTAGAACAATTCTTAGAAATTAACAGAATCAAAAATCCAGAATATGCTGGTATGTTGAAGTGTGGGGATTTTTACAGATTTATGGCGACTGGTGTTAAATGAAAAAAAATAATGATCCATGGATAACAGACCAAGAGGCAATGGATATCCTCGAAAATAAAACAAAAAAGATAAATGCAGTAAGTCCTAGTTTTTGTACCGCTAAGTGGTTACAAACAACGTTGATACTGCAAAATGGATTCAATCATAGTTGCCATCATCCTTCTCCACATAAAATTCCTGTTTCTGAAGTAGAAGAAAATCCGGCTGCTTTACATAATAGTAAATTCAAAAAAGAACAACGGGCTAAGATGCTGAAGGGTGAACGTCCATCAGAATGTGATTACTGTTGGAAAATTGAAGACCTTGGTGAAAATTATTATTCAGACAGGCATCACAAATCATCAGATTACTGGGCATGGGATAGATTCGAAGAAATTGCCAACTCGGATCCAGATGCAGATATGTATCCTTCATACCTAGAAGTAAGTTTTTCCAATGCATGTAATTTTGCATGTGCGTACTGTTCTCCTGAAATTAGTTCAAAGTGGATGGAAGATATTAAGCAGAATGGTCCATATCCTGTAGAGTTTGGTTCTCACCATCTTGACCATATTATGGAGTTGGGTAAATTCCCGTATAAAAATAGTGAACATAATCCATATGTTGAGGCATTCTGGAAATGGTTTCCTGACGCATTACCGCATCTAAAAGTGTTTAGAATGACTGGTGGTGAACCTACTATGAGCAAAGACTTTTGGGAAACTCTTGAGTATATAAAGAAAAGTCCACCCGTTCAAGATCTTGAAATTGCAATTAATACTAATCTCGGCGTTCCAGATGAATTAATTGATAAACTAATTGACCAAATCAACAGTTTAGCGGACAAAGTTAAAGATGTTGTTGTTTATACTAGCGCAGAAAGTAAAGGATCACAAGCCGAATACGTTCGTGATGGTATCAACTATGATAAATGGATGACAAACATAAAGAAGATTTTGGATAATACAGATTCTCGCGTATGTGTCATGACCACCATCAATATACTAAGTCTCCCCACATTCAATGAATTTGTATACGATATTATGAAACTCCGTGTTAAGTATAATCCAGGATTAAAAATTAATCGTATCCCGCTCAGTGTAAATTATTTAAGATTCCCTCCACATTTACAAGTTACTCTTCTAGACTCTTCTGTTAGAAATGAGTACGCAGAAAAAATCGAGAGACACTTTGAACAATGGACGAAGCGAACTCCTGGTGCGTATCTTTGGGAATATCATCAAATTCAAAGATTCTGTGAATATATGAGAACAGATCAAACTTCTGGACCAAAGTATCGCAAAAATTTTGTTGATTTTATCAAAGAATTTGATAAACGCAGAGGAAAGAACTTTAGTGAAACTTTTCCTGAGTATGCGCATCTCTTAATTGAATGGGATACACGCGATCATGAGTAAGAAAGTAGTAATCACTTTACAAAATCCTCTACGACCTGATGATCTTTTTGACATGACATTTACTGTCAACGAGAATCAAATTTCAGACGCATGGTTCGATGAAGTGGTAAACTGTTTAAATCTTGAGATGCGTTTGGAGAAAAATTTCTGTTGGTTGGGAATGCCCGACTCAGTTAGAACAGTAGATTTTCTGCGCGATAAACTAGAGGATTGTGTAGATAAAATCAATTCTTATGCTTCAAAAAATCCAGAATGGGGATATTATATTCACCGAGAATGGAATGATGCATCTAGTCACGAAGCACTGAATATTTTACATCATCATTTTGAAATCCTTATGGGGCAGGTATGGGATGTAAGTATTTACATGAAGACTGCCGATGATGATACGAAATATCAAATCCGTCAATTGAATAATTTGGTGCATGAATTGCAAAGTCGAAAAACTGCCAGCAATTTTGGTGGTATGACTATTGCAAGTTACCTTAATGTATCAAGAAAATTGTTTGAGGATGAATATTACGATTCTTTTAAGATAAATCGAGATTTCGGGGATATCTTTTTACATTATTCTCAAACAGGAAAGACTCCAATAGAAGCATTTCAAGATCAAGATGATCATGTGTTCGATAACAACATTAATGCATTGAGATACTTATCGGGAGAATATAACATATGGTGGGGGCATAGTAGTGGGCAGGCAGAACAATTAAAAAATACTCTAAGAAACTGGTTAAACGAACGAAATTTAATTGCATCCGAATCCCCTGATTTTTCATACTATGTTGATCAAGATGGTAATAAACAAGGTATAGGATGGATAACTGTAGCAAAACTCGAGAATCCATTTTCGACCGATAAAGAATTCAGGGATGAAATTCTTAACAAGTTGAATATATATAGAATGAGTGCATTTGATAGCGACAACAAAGTTGCTGAATGTGTGTGGGACTACAAGTGGTCCGATCCAAACTATGTTCAAAATGAAATTGAACATCTACGTGAATTTTTTCCAAGGTAACCTCTACTATGCAATATCATGATTACGTAAAACAAACTCGTGAAAAATTAAATAAAGTTGGACATGGTTTTTGTTTAGCAAAATGGTATCATGTCAGTATGCATCTGCATGTTGGTAAGAATCATAGTTGTTATCATCCAACACCACATAAAATGTCAATCGCCGAAATTGCACAGAATCCTGCTGCTTTACATAATACGCAGCACAAGAAATTGCAGCGCAAAACCATGTTGGAAGGTGGTAGACCAGACGAATGCAGTTATTGCTGGGCAATTGAAGATCTCAAGGGCGATAATATTTCTGACAGACATCTACGGTCAAGTGAACCGTGGGCGAGCAAAAAATTTGAAGAAACTGCAAAAATGGCATGGGATCAGGATGTAAATCCAACCTATTTAGAATTGAATTTCGGTAACGAATGTCAATTGAAGTGCAGTTATTGTGCGCCGATGGCGAGTTCGAGTTGGTTTAATGAGACTGCAAAATTTGGCAACTGGCCTCTTGAAAATCGCGTAAATGTAGGTCAGTATGATATTCAATCATACTTACCTGAAGGTGCCATGTATAAACGAGAAGATGGTAATCCATATATTGAGGCATTCTGGAAATGGTTTCCGGATGTATATCCTGGATTGCATACGTTACGATTTACAGGCGGTGAACCTCTTCTCAGTTCGAACGTGTTTAAAGTTATTGACTACATACGTGAACACCCCAAACCTGATCTGCAATTTGACATCAATTCAAACATGATGGTTCCTTCTAGGAATCTTGAGAAGTTCTGTCTTAGTGTGAAGGATCTTCTTGATAATAATAAAATCCAGCGTGTTAAAATTTATACCAGTACAGACACATGGGGTCCACAAGCAGAATGGATTCGTAATGGGTTAAACCTAGAAAAGTATGAAGCAAACATTGATTATATGATGAACACAATTCCAAACCCAAGATTTGGATTTATGATTACTTTCTGTTTGCTTGCTATCCCGCAATTCGACAAATTGCTTGATAAAATTTTGGAGATGCGCCGCAAATACAATGACAGAGAAGCGCATGATCATTATTATGAACAACGAGTGAATTTTGACACTCCATATACTGTTGAACCTCCCCATCTTACCGCAAGAATTGCGGATGACTGGTTTGTTGAAAAACTTGAGTCTCATCTGGCATATATGGAAACATTGGTGGATGATGACGATTGTAATAAATTCTCAACTATAGAATTGATGAAATTTAAGAGAGTCGTTGAATGGGTAAAAACTAGTCGCTACGAAGGCGAGGAACTCGCAATCAATCGTAGGGATTTTGCGAAATTCGTAGATGAACACGATCGTCGTCGCGGAACTAACTGGCATGCTGCATTCCCCGAACTATTAGATTTTTACAATATGTGCAAGAACAGTTGATGAATATCTTAATTATTGGTCCAGGAAATTCTCCAACTAAGTTTGGAGGATTTTTCCTGTCTAGAGCAAAACAAGATGGACACAAAATAAAAACTCTCTCGCATGGAGTTGGTATAGTTACGCCAGACTCAAGTTATGCAAATTTTAAAGATCCTGAAGATTTTAAATTAAAAATTCAAGGGTTGTTACAAGATATTGACAGAATTGATTTATTTTTATATAATTCTAATGGCGGCGGGGGAATCAATTCTGCTCATCAATTTGCAGCAGGATATTTTGTTGACGTTGAGGGATGGATAGATTCTGCATACATTCATGGAATTTGTTTAAATTTAGCAGTATCTGCATCCTTGACAAAAATGGATAACAGATCTTCTGCTGTATTCTTATCAAGTTCGGCATCATACTTAATTAATAGAGACAATTATCTTCAGCATGCGTCATATTTTGGATTCAAGGGTATACAAAACCAAATGATGCGTGGATACGCAGAATATAACGATAAGGGTGTGTCATTTTCTGTGTTTGCACCGCATATTCCGTATGAGGATTCAGAAACGGCAGAAAAGGTAATGTCTAATCTATATGATCGCGCAATAAATTTACGAAAAGAAGATAACGGTAAGATAATTCAATTTTATCCACCTGATGGGATTCCACACTATCATGATAAGTAAAAATAACAAAGCATTTTGCATTCTTCCTTTTGTTCATACACATCTGAACACTGAAGGTGATGTGTTTCCATGCTGTGTTGGGTGGACACCAGATAGAAAAACACGTCTAGGATTTCTTTCAGAAAATACATTGGAAGAATTGTTCAATAGCGAAGAGATGAAAAACCTTCGACTTGACATGATCAACGGTAAACTAAATGAAAAGTTTTGTGGTAATTGTTATCAACGCGAAGATGCAGGATTTGTTAGTGCAAGAACAGGCAACAATAAAGATTTCACAACTGTTGAAGACGAGATTGTATCTCGCATGGAACCAGATGGATATCTTGATCCAGACATTAAGAGTTGGGACATTAGATTTAGCAACCTCTGTAATTTAAAATGTAGAAGTTGTGGTGGTGTTTATAGTAGCACTTGGGCACAAGAAGATGCCGAACATGGATCTAATGTGACAAATATTACTGGTAAAATATCATCAACCACTGTTGGAAATGACCCTCTAGAAAAACAATATGAAAACGTGGAGAAAATTTATTTTGCTGGGGGTGAACCTCTTATCATGCCAGAGCATTTTACTACTCTGAGAAAATTGATAGAATCTGGTAGATCTAAGCATGTGAAATTGGTTTATAATACAAATATGACAAAGTTAAATTATAACAACAATAATCTTGTCGATTTGTGGAAAGAATTTAATCAAGTAGTATTAGGTATGAGTATTGATGCCATGGGTGACAGAGCAGAATATATTCGTAATGGTATTGCTTGGGATAAAATTGAATCTAATATTCGTGAAATTTATGATGTTTGTTTAAACAATCGCAATATAACATATCATATGTCTCCAACAGTTAGTATAATGAATGTTTGGACACTCCCAGATATGCATAGATACTTTGTAGAGAATAAACTAATGCATAGCACAAACGATATCCTTCTCAATATTTTACTTGGACCCAGTTATTACGAAATTCGTAATCTGTCGGATGAATTAAAAGTGGAAATAAAAAATAAGTATACAAAACACATTGATTGGTTATGTGAACGAAATACGCAACAACATGTTATTGATCAGTTTAATAGTGTGATTACATATATCGACGGTGATTCATCTCCAAAAGATATTAAAGATTTTGTAGCATATACTAAAATGCTGGATAAACGAAGATCACAATCATTCTCGCACACGTTTCCTGAATATTCTTCATGGTGGAAAGAAATAACAAATGACAAATAATAAACTATCACCAACGTTTTGTGCATATCCTTGGATGCATCTCCATGCATGGCCCGAGGGTAAGGCGATGTTATGCTGTATTGCTCACGGCGGAGAAAATGGTGGAGAAGTTGGAGATTTCTCTAAAAATACTTTCGTTGAAATTATTAATAATGAAAAAATGAAAAGCATTAGATTGAAAATGCTTGCTGGTGAGAAACCTGAGCAGTGTACTGCATGTTGGGAAAATGAAGATGTGCATGATCGCCCAAGTTTCAGGCAAACTACACTAACATCATATGCAACTGAAATTCCACTTCTATTAGAAAAAACCAATCCTGATGGATCGATAACTGATCCTGTTATGTACTATATGGACTTCAGGTTTAGTAATCTTTGTAATCTGGGATGCAAAACTTGTGGATCTCCACTTAGTAGCACTCTTGCAAATTGGCGAGCAGATAAAAACGAACTTAGATTTTTAAAAGACAAAAATGTTCTTTCTGATCGCGGAACGATTACTTCGTTTGTGTATGCACGCCCAGATTTTCTAGAGGTAGACGTTTTTCCTCATATCAAAGATGTAAAGGGATTCTATTTTGCTGGCGGCGAACCTTTGATGCATACTGAGCATTATGAAATATTGAAGTATTTAAATGAAAATGAAATGTATGACAAGAGTATAATTTACAGTACTAACATGACTACTCTTAAGTGGAAATCTATTGATTTTCTAGAAATCTGGAAAAATTTTAATAACATCCAGTTTATTTGTAGCATCGATGGTTACCAAGAGGGTCTTGAGTATATTCGCAATAAAAGTAAAAATGATGTAGTCTTCGGTAACTTGAAGAAATTGATTGAATTTAAAATGGCAAATCTTGATAAGAATTTTTCTGTTAGTATTTGTTACACGCATAGTATATACAATGCGTATTATACGAGAGAGTTTTTCGAGTATTTAGACAGTCTTGGATTGCTCGATCACTTTACTGGATTAGATAATATTATGCTTAACTATTCATTTGGTGACATCAATTCCCCCAGTATACTTCCTGATTTTGCTAAAGAAGAATTGAAACAAAAGAGAATTGCCGATCTAGAAAGTCCTGTTATGCAAAAAGTATTTGCTAGATTTCCTCCTCTTCAAAATGACTTTAATATGATTCATGAGATACTAACACGCACTCCAGAATTCACATTTGATGAGTTCATTACACATGCCAAAAGAGATCCAGGAAACCCGATGGAAACTTCTCTTCCATGGTTAGCAAGCGTTGTTGAAAGATATGAAAAACAATGACGACCCATTGCATTAATGTTTTCAAAGGACTTCGCTATACTAATAGCGGAGAAGTCGCATTTTGTTGTAAGAGCGAACTGTGGTTAGATGACAAAGATGGAAATCAATGTAAAATTTACACGCATGATTTTAATGAGGCGCTAAACGGAAAACTTGCCACAGAAATTAGAAATGATTTAGAGAATGGAATTAAGCATGCCAACTGTAAAAAATGTTGGGATGAAGAAGCAGCAGGTTTACCAAGTAAGAGAATTTTAGACAATGATCGCGCAGTTGAATATTGGGGACAGGCATACCTCGATGATAAGACAGTAGAACCTGCAATCGTTGAATTAAATCTAGGCACATTGTGCAATTTAAAGTGTAGGATCTGTGGACCTTGGTCTTCCAGTCGTTGGGTAGAAGAGCATTTTGCGATAACTCAGAGAAATAATCCCAACCCCAATGCTAAAAAAGATTATATGATACAAGTCAAAGATTGGCAAGGAAATTATGAAGATGACAGTCCTGCGTGGGATCACATCGAAAAAAGTCTTCCGCATCTAAAACAAATCGACATCTATGGCGGCGAACCATTTTTGGTTGAAAAGCAATGGGAAATTTTAAAAAGAAGCATAGAATTAGGATATTCTAAGAATCAAATCTTACACTTCAACACAAATGCAACCCAATTTAATCCTTCTCACATCGAAATATTGAAACACTTTAAGAAAGTTTTGATCAGTCTATCTATTGATGGGATCGGTAAACGGTTTGAATATCAGCGCCATCCTGCCAAGTGGGATCTAGTAGAAAATAATATCAGAAAATTTTTATCGCTACAAGATGATAATATTAATGTGGTTGCATGTGTAACAGTTAATACTTTGAATGTATATTACTTAGAAGAAACGCTAACCCACTTCAGACAAATTGGACTGGGATATTATATCAATATACTACATGGACCACCGCATTACAATATTAAAAATATTTCGAAAGACATCAAGCGAGATATAACAAAATATTACACTCCAATTCTTGCGAGAATAACTGATCCATATATGAGAGAACGAATTCAACACGTTTTAGATTTCATGAATACAAATGAATCAGATGGTAGGTCTTGGAATGAATTTTTTGTTAATACTAAGTTGAAAGATTCATATCGTAAAGAAAATTTCAAAGAAACATTTCCAGAATTTTGTAAACTAATAGACGGGTGTTCTCATGAATTTCCATAGACCAATTTCTTCTCTTCCTTTATGGTTTATTGAAGATCTAACATTACCAGAAATAGATTATGATTCGTTGGTATGGGAAAACACCAGAGGTGGATTTTCATTATTAGAATCTGAAATTTATCTAATGCGAGATAGAGCTTCTTCTACTAACAATGAAGATAATCCTAAAATCCAAGAAATAAGAAACGTAATACATCAACTGTTTGATGAAATGGAAAAAACATGTGATTGTGACACGTTAAAATTGGATTGGCCAATAAATACTTGGAAAAGAGATGAAAATTTTTACTTTGACATAAAAAAAGATTCTGCTGGATTTGAGATGGGTGAGCATTTAGATAATAGAAATACTAAATGGACGCTAATATTGAATTTAGAAGATAATACTTGTTCTACAGAATTTCACATAAAAGATGAACCATCTTTTTTAGGTCCAACCAAACGAGGATCTGGTGTTTTTTACTTCAACCACCATGAGTTGTTACACAGTATAAAAGTAGATAGTACGCGATATACTGTGTTTAATATGAACATCATAGGATGAAGAGTAATGTCAAGGTCTTTTAATAAATAAACATATGGCAGATATACTAAAATTTCCCGATAAGTTTGTTAACGGAAAGCGGTTATATCGAATACCTCTGTATTCGGACATGGACATTGATGTTGTTTTATTCTGCGTCAACGCATTCGGCGAAACAGATAATCGCGTAATTATCGACGATTTAATTAAAATGGATCCTGTTGATGTCATAAAATGTATTGACTTTTCACTTGAATCAGAGTATATTTCTAATACTACGAAATCGCATATCGAATGCATTCGTAAGTCAATCGAGGAAATTCCCTTTAAACTTGAGAACTAGTATATTATGAATATTTTTTACCTTGACCGCGACGTCAAAACTTGTGCTGTATATCACAATGATAAGCACGTTGTTAAAATGATTTTAGAGTATGCCCAATTACTGTCGACAGCACATCGTATGCTTGACGGCAAAGAATATATTGATGCCTCTTCTGGGCGTCGAATCAAGCGTTGGCGACTTGAAGACGATCAGATGGAAAATATGCTTTACAAAGCATCACATATTAATCACCCCAGTGCTATTTGGGTTCGGCAGTCTAATAATAATTACAATTGGTTGATGTGTTTGTTGCAAGATCTGTTACAGGAATATACTTACCGCTATGGTAAGATTCATGCGACTGATCGCCTAGTATACTGGTTACGTAAACCACCTGCTAATATTCCTATTGGATATCTGACACAACCAACACCTGCTATGCCAGACGAATACAAGGTGCAGGGCGACTCTCTACAGTCATATCGTAACTATTATATCGGCGCAAAAAAAACTATGGCAAAGTGGAAAAATCGTCCTATTCCAGAGTGGTGGAGGGATACAGTT
>Ga0222713_10007502_pt1 | contig 10209 bp, 24 predicted proteins | sample C33_649DmetaG_FD_165061 | JGI IMG/M metagenome (GOLD analysis project Ga0222713, IMG submission 165061) | Estuarine water microbial communities from San Francisco Bay, California, United States - C33_649D | ecosystem: Environmental > Aquatic > Marine > Unclassified | place: USA: California... | reverse complement strand
GCCAGTAATTCCTGTACTACCTTGAGTACCATTAGCTCCTTGACTACCGGTGGAACCAGTTGACCCCTGACTACCTGTATTTCCTGTGGCTCCTTGTATACCAAGTAAACCTTGAGTCCCTTGTGACCCTTGGGACCCTATAGTCCCTTGAGCACCAGTACTCCCTTGTATTCCTAATGAACCTTGTATACCTGTTGTTCCTTGAACTCCCTGAATTCCTTGGATACCTTGACCTCCTGTTATACCTCTCTCACCTTGAATACCCTGACTTCCTTGGATACCAGTGGTTCCTTGGGCTCCTGTATTTCCCGTTGTTCCTTGTGGTCCAGTGGTTCCTTGACTTCCTTGAGAACCTATTGCTCCTTGAGAACCACCTGTTCCAGTAGTTCCCTGAGGACCTACACTACCTTGTGCTCCGGTGGAACCAATAGCTCCTTGAGATCCGGTAACACCAATCTGTCCTTGTGCACCTGTAATACCTTGAGATCCATCAGTACCTTGCATACCTTTCAGACCCTGTACACCTTGAACCCCTTGAGATCCAATAATTGTTCCACTACAAACCCAGTCTACTATATTATGAAATCCTTGAGCTACTGTTGTATCTTGCGCAATTACAGTAGTATCTTGACATACTATATCATCACCTGTGTATACAATACAGTCTGCATCAAATTGTTCAGCACATTTTTCGGGATCTTCACATGGCACACCTGGTCCACATGGAGGTGGTGTAGTTAGTCCATCAGAACAATTATCATTTGATCGGCTGTCAAATAAGTCTGGTTTTTTTGGGATCATAATTTATTATTTGACTTTTGATACCGTCAAAAAAGCTGTATAGGTTGTACCTACGTAAATGATTTGTTTAGATACCAAATAGTAATTTGGATTTGCAACAAAATAGTTATTAATGTCTGTTGCTAATAATGCTACACTAGTATTGCTTAAAGTAACTTCAGCACAGTTTTTTACTTGTGCTAAAGAAGCAAGTTTAAGCATTCCTAATTGCCAAGGAAAATTATTTCCTTTATTTCCATAATCGGTTAAATTTCCTACTGACATGTTTTTATGTTTTAAGTAAAACCCCCTCCGAAAAGGGGGAAATATTTATATGATTATTGGATGATGATGTAGTGAATCTTGATCACTGCATCCAATGCAACAGAACCTTGGTTAGCTACAGTAATTTGAAAAGATCCAGCAGCTCTTGCAGCAACACCTGCATCACCATGACCAGCTCCTACATACTCTGTAGATACTAAAATAACTGAATCAGCTTTTGCAAAACTGTTAGTTACTGTGAATGTTGCTTCACCCAATGATGCTAATGTAGATGATACAGTTGTAATAACACCAACAGGAGCGTTAACAGTCACACCAGTAGTGATACTAGTTGCTTGAGTTACAGTTCCTTTGTTGTACAACGGCTTTAATCCATCAGCATTCAATGCTAAAGTTAACCATTCATCATCTCTTTTAGGGTCTTTAACCGCAAGAGGAATTAACACCTGAGTGTCTGTTGGGACGGTAGTGATATATCTAACCCCTTTTTTAACCCAACTAATAAAATTTAAAATGTCCATGATTATAAATATTAAATGTATACATTATAATATACTAAAAATAATTGATATAACAAAAAAAATCCCCAGACAATCTCCGGGGACTTAATAATAGGGCAAGGTTGAAAATTGGGTTGACTAGAGAATTACCCTACTATGTATCCTAAGAAAAACATTATTCCTAACATGAGTAGTATTGCTATATTACTCAGTTGTCTTGCCGCCTTATCTTCTTCCCATACATGATACGTATGATTGTAGTAGGGTTTAGTTAAGTTGATAGAACTCATCCAAAGAAAAGCTACAAACATTAACACAATAGTCAAGAAAAATGTTTTCAAAAATATCATAATGAATCTATTCGTCTTTGTAAATATACTAAAGCTTTTTGTAAATCCTCTTTTTCCTTAGATTTATTTTTCTTTCCTGCTCTTGCAACATACTTAATTACATTACCAAGATAGAAATCTTTATCTAATCCCCAAGCTTCTAATACTTTAAATACTTCATACTGGTTATCTTTACCACCATAGTATATAGGTCTTGGTTCGTCAGATAGATCTACAATTCTACTTTTATAATCATCACAAAGTTTACCACTAATCTCAGCTTTAACTAATGGTGTATGTGCAGGATAAGGTACACTAGTTGATGTAGTGTAGTTCTTTTTCCAATCTTCATCTGTAATGTTAACCATGACTTACCAGATTATAACTACATCACCTTCATTAAGAACCAACTTAACTTCTCCGTCAATGTCAATACGTTCAACAACTTCCATGTTAAGTGAACTAGTACGGATATATACTTGGTCTCCCTCAGCTACATCTTCTACTTTATCACCTATTGCAAATACTGTTAGTTTGTTCCACATCTTTACAGCTTCTTGCATGATTGCATCTTCGTCCTTTGCACTCAACTGGATTGATGACTCTTTTCTTTTGGGAACATCAACTAAGATTGTTCTACCTCTTAAACTTTTAAATCCTTTACTCATTTTGTTTTTTATTATGTTATCAAATTTTATTCTTGCCTCCAAGTTAGTTTCTGACTCAGCTGTCAACTTCTGCCATATGTCTAATTGTTGAGTTGTCATACATTCTCGTATGTAAGTGCAAAGATATCAGGTTTGCACGCATAAAACTCTCCGGCTACTCCTTTGATAATGTAGTCTCCCACATTAGCAAATAGATCTCCTTCAAGAGTATCAATGTAAAGATCTTTTACTACACCATGACTAGTAAAGTAACAGGTCTTACAAAAATTCAGAATTTCAAATTGATTCTTGCCATCCCACTGGACTGCTTCAATTACAACTGGTTTCTTTCTGAATTGTTGAGCCATTACTTAAATGTAATAACTTTTACTACTGCCATCTGTGCACTTACTAATTCTCCTACTGCATGATCAAACAAAAAGCTTTTAACTGGAGATTTAGATTCAGAGTTATATTCATCTTTCAGAATATTTGCAATCTCAGCCATCATTGATTTTACTTTAGCTACATTAGTATCATTAGAAGGATTGAATTCAATACCTACTAACTGTTCTCCAAATGAAAGTACCTTAGTGTCATTTACTGCAATGATCCCATCTGGGATTGGTGTTACTGTGTTGTCCATAATATTGGTTTTTAAATGTTCATTACAAATATAAAAAATATTTCTAAATAAAAAAGCCCAGATAATTAAATCCGGGCTTCCTTAGTTTTTAACTTTTTAAACACAAACATTATGAACAAGTGTGTAGACAAATATATAAATAATTTTATTATCTACCCTGTGCTCTATAATTTTTTTTGTAGTTCTTACTTTTTTTCAGCTTACTTGTTTTAGACTTTGCATGGATACCTGGTCTTGAAACTTTTACTTTAGCCAGTTTGGTTGTTCCTTCTTTAATCTTTGCCATGGTTATAAATTTAGATAATATAATATACAAAATTTCTGGCAATAAAAAAACCCTGGCTGCTATTACCAGGGTTCTGCGCGTAAAATAAACTCTCTGCCCTCGTTTGGGTCATAGCAAATATACAAAACTTTATTGATATAAAAAACCCCTAGTAGTACTTGTTGATCAGACAAACTTTCTAGGGGGTGTTAGTGGTTATAAGTCTGTTCAGAGAGGCAACGTCTTGCACCAAAGAATCAGGATCAATTTCCCAATAACGAGAAGACCAGATCTAGTGAGCAGATCTTACGGTATGCTTACCTGGTACTTGGGCCTATGTTATCTCAACACAGGAGGGTTCAATACAAATGTAAAAAAAATAATACAAGCTCCCACCTATCTTCTTGTATTCTGAACTTATCTCTACAGTAGTTCACCCGGTGCCACGATGCTCAACCATCTGCACTCCCTCTGATAATGTTAAGTTACCGTATGAGCCAGTCTTATTACAAAAGTATATTATAATATACTTAATTGGTCATATAAGGGACAAATACATATTATAATGTGTCTTATATAACAGGTTATACCCTGAAAGTCCAACCATTTTGTAAGGCTATACCCTTACTATAATGTGATTTCTAAATCAAATATAAGGTTATATCCTGAAACTATATGCTAATCCATACTATATTGGGATATTACGATATACTATATGTAACTCCATATAATTGCCCCCGGGTACATTCTGCCAAGGTTGCTCCCCCCCCCAGGGGTAAACGGATGAATGGGTTAAATGATTTTGGGATATATAAGAGCATGTGATGGGGCATGTACAAGACAACCCCCGGGGTGCTGAGATCTGGGTGTACCCCCCGTTGTTGTGAGAGACATCCATATGAATCAGCGTGTGCATGGAAAATATCTTTCTGCTAGGAAGAAGATGTCATGTCACTAGTCATGTGATGCTAATGCTATGTACACATAGTATATAGTATGTAATGTATCATGGTGCTGTGTGATGCATGGACTCTGGATGCTATGTATCTCAACACACACACAACAACATCATCTATATATATACAGCTTCATACTACTATTGATATAAATATATATACTATGAAAGAAATTAGAACACTACACTACATTACATGTGCTATCATTATTCTTATGATGCTTGAAGGTATGATCACATTAGGTAATGCATTTGACTTTAGCAACTACACTGCATTTGGATGGTTTGCTCAAGGAGTTATACTTGCATTCACTGTGCTTACTGCCATCAGAATTGCTGCTAAGGTAGAGGATTGATTCCTCTACTTTAATACAGCTCTATACTATTATTAAATATATATATATTATGAACACAGAAAAAAGAAACAGTTTATTTGTAGTAACCTACTTTGCTATAGGTTTATTTGGAGGTTGGTTAATAGGATCAATTGCTCCTGTGAATGGATTAAAACCTACACACATTAAAGCAGAATACTATTTGGAGTTAAGACCTAATGATCTTGTGATTATTGAGGACTGTGATGGGAATACTATTAAATGTCACACAGATAATATTCCTGATGTACTATTGAGAGATAACCTGTAATGGGTTATCTTCTCTCTATAGTTAATACAGCTTTTTACTAATATTAAAACTAGACTTATGATTATTGCACATTTGATTTTTACATTATACCTACACACTGGTATAATTATTCCTACAGGAGATGTAGATGGTAGACCAATTTACTCAATGCCAAATAGAAACATAGAGTATTCTTATGAGGCTGAGATTGTGGAGTATATTGCCACAGGAACATTTAATTACAATGAAGATGTAGAGGATTAAGTTCCTCTATATTTTTTTATACAGCTTTATACTATTGCTGAACTTAAATCTTTTACTATGCATAGAGTAGATATTTTTAGTTTCTTGGCATCAGATGCTGTGGAACTAACCAAGATGCAAACGCGTCTTAACCAATGGATGACTGCAAAGTCTTTGGTTAAGTATGAGATACACACCGCTGGTGAGTACATAATATTCAATGTTTGCAGAAAGAAAGAAGAGGGAGCTTAGGCTTCTTCTTTTTCTTTATACAGCTCTTTACTATTATTGATAAATAGTGTATGAGTTAATTCCAATAACACAGATTATCTGAGCCAAGTAAGTTGATTGGCAATATACTATTAGCAGGGTATCAACAAGCCTGTTTTTTTCTTTATACAACTTTTAACTATTATCAATCTTAAACTAAACACAATGTATACACAGAAAAAAATTAACAATCAAAGGTTTACAGTTAGATTTTGCGGGATAGCAAAGTACCTTGGGTTCACAAGAGTTGGACCATTTGAAAAACTGTTAAGACAAATGCATCCTCAACACAAGTTATGCATGGGTGTTGGACATGCAAGGGTTCAAAGATTACTCCAAGAGATTGAGGGATTTAAGAGAGGCAATGGAGAGTGGGATTAGTCCCATTTTCTTTTTGTCTCCACCGTGTGGAGCAAGTAGACTCAACTCCTGATAATCAGATAGTTATAAAAAGTGCTTTGCACGTCTTTTTTATACAGCTTTCTACTATTATTAATCTTAAACTATTTATTATGAAAAAAGTATTTGTTGCAAACAAAAATTCTTATGGTTCTGAATTCTATAATGAGTGTGAGACTCTTGATGAATTAAAAAGAGCCATAGTAGCACATGAGTATCAATTTTCTAAAGAACCAGTGGAATACAGTGAAGAAGTGTTCAATGAAATTGCTGAATACACCATGTATGAAATAGACCTTCATGATGAAGAGCGTATACAATGGAGTGGATATGATGGCACTTCTTGGTTTAGAATTGAGAGAAAAGTGTCAAATCTTTTATCTACTGCAAGAGAAATTAAGGGGGAGTAATTCCCCTTTATTTTTTTTGTCTCCACCGTGTGGAGCATTGGCATTTTGCTACTGATAATCAAGTAGTTGCAAAAATTGCTTACGCGTCTTTTTTATACAGCTTTATACTATTTTGGATTTGTTTAATTTAAATTTTATATTATGTTCTCTAAAACACAAAGTTTGCAAGCATTCGCTTATGCTAATGGAATCACTTCTATTGAAAAAGTACTAAATCCTAATACAGGTAAGAAGTTCATTGCTACCAATACAGACATCACAATGCGTGTTGCTGATAAGGTAAATGATGATTTGCAAGGCCAAGACTATAGTGTTTCTTGGTTTGCACCTGAAGACGGTGGAGAGGCTTCATGGATGTTACACACAACAGGTACTGCTAATGTATTAGGTAAATTAACCTTTGCTGCTGCTCCTGCTACTACACGTGTTGTAGACTTTGAGCACGCAATTTAAGTATATAGCCCGCACGTAATGTGTGGGTTATTTCTTTTTAAAGCTTCGCGTCTTATTTATACAGCTTTTTACTTCTGTTGTGTATATATAGTAGTGTCTCTCTCTATATATACGGTCAGACCATAACTCAAGACTCATATACTATTAGGGCAGTCATTAGCAAACCCTTATTGGTATTGGGTTTCAGGAGTATTTGTAAGGCTGTTGGAGGAAAGGAGTGCAAAACACCTTCCCTTATCTTGGTCATAGATTAAGTCACAGATTTGGTCTAACAGCTTAAATAATAAATATATATAGCTAACATGAGTAATTGCAAAGCACTTACACTATATATACTATTATCTCTATCTATATATCTATTACTACTACTATATACAATAAGAGTAAGACAGTAATTGATTCCGGAATGTTATTTACCCACTAAAACATATATTATGATTTCAACTTACCTGATTAACTTAAAGAATTCCCATAGACCAGAGAACAAAATATTTGATGGTCTGCCTAATGAACGCTATTCTGCTAATATGTATGAGAACAGAAGAAGGACTAGACCTTGGGATAACTGTTGGTTTAGTAATAAACCAGATGTTATTGTCCTTACAGTAGAACAAGCAATCAGACAGTATCCGGATTATATGCAATGGTGCTATAATAACTTGGAGATCAAATGGTCTGTACATACAATCAAATTATTTAAAGCTCATCAACCTAAACAGGTTCTTGGCAGATTAACTTTCTAAACCTTACTTATGGAAACTGTTTATTGGACTATGAAGAATGGTCAAAAGATTGATGTTGATACTATGGAGATTAACCATCTCCGTAGTACTCTGAAAATGATTATTAAAAATCAAGTAAGAGTAAATGCTACTAAACCTGTCACACCTAAATTTAAATTCAATGGTGACATTGCACAGAATCATATAGAAACTATGCAAGAACAAGATTACTTTGATGAATGTGATTCTGGCTTTGATTACTGGAAATCCTAATTATTTACTCTCATCCAAGCAGGATATCGCCTTATGATGGAATAGTCAAGGATTGCAACCTTGTGAGAGTACTAACCTAGGAGATGAGAAGTAGACCTAGCTACACTACAAAACTAACCACAGTATGGAAATCCTACTAACACATCTAGCGGACTGTGGTTTTATTATTAAACCAACTAAAACTATATACTATGAATTTACTTATTGCCAAACTTATGTTTGTTCTACAACTTCATTCAGGTATCATTGTACCTAGTGATGATGTTGATGGTAGAACTATATATGCTATTCCATCTCAAGGGATTGAGTATGCATATAAAATAGAGATTATCCGGTATCTTGAAACCGGAATTTTTCAGTATGATGATACCTTGGATGATTCTGTTGACTTATCCAAGGTAACTAAACCTAAAGTAAAACTATAATGGAGTTAGTTGACAAAATTTACATGACTATAATTGGTCTATTGTTATTGAGAATGATTATGATCAAAATAACAGGAGACAAATAACTTTGTTAATGATGATTTATATTAATTTAAAATTTATGATTATGAAAAAAGAAAGAAATTACTCAATTGAATCTCTGGCATGGTTAATTGCTACTGTATTATTGATAGCTATTACGCTATCTTCTTGTGGTTCATCCAGAGGATGTCACACTAAGGGAGTTTATGTTTCCAAAAGTATTAAGAAAGCACAGAATAAACCACACGCACATTAAGAGATATGTTAGGAAAAACAATCAGAGAATTAGAAAAAACAAAGGCTCAGTATCAAGCAAGATTGGATAGTATCCATGATGCTGATGCTGATCCAAGTGTCAAAGCTATTTATCAGTCAGATTTACAATATGCAATTGTATGTCTTGAAAGTAAAATAGAACATGAGAAAGCTATGCTACCGCTTCAATATGCACTTGTAGTATTTATATTAGCTGTCATAGGTTTAATTATTTATTTTTATTAGTTATGGAAAAAAGAAAAGTTGGGAGACCAAGAAAAACATCTAAACCAGTTGTTGAACAAGCAAAAGTAATTACTTGGAAACAAAAGTATCATGACCTATTAAAACAACATGAATTGCGTGAAGAAACTGCAGAAACATTTATGGCTGATGCTAGAGCAATTATATCACAACAAGCTGATAATCAGTTAGATCTTGTTAAGTTAGTACTTGATGGTTATGCTACTATGGAACAACATTGTACAGATGTTGTAAAGCTAACGGGTAATGTTGAAGAATCTGATATATTGTACCTAACTAGTATTGCTAGAAGAGCTTTATTACACAAGTTTATACAATTTGATGAAAAAGTAACAGTTTAATAAAAACTAAGGAAGTATATGAGAGTCCTGAATTGTACACAAAAGATCCCTATTGACAGCCTGGAAAGACAGGCGTATTGGTCCTGTAGCTCAGCTGAATAGAGCACTGCCCTTCTAAGGCATAGGTCCTTGGTTTGAATCCAAGCGGGATCACTGATGCGTTCACTCTTGACTACTAGGATTACAGTCTTACAGTCATGTCCGTATTTAGTAGATGAAAGGTGTATCAATCTACTATTATTATTTATGAATTTATTTAAAATTATGATTATGAATTGGTTTAAGAAATTATTTAAAAAAGAAAAGACTTATAACACTGATTATAAGTTTAAACTATGTATTGTCAATGATGATACAGAATTGCTACATGAAGCATTGGGTGTTACTGAAGAGAGATCTAAAGAACTATTAGAAGTTGCTTTGAAAGCATATGATAATAATAGAACACTTACTGATTCATATGCAGAAATGCTTGAAAGCTGTAAACACATTAATGAAGTCATTATGATAATGAATATGTTTAACCGTATCCATGAAATTAAATCCAAAGACACGGGTTTAATGGGATTCTTGGGTAAAATATTAGGAAATAATGAGTGTTAATGTAATTAAGTCTGTCTTAGGATTCAATCTTAAGACAGAAATATTTGATAATGAGGGTAATCCTATAAAAACGGGTGCAAAAGCAGTTATTAATGTAAATGCGGGTGTACCCAATGTAGGAACTAAAATTGGTGCCAAAACATGGTTTACCAATTACAATGATGGATTACTTCAAAAGATTAGAGACTACAAAAATCTAAATTTATGAATGTATCAGTAAACTATAAAGACACTGATGTTGCTAAGGCATTGGAGTCTATTATTAAACATCCTAATAGTGCAGAGTTTGTAAAGTTACTTACTCCTATGTTATGTGGTAGCAGTGAAGCTATACAACATTTCTTTAAGTTAATGATAGGCAATAAGTTGCCGGAAGTTATTCCAGATAGTACTTTATGTTGGATACATGTTAGTAAATTAAGTTATGGTGCAAATCAAGATTTAATTACAAAAAGTGATCTATGAGTTGATGGACATA
>Ga0222713_10007501_pt1 | contig 10213 bp, 6 predicted proteins | sample C33_649DmetaG_FD_165061 | JGI IMG/M metagenome (GOLD analysis project Ga0222713, IMG submission 165061) | Estuarine water microbial communities from San Francisco Bay, California, United States - C33_649D | ecosystem: Environmental > Aquatic > Marine > Unclassified | place: USA: California... | reverse complement strand
CTTATACCCTTCTTCATTCAACTTCAATTCCGTAATAAGCTTGTTATATAAATCCACTTCTGACGCGGTAGCCCGTTGTATAATGTTTAACCCATTGTAGTTAAATGTAAATAAAAGCGACTGTAATTCTTCCAGGTTTTCGTCGATGTTTGCCTTTTTCTTCGATTCGCCGTATGTTTTATTGTATTCATACAAAAATTGGATGGACCGTTCCATATTAAAATCGAAATAATACCCGTATTTCTTTATTTCCGGTTTTTCGCGTTCGGTAAGCACCCGAAACATCGTCTGGTAGTTGGCGTCGATTGATTTTATATCGTCGAAATTAAACGCGATATCCGCGCAGGGCAGACTAATACCTAGCCGAAGCTTCGCGCCCGTTAAAATAATGACGCTTTTACGGTCTTTATAACTCTGACGTTCAAATGCCTTTATTTGGTCCGAGAGTCCGACCTTTTTTTTATTATCATAGACATCGATACGCTTTTTATCACCAAATAACGTATCGCTAGTTATGCCCGTTCCAAGATAATGAAACGGCGTATTATGGACAATAAATACGTTATAATGTTTGAATGCGGAATTTTCTGTAAGCATAAATGCCAACCCACGCGTTAGGGGCTCGATATTTGCGATACCGGTTTTTGTATTGGATTCGTTGTCACCACCGGCTTCTACCTGTTCTTCTACATCGACTGGCTTACAGCCCTTACTTTTACAATCAGAATCGGGCTGATACAAATTTTTATCAGGAAGAAACCATAACTCTGTATGAGGGCTATCTATCGGGTATTTCACGGTGTTTTTCATATAATTTCGGATTTTTCCACCAATAAAATCTAAAACATTATTTACCGGTTGAATATTATGAAATACGTTTCCGTAGTTTTTATAAAACGCAACTGGCTTTCCGCTGGTACATGCGGCACAATCTAGGTTTCCGATAAAAACATTGCGTATATCCTTGGTTGATATCTCTGTTATTTTGACGGAGGGATTCGCGACTTCTATTTCTATACTTTGCGGGGATAATAACACCAATTCCGGGTATTTCGCGTATTCACCGCTTAATTCCGTCAAATAAGACGCACCGCCATATTTGCGATAATGCTCAAATGTTTCTTCTAATACCTTTTTTTGGAGGTCGGTTCGCGTATTTACAAACATCGCCAATTTGGTCGCGTCGGTTATCTTTTTCATATATTGTTGGTCGTTATAGCTCCATTCAATCTTTTCAATGTCGGGTTTAGCGTCATTTTTACCGATAAAATTAAGGTCTCTATACTTGGACAATGGTTTCGCAAATGTCGCAGTCACCATGACAAAGATATTGATAGTAACATTATTGTTTTTGAACGTGTAAATAACACTTTGCGAATTATCGGTGCTACCGCCTTTATGGATCTCGTCAAAATACAGGTCAATGTGCTTATTTTCGAAACGGGATTTTAGACGCGCGCCGGCGGGGGTGCCTTCGTTGAAATTCGATAATGTTAGACTTTCCGGGTCGTCTCCACCCGGCCATACACATTTCATTTTCAGATATTCCTGACTGAATAAATAAATGGTCGGTTTTTCGGGGTCCTGTTTACGCTGCCTCCCTGGTTTATCGTCACTTCCAATAAAAATATTATAATGTGAAAAATCTTCGTGGTCGTCAAACATCTTCACGAATTGCGACTCGGTCTCGGTTTTTGCGCCCAATATAATCACGATATCGTTTTTTTGATTCTCCGGATTCGTCCACCGTTTGCTTATCAACCCGCCAATCATATATGATTTTCCACTTCGCGGAACCGCGCCCCAGATAAACTTTGAAACGTCGCCCTGTATATATTGTTCGGTACAGTCGATGATGAATTTTTGATGAAAACGCGTTTGTAATAAGGGCTTCGTCGCGGCGGCTTTGATTCCTACCCGTTTTTTGAAATCTTCAAAATTGTCCGTCTCTAATAAATCAAATAGTATATTTTCAAACCACTCGTTCAATCGTTTTACGCCGATAATCCCTTTGTCGCCCTCTGCTAAAAGCCCCTGATATTGTTGCTTTGCGCGCATTAAATTGGATGAAACCGCGTCTTCGTTATTTACCATTAGCACGATTTTGGCTTCTCCGTCATCAAATATTTTATCGTGTTCTTGGTATTTACTAGAAAGTGTGTGGATTCGCGTAACATCATAATGGCTTATATTCGACTTTTCAACCTCGTAGTATTTGTTTTGTATCATAATATAGTTGTATTTTTTAGAAGGGGTCTTTGGTTTTGAAATTGTGTTGATACATTCACACGCCCATTCGTTCGTCGTCGCACTAGTATCGTCCTCAACTGGCAGTTGTGCCGGGTCCTTTATTGCGACATTGTCTGTTCTGAAAAAAATATCAACAATCCCCGCTTTTGAACTTACATTCACGGGTGTTTTAAGTATTTCTTTTGGCGACGTGGTCGTCGGTTTGACGCTAAATTCTTCGAGAGAAGTATAAAACTCTTTATGGGTTCCGAACATATTACGGTCATAATTAAACAGTAATAGTAAACGACATAGTGCCTCGAATATATGCTGTCTTTTGTAATTTGCGCCTGAAACCATTGTTTTTTGTGAAAAAAGATGAATAAAATCGTCCATTGTGAGAATATTATCCAGGTTACTTTTTTTACTATCTTTGTAAAACCGTTGAAGGCCGTTCAAAAGGCCCTCATGTGTCAAATTATTTGTTTCAAGGCCTTTAAAATAATTCTTAACGAAATCGCCGTATAGGATATCTTCGCATTCTTTTATTTGCTTGGTGTGTGTGTTTTGTGCTTCTCTCAAATTATTTTGCGTTGTATCTAATTTTCCCTTACACACTTTATTTTTTATTATTCGCGCAATGGAAAGTAAGTCGGGTTCGTGCGTTTCCACGAGAACGACCGGTGGCGGCGGCGGGGAGACTTCAGCTTTCTTCGGCGTTTTGCGCGTCTTTTTATCTGGATGCGATTGTTTATTCTGTTTTTGTGTCTTGGGTCTTCCTGGCGCCGATACGAGTTTTGGCACAAGGTCCGGTTTCACATATGACGGTTTTGATGCGGTCAAAGCTTTTGCGTAAGATATTCCATGTTCTTCTGCGTATTTTTTAACATGTTGAACCCATTCCGAGTCTTTTTTTGGTTCTTTACCTGACATAATATATTCTCGTTATATTATGTTATATATTATTTGTCTATAAAAAATGTGTATTATAATTACTCCTCGGTCAGCGCTGCTTCGTTCGGCTCGGCTTCGTTCGGCTTCGTTCAGACCGGTGGGCATTTCAAACCGGCACTAAGACCAATCAATAATAAGATATGTCTTCAATGGGTCAATTATAATATCGCAACCAATAAAGACTTCTTTTACTTTATCAATAAAGATAGGAATATAATCCTTCTTTGATGAAGTTCTATCTTGATAATTCATCATTGTAATATTGTTAAGTCCACGCCATACGAACTTCTTTTCTTTAGAATTTGAGGGCATAGCCTGCTTAAATTCCTTACAGAGCCCGTCTAGTATGAGCGTAAGCCTTTTCTGAATTTCTTCCTCATTTAACTCCTCCTGGTCTTTAGCGTAATCAAATGCTTGAAGGCTTTCACGAGTAATTGGAAACTTCATTTTTATATGTTGGATTATGTGTATTAAAACTAATCAATTTTTTATATAGATTGAGTGCTGGTTTGAAATGCCCGTCGGTCTAATACTCCCTGAACTGGTCACGAATGTGTTCAAACACCACAATCGCATCCCGCGCGCATGTCGTGATATACTGCGCCACGATGTTCTCATCTACGCCAACAGTCTCCGCAAACCCCACACGTATCATACTATCGGGATTATGTGGGTGAATTTTGCGAAACGAGCAGTAGGTCACCGTCTGGTCCTCCGCGTAATGCTTGTCGTGTAGGAAGAACTCCAGGACCTTTCCCAAGGTATAATCCTCCCCCTTCAATTCAATATCAAAGCCATTCTGAATCGTGCTTACCGTCGGTATAATATGATTCTCCCCGCTTTCGATATCGCGGATGAACTTCATACACTTATTAATCATAATCTGCGCGGCCTTGTGGACGATTTCCGCGTTGGTGAAGACCCCCACCGTCTCCACGACGAAATCGAAACTGTCGTCTTTTGTGTGTCGTTGTGCGTCCAGGAGCGACCAGTTCTTGCGCTGGGCTTTCATTTCGTCGCTGCCGATGGTGGCGACACCTTCCTTCACCAGTTCGGCTTCCTTGATGCGCCACGCCTCGTCGACCTTGGCGGCGTCCATCGTCATTTGGTAGGCGCAGGTACAGACGACGTTGAAAGCACCGTCTTCTTTTGCAGTTGCAATATCCAGGTCACAAGTCATTGTGAGTTGCTCGCCTTCCGAGTATTCCGACATCTTCGGGAGGAGGCGGGCGAACTCGATGAAATCGCCGCTGATTGGATTGGGGGGGAATATTTCGTGACATTTGACGTCGGTCAGGTATTTGCCCGTGGTCTTGTTTTTGAGTTTGAAGTCTTTCGTTGTGATATAGCGAATTTCGTTGCCGTCGGCGACAACGTCGATTTCAACGGCGTACTCGCCGTAATTGAAAGTAGTGTCGCTTACGTGAATGGGAATACAACTGAGACGTTGGTTCAGAATTTGATTGTGAATTCGAGACGTATTTACGGTGATACTTGATTTTGATTCCGCGTGAGGTGCGGTTCGGAATACAAGAGTCGGGACGTCTGACAATATTATACGACGTAAAGCGTTGGCCAGTGAGACATTGATTTTGTCGATGGTGAATCTGAGTTCACCCCGTTCGTCCGTTCGTGAAACGATTCTTGGGATGTATTTGCTTGACGCGGTAGCGGAATGGAAAGGCGCGGAAGCGGCGGCAGAAGACGCGGATGACATTATTGGATTTGTGCTAGGTAGTAAACGATGGATACGTTTATATATTATATCGTTATAAACTATTGATTTGTAATCAATTTTTTATAGGAACGCGCGTCAAAACTCACATAAAGTTTTATCGTTTATTTAGTAATAAAAGACACAATGTCATCAATCATTTACTACAGTACGCACTGTGATAAATCCAAAGCCGTATTGACGGCGCTTTCTAAATCGCAAGTCAGTAATGATATCCATTTTCTTTGTATCGACCGACGCGTTAAATCCAGCACCGGTGCGGTTCACATTCTCACGGAGACGGGCGAAAAAGTATTGTTGCCCCCTCAAGTAAACCGCGTCCCCGCATTACTGCTCCTGAATAAGGGCCACCAGGTCCTATACGGCGAGCAAATCCTCCAGCATTTTCAGCCTAAAAATGTCGCACTGAACGACCAGGCCACCGGCTTCAACGGCGAGCCGAATGCCTTTGCGTTGGGGCGTGAGAGTATGGGTAGCGGATTCGGCGTCGCATCGGACAATTACAGTTTTCTGGACCAGAGTGCCGACGAGTTGTCTGCGAAGGGGAACGGCGGAATGCGGCAGCTGTATAACTATGCGACGATTGACCTCGTGGATAAAATAGATACGCCGCCTGATACGTATTCGCCGGATAAAGTGGGGAGTGTTTCAATGGAGCAATTACAGCAGAAGAGGCAATCGGAGATCCAGAATCAGCAACAGCAACAGAATACGGTGGTGGGGGGTGGCGGTGGGATGTCTGGAATGGGGGGCTCGGGTGGTGGCGGTGGTTACGGCGCGATGGGGGGCGCGGGTGGTGTGCCCGGGTCGCAGCGCGGACAGACTATGCCATCCCCGCAGCAATATGCGCCGGTTGGAACCCCTCCCCAGTTTGCGGCCCAGGCTGCTTACCGCGCTCCGCCTCAACAACCCGAGTATTCGCGTCTGGGCGGAGGGGGAGCCGGAGGCGGAGGATTGCGCGGAACGATGGATACCCGCGCTCAACCGCGTAGTGGTGGAAGCTGGATTTAGAGTGTTTATTACTGCACCTATTGTATAAAATTGAAATGTGTAAATACATCCATACATTTCAATATCATTGTCACGTAGTATCCATGTCGACTACCACCGCCGTCCCTGCCGCCGCCGCTACCGCTGGATACCGCACACATTATATCCGTTCCTGGCATAATTACCAGCTCAACATTCCTTCTCATCTTCATTCCATCGCCCATTACAACGCCGACTGCGAGGAACGCGCCAAACTATACGACCGTAACGCAATGGTTCTTCGGGATAACGTCGTGAAGATAACTGGTTGGTATTGGTGTACCGGATTCCCCGCCCAGCACTGCGCCGACACCGATGGATACGTGGATGTCCGCACCGGGAAGAAATACTCACTCCACGGCGAAGACACGTTTTTCAAGGCAATCATCGGGCGCCAATGAAAATGTCGCAGAGTATGTATATAACAATATATCCATTTCATTCGTGGACAATGGATTCACTCCGCGAGTTTTACCAGAAATACGACGAAATCGTCCGGTTATCCGCCTATGCGTTTACTGGGTGGTTCCTATCGTGGGTCCTTTTTTTTATCATGCTCCCCTTTATGGCGCGAACATACGGCAAAATCCGCGGCGCGTCGTTGAACTACGGATTTAGTTGGTTTTCGATGATTGCGATTATACTCGGGTTAGAGTTTGGGATGTGAGAGTGAAATATTATATTTAGAATATATATAATATTTGCCAGACGAATGAATAAAAAGCGGAGTAGAAGTGAACACGGTAGTAGAAAGATGCGTAAGAATCTTTCTAAAACGAAAAGAAGGCCGCGTTCAAATAAAAAAGGCGCTTTGAAAGGAATACGCAATAATAAGACAAAAGTGGTCAAAAAACGACGCATCGTCCAACGAGGCGGGACTACATATGATGATTTAGTTACAGAGGTGCGGACTGGTAATGTGAGTAAGGTTAGTTCGTTATTACAGACGGATGTTGTAACTCACATCGTAAATTATCGACCGGTAAATAATACTGTGTTATATACTGCGTGTCGTTCGCCCAACCCGAACCTTAAAATGGTTGAATTATTACTGAGTAATAGGTTTTTTCCAAATATTCCAAATGGTCATAATGGTTCATATCCACAACACGGAGTCGTGGCAGCTGCGAAGGAAATTATTGGAGATGGAACACTGTATCCTGCCAAAGAAATAGTAAAATTAATTTCTCTAGAAACGATTTTGATAAAATTAAAACAATATGGCGCAGATATGAGTTTAAAGAATAAATTACAATATACTGCGTATGATGAATATTCACTTATGTTTATCGAAGAAGAGCGCAAACCACCTTTACCTAGTATAGAGTCAAGAATTGATGTTATTGACCATGATTTAAGTGTGAGGATTAGAGAGTTGTTACGTCCTCTGCCCGGTCCTCCGCCCGGTGCTCCTCCGCATGGATATGGTGCTCCTCCGCCTGGATATGGTGCTCCTCCTCCTGGATACGGTGCTCCTCCGCCTGGATATGGTGCTCCTCCGCCTGGATATGGTGCTCCTCCGCCCGGTCCTCCGCCCGGTCCTCCACCCGGTCCTCCGCCTCCGCCTGGATATGGTGCTCCTCCGCCCAGGAAAGTGACATTTTTCCCGGAATTTTATAAAATATTCAATCTTATGGATATATGCCAAGATATACCACCAAAAACACTTTATTATAATACAGTTGAATCCGATAACACTACATTTGAATATAAAGGTAAAACCTATTATTTGACTGATTCGTTTCAAAAGAAAGTCCAAGAAAAAATAATGGACGATATACGACCATCTGGTGGCATCTCCCGTATTGGTATTGTAGTTGAAGTTGATGAAATACCTGTTAAATTTAGGTTTTATATTACATCCGGTAACGCTAAAAATTGTACTGGTTATGTTTCATTTACAGTCGGTGGACAATGTTGGGTTCAAGATGCGCTATTTAATTTTAAGAGCGTCAAACTACGTTAATAATATATGTAACCATACCACCCACTTTGATTATGGAATGTGTCATACCCTTCAGCGCCACGGAATCAGAATGGAATATACAACCGGATGGTTTTACAAATATCTAGGTTTTGATGCGTCATAATTTTGAATGATTTGCGTGACTGACAATTCCGTATTGTAATAATAAAATTGGCCTACGTCGCATTCGCCATCCCCGCCAAATCCTGCGGGAAATGTTAGATTTTGGGCGGGACGTGGAATACCGCTTTCAGTACTTGTCTCCGTGAGAACCTGGCGACCGTTGATGAATATTTTATTTTGCCTGCCTCCTCCATTTCCGAACTGGACGTTTGCTGTATAGAGTCTCCATCCGTTGCTTATAACGCCGGCGCTTGTTGGGAATCTATTATCACGCGATGACCCATTTAAATGTAATTGTAATGCGCTATTTGACAAATAGATGAAATTATATCCGTCAAAATCATTGGTTCCATCGAACATTTTACTTACCAATGTTCCCTGCGTTCCCACATTATTGATTCTGGCCCATATTTGAATCGTAAAAGGCTGGTTTACCACGGGATTGATTGCGGCGGCTTGGTTGATTTGGGCGAATTGACCCGTAGCTGCCGCGCGGTTAAAATCAAAATACTTATTTCCGGGTGTGGTTGTCTCGTCAAATGTCGGTGACCCGTTCAGTGTTGCGCTGTATGCGCCCGCGGAGTCAAGGTTTGTCCATGTCGTACCGGTTCCCGAGTAAGAGCTCGCATTGTTCGCGTCCAGGTAGATGATGCGCCCTGTAGATTCCAGGCTTGTTACTGTTGGTGTTACAGTGACGGCGACGGAATCGTTGCTTTTCCCTCCCGCCGAATTTACTGCTTTCAATATAACAGTATATTCAGTTCCATTTGTTAAGCGTGTTGTCGCACCTTCATCCGACGAAAGTGTGTTGATTTCCACCGGGCTGTGGATTTGCGGGGGATTAAATGCTTGAAATGTCGCGCCATTGTCCGTGGAGTATTCGTAGTTGCTTACGGCGCCGCTTTGTGTGAATAAAATATACGCGGCTTGATTGCCGCCTACGCCGAATAACGCGGTTGGTGCTAATACAGCCGGGACGGCCACCCATCGCGCATAAAGTATGGTGTTTGCGCTAATCACGAATGTATTTCCTGGGGAATACTGTGTTCCTGAACCGTCCGCGGCAGTGTTCCATCCGGAAAATGTGAAGCCGGTTCTGGCCAATGTTCCGGTATTTCCTAAAATGGTTACAGTTGTTCCCACGGTATACGGCGAAGAGCCATCGGTGGGTCCATTACCGCCCGTGTTGGTATTACCGTTATACGTAACTGTGTAAGTCGCGGGCGGCAACCATGGTGTTTCATTCGACCACGTATAGGCTCGTCTATCCCTGGCTAAACCAGACCTTTTCCTCGCTGGCATATGATGTTACGTATATACTATTCATATAATATTCGCCGTGTGTATATTCGCCGTGTGTATATTCGCCGTGTGTATATTCGTCGCGTGTATATTCGTGATTGTCGTTAGGCTATATCGCATCATTTCAATCCCGTTTTACAAACCATCGTTTCGGATTGCGTCCGCCTCCGCCCATCTTTTTCATATTCGTATGGTTTTTTATGAAGGTTTTCAACCTACTCGTATTTTCGGCGTGGAGTGTATTATCCGTTCCCAAATATTCTACAGTAAGTCCTTCGATGAATAAAAACCCGTCTCTCAATATGAAATTATCCGCGTAAAGCAGGTCGTGCAAATATTCGCCAGATATCCGATTGAACCACGGATATAATAAATGGCAATTCCGATTCGTGTCCGGGTCCAGGTCCGGGGTTCGCTGAATCTCATCCAGTATCTTCAATACCATCTCACGATAGTTCGGTGTATTCGCCCAAATCTGCTTCAAACGTTCTTGCGTCGGTGTCGTCGTCTGAAATATCCCGAAATCCGGTTTCGTTTCGATAAAATCCAAATACTTTTTTATACTCTCTAGTGTCCGGGGATGATAGATACGTGCGTTCAAATTACGCTGATACCAGGTTTCGCCGTATTTCAGCAGGTATCGCCCGGCGAGGGAATATTCATATGTCCGCGTCGGTGTATAACAATAAAACATACTGTGGTCTTTCAGCACGAATTTATCTATCAGAAAATAGGTATACGCGAAACTTATAGCCACGCGCGCCAGTATAATCGCACTTTTCAGGTCATTTGCCTCATTACAATGTTGCCGGTAATCCACTAAAAATATGGCTTCCACGATATCGTTGCCCGCGTCTCTCTTTTTCTGTATTATT
>Ga0222713_10007500_pt1 | contig 10215 bp, 11 predicted proteins | sample C33_649DmetaG_FD_165061 | JGI IMG/M metagenome (GOLD analysis project Ga0222713, IMG submission 165061) | Estuarine water microbial communities from San Francisco Bay, California, United States - C33_649D | ecosystem: Environmental > Aquatic > Marine > Unclassified | place: USA: California... | reverse complement strand
CGTATTAACACCTGTTCCCAGCCCAGGGAAGTTAGGCAACCATGTCGTGACCATCCTCCAGTTAAACTGCTCAGTAGATGGTTGAGTGGTTGTATTATTTTGATTATTTCCACAGGCGGTAAGTGCAGTGGCCGCTGCCAAAGCGGATAAAATTTCTCTTCTTTTCATAGTATCACCTTAATGTATCTAGAGTAGACTCAAGTATTGGCATAATCAAGCTTTCAGAGGAGACTAATTGATTGATTTTTAAAGCTTCCAGTTCTCCGTGTGAGGGAACAAGCGGGAGTGCATTCTGCCTTGCGATCTCTTTTAAATCCGGATCATTTAGTGCTAAAAATATTTTTTCACGCAAATAATTAACTGTTTCATTGCTTAAGCCTGGGGGCCCAAAAAAACCCCTATGAGTATCAAGCATTTCAACAATGGCGGTCATTGCTTCTATTGAATCATCTCTAGCATAGGATAGAACTGATGGGACATTTGGAAAATCTTCATAGGGCTCACTTCCAATATTTAGCAGAGGGATCTGATCTCCGTTATTTATTGAGGCAAGCGAGGCTCGCCAAGACGTAATTTGTCCATCACCATCCCCTCTAATTATAGCCATAGCAGTATCAGGATTTCCGTTATATCCCATGATTGGCTTGAGCTTTATGTCCAATGCATCTGCAAGAATAATCATCGTAAAAAAATCCTCATCAGTGCCCTGTGATGGATATATAAATTCTCTATCCATAGCTAAAAGACTGTTTGCATCTCGAATATTTGATTGTTTTCCTGTAGTAAGCACCCTTGGCTCCGTAGAGACTCTCCCAAGAAAGCTAAACGCTTCAATATCAAACTGTACTGCAGGACTATTTGAAAATTGCGCTAACACCAAGGAAGGGATTGAGGTAAAGCCGATAGTAGCTCCATCAGGCTCAGCGAACCATACAAAATTTGTTCCCCTTATGTTGCCACCTCCAGTCATGATGCGAATATTAACTTCCATTTCTAAATATTTTTCTAAATATGGCTCAATCATACGTGCATATCTTGCCATCAAGCCACCTGCAGCATTGGGTACAATAATGGTTAATGCATTGCTATTTATTGGGTTATCTTGTGCCAATAAGCTCGAAGATATAAAAATTGCACTGAGAAAGAGTTTGCGCATTATTAAAATAATAATTGAAAATTAGAGTCGGGCGTTAGTTGTAAGAATTGATAAAAAATATAATAAATGAATAAAGCTACACTTAAAGAAATTGCTAAAGATCTGTATATGTTTAAGTTTTGCTTTCTTAGCATATAAAAAATACAAAAGATTCCTGAACCAATGGATGGGCCGATAAATGCTATAATTAAAATAAAAAATAATATGAGCAAGATCGCTTTAATTTCCCTGTATAAAGTTTCTGTCTGAGCCTCAGATTCTTCTTTAAAGAACATAGCCAGAACACATAGGGCCAAAGAAAAAAGAGAAATAGGGAGAGGTAGAAGCCTAGCATTTGGACCAAAGGATAGCGATCCAATGAAATAGCCCGCAGAGAGAAAAATTAAAAATAGGATAAAAACATTTTCACCGTTTAATTTAAACATTTACTTCCTTACTTCTATTATTTTTTCTTTTTAGTGAGAGCGCTGTTGTGATAAATAAAAGTACCAACAAAATAATGGAGACGGGTTGAGTAAAAATAAAAAAATCTCCGTATAGCCCAAGGGAAATATGTAAATTTCTCTCTATCATTTCAGCTAGCACCATGCCAATGACAAAGTTTGCTCTGGAAAATTTATATTTATCCATGTAATAGCCAAAAATCCCAAACAAAAACGCTAATACCATATCAGCAAAATACCCTCGAGTTACGTAAGCACCAAAAAGACATACGGATAATACGATGGGGATCATAATATTAGGGTTTAATCTGGGAAGTTTTGATAGTTTAGGAGAAATTGCTAGCCCAATAATTGCAGTAAATATATTGGCAAAAACGATTATCCAAACCATTGCAAATACTAAATCTAAATCTGTTGTAAGCATTTGCGGGCCTGGCACAATACCCATACTAAGAAATGCCACCAGGAGTATAGCCATACTTTCTCCACCAGGGATGCCAAAGGCAAGGGTTGGTAATAATCCACCACCTTCATTAGCGCCTAAAGTAGCATCCGGAGCGATTACTCCCTCAACTGCGCCCTTACCAAATTTTTCAGGATTTTTTGAGGTTTGGACAGCTTGTGCATAGGCAGCTATACCTCCCACACTGGCGCCAATTCCAGGAAGGACTCCAATCCATAGTCCGAGCAAACTTGAACGAATGACAAGCCACCAATGCTTAAAAGCATCCTTACAGCCTGATAGAAGGGTACTGGTTTCTCGGCCCTCAACTCTCTCGACAAAAGAAGTCTGTTTTACATAAAGCTTTATCATTTCCGAGATTGCAAATAGACCGATCATAGCTACTGGAAAATAAATACCATCCAACAGATAAATCGAGTCCATCCAGAATCTCGGGGTTCCGGTGATCGGGTCCATGCCCACAAATGCCGCCATCATTCCAAGGCAGGTTGCTACTCCTCCTTTGAGCATTGAGCCATCACTAAAAGTTGCAATAATGCTAAGACCCCAAAGTGCAAGAATAAGGTATTCACTTGGTCCGATACTAAGCATGACAGGACGAACTAGCGGGATACTTAATGCTAAAAAGATTGCACCAATAATCCCTCCCAATAAGGCTGCCATGGCAGAGGCTCCTAGAGCTCTACTTGCTTCTCCGTTTCTTGTCATTGGGTGTCCATCAAAAACTAATGCAAGGCTTTTAGCTGCCCCAGGAACATTAAAAAGTATGCTTGTGACGGAGCCTCCCCATATTGTTGCTATATGAGCGCCTAAAAGTAACGCAAGAGTTGGAATCACACCAAAGCCCATAGTAAAGGGAAGTAAGAGCGCAATTGCTACAATGCCACCAAGTCCGGGCATTAAACCGACGCAAAGACCGTAGATAACCCCTATGAAAAGCATGAGCATCACATCATAGGTTAAAAGAAGAGTAAGAGAGCTTATGGCAGCATCAAAAATGTCCATAGAATTATTCTACGTCTTTACCTAATAGGCTCCTAACGTCTGTTTTACAATTTATCATTTCTTCAGGGAAGATAATTTTTATTGCATCAACTGGACAGATAGATTGACATAACCCACAGTACCAACACTCATCTGGATATTTAACCTCAGGTAGGGTAGTCCTATCATCTTCTTTTTTATAGATCAGATCACCAGGACAAATCCAATCGCATAGATTGCACTTTACGCAGACTTCAGGATCAATCTTTATAGGATTATGAACTTCTTTTTCTTCGCTCATAATTAGCTCCCTCTGTTAAATGTAGAGGCTAGGGAGTCGCTAGCATCGCTAAAATTGATTTTCATTCGATCCTTTTCTTTTGAGACTAAAACAAATTTTTTCCAATCCTTTTCATTTGTCTCGGGAAAATCACTTCTGAAGTGAGAGGAGCCAGTACGTGACTCAGTTCGCGCCATCGCAGCATTTGCCATTACCTCGGCAGATAATCTTATGCTTTTCGTTTCATTAACTCTCATTAGACCATGAAGATCGTCAGCCTTCATCTCAAGCTCGTTAGCTGCGAGTGCAGATAGCGTTTGCATAGCGAGTTCAAGCGATTTTGAGGATCTTCTGACTCCAATATAGTCGCTCACTACCTCTCTTGTTTTGTCTTCAAACGCTCTCCAGTTCATGCCAGATGCAACCAAGTGATGCTCATTTTCATTTTTTATCCTATTGATTTCTTCTGAGTCAAAATCAGGTAATTTTGCCCCATTCAATTTTTTTACATGAGCGCTCACTCCCTCGCCAGAAATATGACCAAGGACAGCTGCACCTGCAATTCCGCCTGAGACGGAAGCGCAGTCGCCCGCAGCAAAAAGGTTTTCTTTTGAAGAATGACCTTGGGTATCTACAGCAAGACCACTTCCTCTAAAGTAGACTCCGCTTCTGCGAATACTTAATTCGGAAATCGAAACCTCGACAGGCTCGTCTCTGAACTTAAGAGCCTTTTGCTCATAGAAAGCTGGCATAGTGTATCTATCAATTTGCAGTGTCGCTTCCATGTGGTCAAGGACATCGCTTGGAAGATGCCTGCAGTCAGCATAAATTGGACCGTTTCCCAGCAGGTACTCATTAATCACAGCATCTGCAATGACCGCTCTTCTAGCATTCTCACCTTTCTCATCATACTTAAACATAAAGCGCTCACCTTGCTTATTGACAAAGTGGGCTCCCTCACTGACTAGAGCATTTAATCCTTGGGCTGAAAATCCTTTAGGAGTTAAGGTGGTTTCCACAAATTCCATATTTGTCAAAATTGCTCCCGCATTAAATGCCATCCTGTGAGCATCACCGGTATTAAAAGGACAGTGCCAGCTGTCAAAGGGCATGCCCGAAGCATTTTTAGATAAGCGATTAACTTCACCTGCTGCCATGACTATTGACTTTGCCTTAATGGCATACCATTCACCGCTTCTAAAGTTAAACGCAACGGCACCATAAACTTTATTATCTTTTTCTAAGAGATTTATTCCCATCGTTCTTGTTAGAACTTTTCCTTTGAGCTTTCTAACTTGTTGTCCTATATGTTTTTTAAATTCTGTGCCATCAAAATTAATATGATAGGTGCCAGGCAACCCAAATGATTTGAGACGGTAATAGTCATTGAACCTCGGATCTTTAAAATTAACACCAAAGGATTCAATTTTTTTTAGTACCCTTGGCATTTGATGAATTAATTTACTTGTAACTTCGAGATCAACAATTCCATCTGTTAATTCGGGTACATGCTTAATAAGGAATTCAGGGGTATCCCATTCGGGGCCTGAGTCCATAATGGTTAGATAGTGATCCACTCCACAACCTACGCTTCCGCAATGGTCTAAAACTTTACCCTTTTCGAGTATTGTTACCTGTAGTCCTTCTTCTAGTGCTGGAATCGCAGCCATGCATCCTGCTACTCCACCACCAATGACCAATACATCCGTCTCTAGTTCAGTCCAGCTCATAATATCCTTTAGGTTTTTTGTTGCTCTTTAAAAAGTGAAATGATTTCCTTTTGAGCTTGCAGTGTTTCTGCTCTGATCATTCTTTCTGCTTCAGCATAGTTACCTGCTTGAATCATGTTAAATGAAGCCTGTAGATTTTCGACACTGATTTTTGATCTTGTACTAGAGCGTTTTGGGTGCTTAATACCTAGACTTCGCATCATTGAAAGCTGGCTTTCGAGTGAGCGGATAAGAAGAATAAGATCTGAATTACCTGACTCATCTACAATGTATTGATAAAAATCATTCTTGGCTTTGATTAGCTTTTCAGCATCAAAGTTTTTATGGGCAAATTTAATTTTTTCTAATTTTTTTTCTAATTTATTAAGAGTATTCTCGGAGAGATTTTGAGTAAATTGTCTGGTTGCTAAGCCAAGCAGAGCCATCCTAATCTGGTAGAGATTAAAAATATCTTTTTCCTCAAAATTCCTAACAATTGGACCTTTATTAGGTATTACTTTGACTATTCCTTCGGCACTAAGATGACTTATCGCCTCACGCAGAATAGTTCTTGATACCCCTAGGTCTTCAGTTAAACGCTTCTCAATTAATTTTTCACCAGGCTTGAAATAGCCCGAGATAATTGCATCACGAATACTGTTAATGACGACTTCTTTTAATGAAGAAACGCGAGGAATAGGATTTAAAACTTTAATTTCGCCCATGTTATAAATTGTATTACAATATTACGATCTTAACACTAGAAAACCATGTAAATAAAGGAGTTATCGTGTCATCTGAAAAAATTAAAGTAGGAATTGTTGGTTTAGGTAGATGGGCCAAAGTTTTAACTGCTGCCGCATTAAAATCAGAAAAATTTGAAATATCTAAAGGATTTACTCGCTCAGAGGAGAAAAGACAAGCCTATACAGTCGAGTTTGGAATTCCAACTGTTGCTACCCTGGATGAGCTTTTATCAGACCCTGAAATCAAAGGAGTTATTTTGACTGTACCTAATGAGCAGCATTTACCGGTAGCCGAGGCAGTAGCTAAGGCAGGCAAGCATGTTTATACAGAAAAACCTATTGCAAATACACTGGAGTCAGGCTTATTAATTGAGCAACTCGTCGACAAATACGGTGTACAGATAATGGTAGGGCATAGCGCGAGATTGCTCAAGGGCGCTCGGATGATCAGGGAAGCAATCGATAATGGCGATCTTGGCAAAGTTGCATTTATTGAGGCTAACTTTTCCAACGAGAGAGCTCTCGAGCTAACTCCAGATACTTGGAGATGGTACAAGGATCGAGCTCCAGGAGGGCCTTTATCACAACTTGCAATCCATCAGTTTGATACTATTCATTATATTGGCGGTGAAATTGAGGAGGTTTCTTCAATAGCATCAAAACTCTCACCTGTGGGAGCAGAAGTAGATGATCAATCGATGACTTTAGTACGTTTTAAGGATGGCAAACTTGCTTACATCGGTTCTTGTTGGACTTCTCCTGGAATCTTTTCGCTCAGGGTATTTGGTCAGAAGGGATTAATGCACTATGAGCTAGACTTTAGTAGTTGGTATACTCCCGATGATCTCCATAAAACATCGGCACTGTATATTCAGAGAGGTGTTGATGGCTATGGTAAAAGAGAGGACTTAGTCATGCCCCAGGCAAATATGTTCTTAGATGAGCTCGATATGTTTGCAGATCTCTGTCAGACAGGCGAGCCTTGTGAACTTAGTGCAGGCAGTGCTAATGTTGCATTAGCAGTTGTATATGCTGCTCTTAAGTCAGTTGATAAAAATGGCACAATGGTTCCATTACGTGAAGTGTTTGAAGAAGCAAAAGCTAAAATTTAATTTAGGAAAAAAATGAGTAATTTACCTACAAGAAACTTTTTGGATTTAACCCAACCAGAGATTGCGGCTCAGCTAAAGAAAAACCCATTGGTAATTTTGCCTGCGGGAAGTACTGAGCAGCATGGCCCCCATCTACCAACCGGAACTGATATTTTTGCAGCTTATGTCATTTGTCATGCTATCGCACATAAGCTTGATGGTTTGGTTATTCCAGGTGGTCCACTTGGAGTGACTCCGATGCATATGCCGTTTGAAGGAACTATCAGTTTAAGTCCTGAAACTTATATGAAAGTTGTTGAGGAAACTTGCGTTTCGACTGCTTCTCATGGGGCTACTCATTTGTTGATAGTGAACTGGCACGAAGGTAATATTCCATCGCTTTCTATCGCTGCAGATAAATTGCATCGTGATCATGGAATGAGTGTTTTGACAGTTCAAGCTTGTTATGTGGCTCAAGAGCTTTATGGCCATGACTGCGGAGGCCTAACTCATGGAGGAGAAATTGAGACACTAGCAATTCTTGAGTATAAGAAAGAATTAGTTCATCTGGATAGGGTTGATTATAGTTCAGATCATGAACCAGGCGCAAAAATGGATAAGTTGCGAAGATCTAAGTCCTACCAGCCGGTCCTTACTGACATTAGGACAATTTGTCCAACTGGATGGTATGGTAATCCTGAAAATGCTACAGCTGAAAAGGGTAAAAAAATGGTTGAAGATATAGCTGATTCTATTGCAGATGAGGCATTGGAGATCTTTAAGCTACTTCAAGCTGCCCAAGGAGGAACTGCAGAAATTATTTCTCTTAAGAAGGTTGGGTGACTATGGATGCAATAATAAAGGCGCTAAAAGACACCAAACTTCTTGATTTGCCTGGAAGAGATTCAAGACAGATTTTATCAAGTAATGATGGCGCATCCCTGACAGTCAGACATGTAACCATACCGACAAGCGGTGAGAAGCGTGAATTTCATTTTCATGCTGACTCAAATGAATATATTCATGTTTTAAGTGGTATTGGTGCCTTTACTACAGAGAAGGGATCAAAACCCGTATCAGCTGGAGATACTATCTTCGTTCCAAAAGGTTTAAAGCATTTTACTGCAAATGAAAGTGAAAAGGACTTGGTATTGCTTTGTATCTTTGAAACTGCAGATTTAGTTGCTCATGGTTAGTAACAAAATAATCTGCTTAAGACCCGAGGAAGATTTTACAAATGTAGGTGTTAATGTTCCTGACTCTTTGAGAGTGCTTTACTTAAGTCCTGATGATCCAATTTTGAATATCGAAATTAAGGATGCTTCGGCTCTGGTCATACCCGCGGTAGGCAAGCCAATTGATTCAAAGCTTTTTATTTCTTCAAGCTGTAAATTTATACAGGTTACCGGTGCGGGAGTTGATAGGTTAAATAGGCCTGAGTTAGAGAAGCAGGGCATCACGGTTGCAAATGTTCAAGGTGGATCTAATCACTCGATTGCACAGTACTGTGTAGGTGCTGCTATTTCATTGTTAAGAGGCATGCCCTATTGCAATGAAGAGCTAAGCAATGGAAATTATGATCAGGCAAGAAAGCTAATCTTAGGAGAGCGAAGAAAAGAGATAACCGGTTTGAATCTCGGTATAGTTGGTTTTGGAAATATAGGTAAGTCAGTGGCAAGAGCATTTAGCTTCTTCGGAGCGAATATTTATTTTCATGATCCAATGGTTCGAAGCGATTATATTGAAGAAGATTTTTCAGCAAAAGCTAAATCTCTGGATGAGTTATTACCTCTAGTTGATATTTTAAGTATTCATGTGCCTTTAATTGACGAAACAAGAAATTTATTTAGTAGAGATAAGTTAGGCGTCATGAAAGACGATGCCGTTATTATCAATGCTTCCCGCGGTGGGGTGCTAGATGAAAAAGAAATTTTAGAGATGATGGCACAAGGCAAATTCCAAGGTTTAGCTATTGATGTTTATGAAAAAGAACCTCCAGAGAACGATAACCCTTTTTTAAACCTTAGTAAGGAAGTTAAAGATAGGATTATCATGACGCCACATATTGCCGGTATAAGCTACCAAGCATGGGCTGGACTATTTCAATCATCGTGGGACAATGTAGTAAGAGTAGTGATAGAAAATCAACTCCCAAAAAATATAGTTTATTAATGATGGCCCTCTGATGAATAAAATTTTTAAGTTACTCCCTATCTTTTTAGTCCTTATCTTGGGTTCTTGCAGCAATGAGCCTACTGAGTTTTACTCTGGTAAAACGATAAATATTTATATAGGGAGAACGCCTGGCAGCGGGGCAGATCTTGCGGTGAGATTATTTGCTAGATACTGGAGCGATCAAATTCCAGGAAATCCAAATATCGTAGTCCGTAATATTCCAGGAGGTGGAGGCACCAGAGTATGGAATTTCGGTGTTGAAGGTGCGGAGACTAATGGGCTGGATGTTATGTTTTCCCCCACTGCTGGCATAGAGGCAGTTCTTCAGGAGCCTGGATTAAGAGCAAATTTTTCAGAGATGCCATTTATTGGGGGATTAATGAGCCCCAATATGGCATACGTTTCCACAGAAAGTATTAAGACTGCTGAAGATTTACTCACCTCAAACAATTTAGTATTTGGAGGACAAAATCCAATTGCACGTTTTGATCTGCTAGGGAGGCTAGCACTAGATGCCTTGGGCGTTGACTATGAATATGTAACCGGTTTCCAGGGTGCTTCTGATGTATTGGCAGCGGTTCGAAGGAATGAAGTCGATATACAAGTTGCCTCCTTGGGCTTATATCGTTTTTCTGTGCAGCCATTAGTCGAGCAAGGTTTAGCGATTCCCCTCTGGCATAATCCAGGAACTAATGCTCAGGGAGAGCTTTATGCTTTAGATGTTGCAAGTGATATACCAAGTTTTATGGAATTTTACCAAGCTCTTCATAATCAATCGCCCTCCGGGGAATTTTTTGAGATGTATAAATGGGTCTTACCGAGGGTCAATGATATTGTTTATGCGGCAATGGTGCCACCGGGAACGGATGAAGAGGCAATATCAATTCTAAGAGATAGCTTTATTAGAGTGATCAATGATCCTGCATATCAAGAAGAAGAACTGACAATGTATGGATTTAATTTGCCAGTTATTAATGTTCCAGAAGGGGAAATGATAATGCGTGGCCTTTATGATGTTCCTCCAGAGGTCGATACTTTTCTTAATAATTATATTGATCAAATAAGATAGCTCATTATGCTTGATGCAATTTTTGAGGGCCTTCAGTTAGCTTTTTCTTTTCCAGCACTGTGGTTCTTGTTGCTTGGAATTTTTATAGGGATTTGGGTT
>Ga0222713_10007499_pt1 | contig 10215 bp, 6 predicted proteins | sample C33_649DmetaG_FD_165061 | JGI IMG/M metagenome (GOLD analysis project Ga0222713, IMG submission 165061) | Estuarine water microbial communities from San Francisco Bay, California, United States - C33_649D | ecosystem: Environmental > Aquatic > Marine > Unclassified | place: USA: California... | reverse complement strand
CCTTTGAGTCATCACTCGTCAGTCGTCGACGGACCATCGCGCGACGCTCCCTTTGAGTCATCACTCGTCAGTCGTCGACGGACCATCGCGCGCCCTCGCCCGCGGCGGCGGCGGCGGCGGCGCGACGCGCGATCGCGGCGTCACATCGCGAGCGTCGATCGCAGACGCCGCGCTCGCCGAGGTCGTCGAGGGCGCGTGAAGACGCGCGTCATGCTTCGCGTGACCTCGCGCTCGCGCGCGTGGCGCACGTCGCGCGCGGTGGCGAACGCCTGGGCGGCGAGCGCGAGGCGTCGCCGCGCGACCGCGACGGATGACGAGCTCGGACCGACGTTCCCTGGAAGCGTGGTGACGCACGCGACGCGAATGGAAGGGGGAAAAGTGATGTCGTTCGAAAGCGGCAGGTTGGCGAGGCTGACGAACGGCGCGGTGCTCGCCAGAGCGGGGGACGCGGTGGTGATGTGCGCGGCGACGACGAGCCGGGACGTGGACCAAGCGAGCGCGATCAAAGGATTCGTACCGCTCATGGTGGATTATCGCGAACGGTCGTACGCGAAAGGGAAAATACCGCCGACGTGGCCTCGTCGCGAGGGTGCGCCGAAAGAGCGGGAGATTTTGTTCATGCGAGCGATCGACCGGGCGACGAGGCCGTTGTTCGCGAAGGAGTACGCGAGAGAGACCATGGTGCAGTGCGTGGTCATGGCGAGCGACGGGGGGGAGGATCTCGGGGTTTTGAGCATTAATGGCGTGAGCGCGGCGCTCATGGCGAGTTCGATTCCGTGGCGTGGACCGGTGGGCGCGTGTCGCGTGGCGGCGTTTGCAAACGCGGAGAGCGCGAGCGGGGATGGGTACGATTTAGTCGTGAGTCCGAACGATGCGTTGAACGAGACGGCGGATTTTACGCTGTTCTACGCCGGAAACGACACAAGGGCGTTAATGATCGAAGCGCAGGCGAATCGACGCGGGATACCGGAGGCTGTCGTCGCTCGGGTTTTGCGACGCGCGCACGAGGCGGCGCGCGAGTTGCTTCCTCCGCAGATTGAACTGGCGGCTAAGATTGGCAAACCCAAGACGACGCTCCCTCCCGCTGTCGTCTCGAAGGCTATGAAAGAGAAAATGTACGAGGTCGCAAAGACGCGTATCTTGGCCTTGTACGAAGAGCATATTCAGGACAAGCACGAGCGCGGGCGTAAAATGGCCGAGTTGCAAAGCCAAGTCATTAAAGACATCGGGCAGGATCACGCCGAATGGCTCGCAGAGTGCCAGGCCGACAACGCGACGCTGGGTTCGGCGTATTTCCAAACGTGCGCGCGCGTGATGCGCGAGCGCGTCCTCGCGGAGGGCGTTCGCGTGGACGGTCGCGGCTTACGTGATTTGCGCGCGCTCGACGGCGTCGCGGGCGGCATGCCCATCGTGCACGGTTCGGCGTTATTCGAGCGCGGCAACACTCAAGCGCTCGCCACTGTGACGCTCGGCTCGATGGACGAGATGCAAAAATTGGACAACTTGACCGGACCACTGTCCAAGCGCTTGATGCTGCACTACTCATTTCCATCGTTTTCAGTGAATGAAACCGGCGGCGGGCGTGGAATAAGCCGTCGCGAGGTTGGCCATGGGGCACTGGCGGAGAAATCTCTCCTGGCTGTTTTCCCTGACGAGGCCAAGTTTCCATTCGCCGTGCGCGTGAACGCAGAGACGCTCGAAAGCAACGGTTCATCGTCGATGGCAGCCGTGTGCTCCGGGTCGATGGCGCTCATGAATGCTGGCGTACCGATTTCAGAGCACGTCGGTGCGATTTCAATCGGTTTGGTCATGGACGAAGATGAAAGCACAGGAGAAGTCAAGCGTTACGTGCTCATGGACGACATCATGGGTTTGGAGGACGTTCTTGGCGATATGGATTTCAAAATTGCTGGCACGCGGTCGGGTATCACCGGCATCCAGCTCGATTGCAAACCCGAAGGAATTCCTCTGGATATATTGATCGAGGCCATGGATCGCGCGAGCGAGGCGCGCCAAAAAGTTATCGATGTCATGGAACGCGCGGTGAGTTCTCCAGAACAGGAATTGAAGGACAGTGCTCCGAGATATGGACGCGCCAACATTCCCTCTTCGCTCATTGGCAAACTCATCGGTCCGCAAGGTTCAAACATCAAAGCATTAGAAAGGGACACTGGCGCCAAGGTTTCCATCATAAACGAAGAAGGCGAACTCGCTGTTTTTGGCCCGAACAAGAAGTCATTTGATGCCGCCATGGCTCACATCGACGCTCTCAAGACTTCCGTCGTGGATGTCGGGCTCTCATACGTCGTCAGCGTGAAGGAGGTGCTGGCGTTTGGCGTGATATTGGAAGCACCCGGCGGCGAAGAAGGGTTGATGCATATCAGCGAATTCGCGCACGAGCGCACTGAAAACGTGAGTGATGTTTTCAAGGTGGGCGACGAAGTCGAAGTCAAGTGCATCGCTAAAGACGCTGGAGGACGCGTCAAGTGGAGTCGCAAAGCTTTGTTGCCAAGGGGTTCGGCTGACATCAACGATCCCGAGACACCCGTCGTGGATGTCGGGCTCTCATACGTCGTCAGCGTGACGGAGGTGCTGCCGTTTGGCGTGATATTGGAAGCACCCAGCGGCGAAGAAGGGTTAATGCATATCAGCGAATTCGCGCACGAGCGCACTGAAAACGCGAGTGATGTTTTCAAGGTGGGCGACGAAGTCGAGGTCAAGTGCATCGCTAAAGACGCTGGAGGACGCGTCAAGTGGAGTCGCAAAGCTTTGTTGCCAAAGGTTTTGGCACGACCGCCGGGACGCGAAAAGCCACGCTTTTCGGTGACCAGGAAGAGTGAAATTGAGTAAGAGCAGGAAATAAAATAGGTATTTAGTATCCAAGTTAGGTTCCGATTGTCGACAACGAATTACTATTTCAAGATGTGCGTCTACCTCAACGTTCGGCGTCCCAGTCGTCGAGCACCGGTTCGACGATTGAAGCGAATAAGCGCTTACGATTCTTCATCAAGTTCTTGTACAACTCGCCGATCACACGAGCTGCGGTATGATTCTGCACATCATCCGCCGTCACGCGTAGTTCGAACCCACGGCGGCGCCTACGAGGCTCGCCGACGTGCGCGGGCTTCGAGAACATCGACGACAGCTCACTAGTGTCGAGCTTCACTTTGGACATTTCGCGTGCAAACCAAGATTTTATGGCGCTCGCCTCGGTTTCGGAGGGCTCAGCTTTCGACGGAACCTTCAAGTCATCTTCGATGTCGATCATTTCCGTCACGGCGGCAAACCACGCGGACGTTTGTAAATCTCGTTCGCGCGCCGCCTCGTAATCCGTCTCAGCGTCGTGATTTCTAAGCGCCACCGCTGCGCCGTGCGCGGCGCGACCGTAATTTTCAACCTTATCGCGCTCCGAGTAAGGTCCTACGACTGTCCACGCGTCGTCGTCGCGGCGATGGGCAACCATGATATGCGGGAGCTTGGCAGTGAGCTCGTCGTACCCAAATGGCCCGAGCGTCGGCGCGCCGCCATTGTTATCGTCCGGTAACCACCATTGTCCCGCTCGCGGGTTCTCGGTGTAATATGCCAGCATCTCGCGCTTTTGATTCAACCTCGCGCGTTCTGCCGCATTATCATCGGTTTCCATTAAAGTCTCAATCTCGCTCGCCAACGCCGCTCCCGCGGTATCGTCTTCGTACAGATCGTACCCCACCGCCGCCGCTTCTTCTGCGGCCCGGCGCTCGAACAGCGCCGCCTCGCGTTCCTCCGCGCGCCTTGCCTGACGTTCTAACCCTCCTGGTTTCGCGCTCCAACTGATATCCGACCGATCGCTCGACGCATCCGCATCGATCGCCGCCGCCGCCGTCGCCCGACGCTCGTTCGCCAACTGTTCCGCTACCGCCGCGTTGAGGGCCTCCGCGTCGATCACTCCCCCGCTCGCTCCTTTCGTCGCTCGATCCTCCAGCACCCAAAACGGCTCGCGCAGATCGATCGGTTTCGCCGGCTCTGGAACCGCTCCTTCCTCCGCGTCCGCGTCGCGCAAAAGTTCCCGATAATCCTCTCGCGGATCCCTCGCGCCATTCGCAACGTCCAGCGCTACTTCAATCGTCCTACTTTCCATCGAATTCTCGTCTTTTATCGGCACCATGCGCGCGCGTCCGTGCGCCACGCGCGCGCGCGTCGCGCTCAATATATCTCTCCACGTCCTCGCCCTCGCGCGCGTCTTCGCCTTCGTCGTCGTCGTCGTCACAGGCGTCGTCGTCACAGACGTCGTCATCGCTCGCACATTTCGCGTCTCTCCTCCGTCCACACTCACTCGCGCACGGCTTAAATTCTGTTCAATCGTCGGTAACGTCCCTTTCCCGCGTTCGAGCAATCGCATCAACCGCGCGTCCAACGCCGTTCGTTCGGGCGAACGCTCGCTCTTCCCATCACCATCGCCTCCGCCGTCTCCTCTCCCCTGCACTCCCGCATTTCGCGCGCGTTCATCGACGATGTCTTCCACGCACACTCGCTCGCCGTCGCGCGCGCCACCGACGACGATCAACTCGTGCGATTTGCGTAGAAACCCGGCGCGAAACCACGCGACGTAGGACTCGCGCGCGAACGGTCCTCGCCTCGTCCCGCTCAAATCGTCGTACGCGTACGCCTCGCTCGTCCTCGCGCTCGCGTTCGCGCTCATCGTCGCTTTTCGACCGTTCGTCTAAGTTCGTCGAAGTTCGGCGATCGATCGCGCGTGCGAAAGTGAGCGTCGCTCGCGCTCTCGTCGCGGTGGAAGACGAGCTTTGACGTCGCGCGAACGCGAGCGCGAGCGTCATCGCGCGCGCGCGCGGCTCTCGGCGCGATCGCGAAAGTGCGACGTCGATGACGTCGCGCGACGTCGCGCTCGCGTTCGCGTTCGCCTTGGGCGTTCGCTTGTGCGCGCACGTCCTCGCGTTGCTCGCGACGACGAGCGGGTGGAGGTACGACACGAGCGTCGCGCTCGACGCGCGCGTTCGGTCGCGTGCGAATGCGAACGAGCGAATGATTGAGCGAGGCGTTTCGCACGATATTGGTACGCGCGCGACGTCGTGCGAGGCGCACGTGTGGATGAACGCGTGGGACGGCGTGCATTTTCTCGCGTTGAGCGCGAACGGCGGGGCGTACGCGTTCGAGCACGCCCACGCGTTCTTTCCGGGGCTCGCGTACGGGATTCGCTCGTCGTCCGTCATCGCGCGCGCGTTGATGCGCTTAGTGAGAGTGAATGATGATGTCGATGAAATGTGCGCGCACGCGATGGCGGCGTGCGCGTTTTCGACGGTGGCGTTCGCGACGGCGCGCGTCGCGCTCGAATCGTCGGCGAAGAGGGTGATGAAAGATGGGACGATCGCGAAAGCGGCGGGGATGTTGTTCGCGTTGAACCCGGCGAATGTATTTTATGGCATAGCGTATACGGAGAGCGCGTTCAGCGCGGCATCGTTCGCGGGGTTCGTCGCGCTGGCGGATGGATGGACGACGGCGAGCGGCGTCGCGTTCGGCGTCGCGAGCGCGTTTCGGAGCAATGGGATACTACACGCGATTCCGGTAGTCGCCGTCGCGGGTGCGCGCGCGATTGATAAAGTGAGGCAAGGTAAGACGCGCGATGCGGTGCTTGAAGTCGCTCGGGGAGGCATCGCGTGTGGGATGATTTTTACTCCGTACGTGGCGTTTTCAGCGTACGGTGACGCGTTGTATTGTCGAAATCCGGCGTTCGCGGCGAACCCGCGGCCGTGGTGCGTTAATTCCATCTCAAACGCATATGGATTGCTGCCTAAGACGATGTACGGGTTTTTGCAGCGCCACTACTGGGGTCTTGGGTTTCTTTCGTCGTATACGACGAGGAACGCCGGTAACGTCGCGCTCGGCGCGCCGGCGATGTTTATTGGCGCGATGTGCACGTGGCGATACTTCATGCCTCAAATTCACACGCTCGGGAGAAAACCAGCCGACGAACGCGCTGGAGCGTACGCGAGGCATCAGAAACCCTTGCCCACGCGCGCACTAGAGTTTGCGGCGTACGCAGAACTCGCTGTCGGCGTCTTTGTCGCCGCAACGTACGCGCACGCTCAAGTTGCCACTCGATTTCTATCCACCTTTCCGGCGATGTATTGGAGCTTGGCCGAGATCGGCGCCCGTAACTCACGAGCAAGGAATGCGATCACGGCGTATTACTTGGCCTACGCCATGCTCGGCGTGTTGCTCGTTCCTAGTTTCTATCCGTGGACGTAAAGGCCCACGGCTTGTATACCTTGTTCTCGTAAATATGTTGTACTGTATCCTATTTCCTACCTACTTCAACGCCTCGACCAAGGCCTTACCAGCGGCCCCGTCGATCTCACGTGCATCTAACTGCGCTTTCTTCATCGCCGCTTTCGCCTCAAGCGTCGCCTGTCGCAGCGCCGCGATGGTTTCTTGCTTCTGCTCAATTTGTCCCCGCAACGCGTGCTCCAGCGTCTCCATCGCTTGTGCCGGTCGCACGATCTCGTTGATCACTTTGTGCGCGTTATTGAATATTGCGTATAAATCCTGTACATCTTTTTCGATCGCGCTCGGGGTGTCCACCGCGTCCGCGCACGCGCGCGAGAACCGCTTTGTCGCCGCCGCCGCCAACGCTGCGAGTTCCTCTCTCGCGTCCGAGCCTTTTTCCCCGGCTTTCGTCACGATCGGGTACATGAAGTTCCCAGGCGCGAGTAAACCGTGTTCGGTGTCGTGCCAAGGCGCCGTGTGATGCTGCGCGCCGAAGATTTCATACGCACCGCGCACGAGGTTCGGACGCGACGGCGGATCGGCGTTCGCGGGGTCGTAGAGCTTGTAAAAGCTCGGGGGCGGCGGGAACGGCGTCGCGCTCGTCGGCATCGCTCTTCGCGTGTTTTCGCGACAAAATGTTCGTCCTCGTGAAGGGCGAGGCGAGAAGTGACGGCTATTCAAATAAATATCAACAAAAAAGTGCGGCGATCAACTAGCTATGAATCTAAGGTGACAAAACTCAGTCTTGATTGAGGACGAAGACGCGACGAAATTAATCTTCTTCGTACACGTCTTCACGTTTCAGTCTTGATTGAGGACGAAGACGCGACGATATTAATCTTCTTCGTACACGTCTTGGTCGGCGGCGTTCGCGGCGGCGCGCTGGCGTCGACGTCGAAGTCGACGTTCATCACGTAGGTGCGTTGAGCCGACTTCCGAAAGGAAAAATTCTGGATGAACCACGTGGAAAGGCTTGAAGAACTGTCGGTCTGGGTCGATCACCGCCGTGAGCGGCTTGGCTAGCTTTTCATAGTTGTGGTGCAATAACCCGTGACGACTGTTGAACTTTTGCACCCATTCGTCGGCGTTGGCAGAAATGCGGCGGCACAGTTCTGGATCGGCTTCAAGTTCCTCAAAGCGTTCGTGCAAGTCGCTCAAATCCTCCTTGACGGGAATGTAGTGTTCATATGCAACTAAATCGTCAAAGTACGAGTCTTCCATGTACGTTTCGTGGTGAAGTAAGCAACCGGGCATTGACAGTTTGAGAATAGTCCCCGTCCACGTGGTGCCGCCCCAACCGCCGAGGTCGATTTGGTACTTGAACCTCGCCAACTCCGCGGGCGTCATCGGCATCGACGCATCCAATTTGAAGCGCTCGGCTAATATAGAGCGCTGAGAGGTTTGAACCGCATACGGATGCGTTAAGAGATACGTGTTTGCGAATCTGGCATCGATCCAAGAATCGCCACCTTCTACGCGAGACATGAGCACTGCGCGCGTGCGCGGCGTAATTTCATTCCTAGACAGCATCGTTCTAAAAGCTTCTTGATCGGTCCCATACATCGTCATGTCAAGTAGCTGACAGTGATCAGACGTCCAACCTCGGCCTAAAATGGAGTGACACGTCGACTCTCGATGGTGATCGGTGCCGTACGCGGGACCTAAAAATGGATAGTCCGTCCCGCGCCAGACAATCTTGTTGATGAGGTTGTCAAACTCATAGTCACCGCGCGACTCGACTGGGACATCCTCGATGTTAAACGTCACTACGTGCGCCCATCCTCCAGGCATATTATTCGCTGCTGGTGCCCCAAGCTGCGCCTCAACGTCTTGCGCAAACGTGATCAACGTCGATCCGACGAGCGTCGGAAGCACGTCTTTGTCCCGCGGCACTGAGGAAAATGAATAAATCGGCGCCCAGTTGTGCACGTCACACCCCCCATCGACCTCGTGTCGAGACTTATCAACGCAGTAAGTCTGTGGGAAATCGGTGATGATGAACACTATCTCGAACGGCGGTTTATCCGTCGATAATCGCTCAGGAAAATACATTCTAATTGTCTTTTCGATCAACTCCGCCGCCACGCCAACTTTAAGCGCGAGGTCCTCTGCGTGATCGTAGGGATCATGCGAAAACCCAGCCGCCGGCGTCCACTGCAACGTGTGTATATCTGCATTTTCACCGTATTCTGTGACCGTTTTCAAGACGCGCTCGTGGAACTTCTCGAAGGTCTCCACCGGCGGCCCTCGAAGCCTCGTAGGAGCCCGACTCGCCACGAGCAACGCCGACGCCGTGAACGCGAGCACCATCGTCACGACCCACGTTTGTCGGAACCACAAATTCGACCGCTTGCTCTCGAGCCGTTTACTCGCGAGCAGTGGGGCATTTTCGTGCCCGGCGACTGGCTTGGACACGTCAGAAGACATGATCTCTGACGATCGTCCAAAGAGGGTGTTGGTGCGAGTCTGCGCCACCGCCACGGACGCGGAAACGAACGACGCTCGCCAAGTCGAAAGTGAGGACTGGACGATGAGAAACCGTGTTACACTCGATCGCAATCGCGAGCGGCGCGACTGGATTTGGCGGTGTCGTGAGCACCAAGTTGTGGAGGTTGAAGGCGATCGAACACGGTTCGGGGTGAAACGCGCGCTTTGGGGCCGAATACGCCGAGCTCGAGGCGGTTGAGATTTTCCATCAAAACGATGCCCAAAGGGGAATGTAATTTTTACAGTAACGAATGGATGTGATGAATGTTTGTACTACGAGACGTCTTGGGCCTCGCGCTCCTGCGTATCGCATCTACTCCGACCATGTGGCTCTGATATCCGACCATGTGGCTTCATATCTTCGTCTCAGAGCGAGCCGACATCGACGCGTCTCGGGTCAACGGCATCGATCGTTTCTTACCGGACGTTTCTTCGGGCATGACTGTTCCGATCGCCCCAAAAACACTTCGACGAAAGCCTGGAAAGACTACAGGATCACGCATCTTGCTCGCGAGGAACTGCTCGGTTTCGTCTAGTTGTTTCGTGTGCTTGGGTTCGCGATGATGACGATGGTGCTCCGAGACGCGTTCGGCTACGTGCAGTGGCGACTTGGGGGATTTCGGCGTTTTGACACTTTGAGGCTTTGATGGTGATGCGGCACTTGATTTTCCATTCGCCTTACTTCCTCGCGCGGGCGACGCGCTCGACGTCGTCGCGCTCGACGTCGTCGCGCTCGATGTCGTCGCGCTCGATGTCGATCCCGCGACTGGCTTGGGAATCGGCTTCTTGTCTTTCTCAGCACTACTCCCCGGCGGCGTCGGAGTCGAATGATTCGTCGCGTCTTTCGCAGGGCGTTTACGTTCATTCGGCGTCGATGGCGCAGGAGCGTTTCCATCCTGCTTGTTGGAGTTGGCCGACGGAGCGCCGCCGTTGCGCTTCGCCGCCTTTCGATCCTTCTTACTGAGACGATACCCGACGCAAAAATACGAATCCCCCGCATTTTGCTTCAACACTTTCCCAAAATCCAAATTTTCTTCCACACTCAGCGTCTGTCGCCGCCGTTCGCCATCAACATTTTGATAAAACACAAATTGCACGCAAATCCGCGACGGATCCACGCATTCGCCGACGTCGGCGCCGAACACTCTCGCACAATCTCTCACGAGCGCGCGAAACGTCCCGGCGCTGTGCACGCCAACCTTACCAATCTTCGATCCACTTTGATTTCTCACCGCAAACGGGGTCTTAAACTTCTCAATCATCCCTCAATTTTCCTCCGACGTCGTCCTCCGTCTCTCGCGCTCTCGCGCGCGGCGTTTCGATCTCAATCCTTTCCCTAACACCGCCAGCGCGCGCGCGTTCGTTTTCCTCGTTTCCACTCGTCGTCGCTCGCGAGCTTTCGCACGAAACGCGCGATGCGCGCGCGCGCGTCCAGGGCGTATTGTCATTCGTCTCCCAAGTCGAAAT
>Ga0222713_10007498_pt1 | contig 10215 bp, 9 predicted proteins | sample C33_649DmetaG_FD_165061 | JGI IMG/M metagenome (GOLD analysis project Ga0222713, IMG submission 165061) | Estuarine water microbial communities from San Francisco Bay, California, United States - C33_649D | ecosystem: Environmental > Aquatic > Marine > Unclassified | place: USA: California... | reverse complement strand
ACTTTGCGGATCTTTGATCCATCAATTGGACGGATTTCTTGAATACCAGCCTTGAGGTTTTTATCGTCAACAACAAGATGGTGATACATTCTACCATCAACATACCAACGTTTGAAGATATCGTGGCCCAATTCACCAAAGTTCAACATCGAGATGATATTATCAAACTCTTCAGTGATAGCTTTTTTGATATTATCGGGAGCTTCAATCTTATCAAGAACCAACGCAACCGATTGTTCATTAGCGCTTGTTACGATTGCTTCGTTTGTAATGTCTTCAATTGCAGCATCGACTTCAGGATGGGTTGCTACACCGCGGTATTGTCTAATCAAGACAGCGTCATCTTTAACTGTGGTGTCGCCATTGATATCAACATACGTGCCATAGTATCCACCGGCGGCGGTAACGTATCCAGCACCATCATCATCTACAGGGGGTACGATAGATGGCAATAATTTATTGTTCGCAGTGGTCTTTGCCCTACGAATCTCAAAACCAAAAATCTTTAAACCTTCATCAGCCATTGTGTATCCTAAGTATTAATGGAAGGGGCTGTTCGCCCCTTCCGATTATTTAGTACGGTTAATTAACTAGTGGTATCTGATGTCCAGTACTGATACTGGAACTCCACTGTAAATCTTTCAATTTCATTTTCTGTAGCGTATGAAAGATCGATTGGAGCAACCGCTGTTGGGAAGGCACCCTTGAATGAGTACTTCTTTAGAGCTTTTCCATTCTTATCGAGCTGCTCTACAAATAAGTCAGACTGATAAGAAATTGGATCGACCAAACCAGTGTTTAGCTGGTGATTGTTCATCCCGTTCATCCAGCGTTCCATTGCGTTACGGACTTTGAAATCTGTATCGTTAATGATAGTTACGGTCCAAGATTCAAATGTGCGATCACCAGCAATCTTTAGACGGCGGCCACGGAAAGGGACTTCAATCATCCCTAGTGTTGAACCAGGCAACTGAGCTGCCTCGCAGAGGAATGATGTCAGTTCGACATCACCCCCAGCGTATCTTGGAAAGTTGATCGTCGCTTTGAACAGGTTTGCTCTAGCGCCGCCACCTTTTAGTTTTGACTTGAAGTCATCGACTCCTAAAATAGCCATGGTATATCTCCTCTAGCGCTATTAAACTGTACCAACAACTTCTTCAAAGTCTACACCTGTTCTTACAGCCACAAAGTTTAGAGTGACATAGTTAATAGAACGAGCTGGCTTGATGAAGATGCTAGCGATGAACTCATTGCGATCTACAACCGCAGGAGTGTTGTTTGTCTCGTCGCAAACTACGCGGAAATCTGTGATACCACGACGACCTTGGATTTCACGAAGGAAAGGTTCAATGATGTTGACAAACTCAGCACGAGTAAACTCATCGTTGAATTCGAACAGAACATTTCTTGCAGCAAGTGCAATTGCTCTTTCAATTGTCAAGAACAGTCTACGGACGTTGATTCTATCAAACGCTGATGGACGTAGAAGACCAGTCTTATCACCAAACAACAACACGCCTTGACCAGGAATGTTTGCGATTGGGTTAACGGACGCTTTATACAGAGTATCACGCTGCGCTTTTGATGGTGTGTAAGCAAGGCTGGTTATGCCTAGATATGCACCACGACGTGAACCAGCTGGTGAGAACCAAGGAGCTGCGTTTGCATCTGTAGCTGCCATCAAACCTGCTGTTGACGATGCTGCTGGAATATAACGATACTTATCATTATACTTGTCGTACACCTTCAAGTAGTTGTTATCAGCAAACAGATAAGAGCTGTTTGTGTAGCCAAACATTGTTGATAGAGTGTCTGCAACAATGTTTGCAGCAGCGTTATTAACAACAGCATCACGGTTAGGAGAAGTTACTACAACACAATCTTTACGAGCTGTTGCGACTGATATTAAATCATTAACAACTGTAACATGGTCTGAATCGTTTGTTAGACCTGGAGCAATTAAGAAGTCTACAGTAATTGTATCTTTGTCTGCAAATAAAGCGTTGCTGGTTAGATAATTACTATTTGTTAAAGCACCACCATTGTTACCGCTGTCTAATGAGAATGTTATAATAGAATCTGAAACAACTGGGCTCCAGAAGTTATCACCACTATCAATTGTTGTACCTGCAGCTGAATCAAACAATAATCCTGCGGTGCCAAAGCCAACCATCTTAATGTAGCTTGATTTTTTATTAATTACATCAACAACGTAGTTAGTTGTACCATCTGCCAATTTAGCATTTGTGCCAACTGATAGGAATGGGAATGTTTCAAGAACGGTGTTTTTTGTTCCCGTAATTAAACCATCTTCATCAATAACTACAATATGAATTTCATCATTTTTAGCTGCCTTGGCAGCAGCAAAATCTGAAGTACTTGGCGAGCCATCGAAATAATCGTTATAAGCCCAGTTCGAGAAAGACGAATCTGTCAAAACAAATGTACCACCCGAATCGCGTCCTGAAGGAACACAGATGGACATTTTTAAGCTGTTGCCTAGCGCGCCAGGATACTTTGCGACAAACACTTGTTTATCACTATCTAGATTTCCTAGTAATGTATCAAAATTTGCATCGTTTTTAACGAGAGGCGCTGCAGCAGCTTTACGAGGATAGCGAGCGTTTTTAGCATTGCTAGTGTTTACTGTACGAACAACTTGAAGGTTGTTTGAATATCTTAAGAAGTATGCTGCAGACAAAAAGTCTACTGCGTTTGAATCGTTAGGAGTACCAAAGGTTGCAGCCAGAGTCGCTTCATTATCGACTTGTGTTGCAACTTCTACAGGACCCCAACGAAATTTTCCAACAATTGCGCCAGTAGTTGATTGTACGTTGGGAACAACGCCAGATAAATCAATTTCCTTTATGATAATTGCTGGAGACTCTGAAGGAGTGAATAATGCCATGACTGTTTCCTTTTCCAGTGTTCCAATAATAAGTTAACCATGATACGGTTATTTTCAATTACTGTTATTTATAACAATCAATAATTAGCGTTGGTATCCCAATGTTCGGCACGCCAGTCCTTATCAACTGACCAACCACTCTTTGGGTCGACTAATGGTTCTGGGTCTGGGTCCGATCCATCGTCTATAAAGCCAAATGGTACAACATCATCTTCAATGTGTCTCGTCTGTTGCTCGAATAAGAATTTCTTAACATTGATATCAGTCATATCGCCAAAAGTAGATAGACCTGTAAAGTAACCAAACAGCACTAGGTTCATCATAAGGTCATCGTGGTTGCCATCAGATGCTTCATACGATTGACCTTTGGCTACGAATGTGGATATCTCGAGAATTGTATTACGATCGACAATCTCAAGTTTACCACCCTCGATTAAGTCCTTTATGTTTGAACACCCAAGTCTTTTAACCTTACGGTCCATTGTAATACCAAGACCGGTTGCCTTTACTGCAGACTGCACATAAAGATTCTCATACTCGTAGTCGTAATACATTCCATTACAAACAACTCCACCTTGGTCATTGTTCTCAATTAGAACCCAAGCGTTGTTATATACCTTAGCATATTTGTGAATGTAATCTGGAAATAGAATAGGCGATACTTTATTGTTTTGATAAGTGGCAACTTGCTTGAAAGGCTTTTGTGTAATGTCAATAATATTGAACGTAGAATAGTCACCGCCAACTCCTTTAGCAACATCGACTGCCATAATGTAATCATGGTCTTTTTTAACTTCTTCATAAATTCTTACAGTCTGATCTTCTAGTATTCTAATTGGCTCAACCATCTTTAGCTTCATAAGAGCTTCGCCACCAATCAGCGTGTCGCCCGTTCCAAAGAATGTGTTACCAAATTCTTGATCAAACTGTAGTTGAGAAGTGTTGGCAATTGTTTGTATCTTCCACTTTTCATCACGGCCTGGAACGTCCCACCAGTCTACACGGAAAGGTTTGAAGTCGTTGGTCCCCTGCACAGCACCTTCCCACAACTTGTGGTACATATTTCCAATACCGTTTGCAGTAGATGTGATGATAACTTTTGTGCTTGTACCAGAAGTAATAACAGGGTAGGTTGAAGTGTAGAATGTTGCGGCATCTTCAACGAATGCAAACTCGTCCAAGTACAGCAAGTTAACAGACATACCACGAATCGATGCGCCAGATGTAGCACGTGCAACAATACGACTGTTGTTTGAGAATTCAATCGAACCTTTGTTTAGAGCCTTTGTTCCAGGCTGTAAGAAGAACGGAAGGTTCTCAAGCATCAATGTGATACGGCCCAACATTTCTCGAGCAGTTTCACCCTTGTTAGCGAGGATAGCAATTGTCTGCTCAGGTTTGAACACTGCATACCACAACAGATACGCAACCGAGCTGATTGACTTACCAGATTGACGACAAGCAAGCACAATGTTAAAGCGTTCACTGTTAAAGTGGTGGAACATCTTGTCTTGGTATGGGTACAAATCAAACGCAACTAAACCTCTGTCGAGGTTGATTACCTTACAATATGTTCGGGCAAAGTATGCTGGGTCCTGAGAGCACTTAACGTATTCTTGAATCTGTTGTTGGGTAAAACCAATAACCGCGCCATCACGTTTTACGTTTTGGTTGCCGTTGTACGAATAATTCATATTAGCCACTTGGGGTCACATCTTTCATATTGTCGATCAACATCTTTTGCAAGTCCGCTGTCGAGCCAAAGAATACATTGTTTGTTGTTGCGCCTGGAAGCGCTGCTACTTCGTCTGTCTTGTTAAAATCTTTTTTCTTCTTGTGAAGATCAATCAAGTTACCATTGACGTCAGCAAGGGTCTTCATCATTGTTGACAACACTTCAAATGCTCGAGGGTGCTCAGTAGCTGTAGCAACTCCAATCATTTCATCCATCGCTTGAGATCCTTTGGCTAGGATATCGTGATAGACTTGTCTTGCATATTCAAAATCATTATCTGCTGAGTCGGTCATGCGCTATCTAAAGCCCCATATATTGTAGTTGTAAATCCATAATCACTATCAGCAGTTGCGTTTGCTGGATCTGGAGTAACACGAATGCTTTCAACAAATTGATCTGAATCTTTCATTCCATTATCAATTTGGTGAATATCAACAATAGCTTTTCTAATGATCTTACCTGCAGCAGAACCACCATAGAAGCTAATCTTCATTTCAAAATCTAGCGTGTAGATAATTGTTCTACGAGATTCAACAGCACCCTCATAGTCATCACTAAATGTGACGCTATTTAACACAAGCGGCACATCTTCTTTCACTGATGGAAAGTCTACAAGCGGCTTGATTGTTAGGGTGTATTGTGGACTAAAAAATGGAATGATTTGCTCAACAACTTGCAATGCATCATCGTGAGATTTTGCATAGATGTTAAGTTGGAATCCAATGTTGTATGGGGCAGGTGTATAGATCTTTGTTCTGTTGGTTGACGCTGTGCCAACATAATTGACATTGTTGGTCTTTGCCAACTGTCTGGTTGGGTCATATCCAATTGATATAATCTCAAACGACATTCTTGGCAGCTTAACAGCAACCTTAGTATCGTTATCCAGATCGGGGTTTTCTAACAAGCGTTCCATATACTTGCGCTTGGGGGCATAAGATAATGGAACCTTAATAGTGCTAACACCGTCACCGTTTGCTGCTGTGCGCATGATGTAAAGATTGTTAAACATTGTTCCAAACAATGCTACACTCTTTCGAATCGTCTGGTTATAAAAATACGTTCCAAACATTACTTATCCTTCCACAGAGCCAAATGGGTTGCTTTCTGTGAAGTCAATAAAATCATCATTGTTATTGAAATCATCATTCTGAGCGCTTGCTTGGTTCAACTGTTCATTAATAGATGTTACCATTCTGCGTAGAGTGTTACCATCACTGTCTAGCGAGATAATAACTCTAGAAGAAACAAACTCGTGGTAATCACTATCGTCAGATCCAATATGAGCAAGCTGTAGAATGTTATCAGAGTCGTTGTAGTCTACAATGTCACCAGTTACAATAACGCCAGATGCTAGCGTTTGAGTAGCAGCGTTGCCAATGATAAAGCCTTTAGCTGACGAATCTTGCAGCGTTAGTTTAACAACATATCCGATCTGTTCAATCGTATCGATAGTTGCAACATTTGTGTCAAAATCTTCATCGTTGTATTCAAACTTCTCACAACGCAGCTTGTATGTTGGCAGGTTGCTCAACTGATAGAATGGCTGCTCGTGTTCAACGTGCATAATCTCAAACATAGTGTTGCTGAGTGTTAGATATATTAGATCACCTTCGCGAGGACGAACTGAGTTGATCTCGTTGTCATATCTCTTAACAGTTTGGTTCCAACGACGACGAGCGACAATGAATGTTGCTTGGTCTCGAAGTTCGACACCAAACTTTGTCATCAGATCGCCTTCACCATCAAACCCATCAACGTTCTCAATATACATTTCAATCTTGTATGCTGAGTTAAATCGTGATGGAATATCGTCACCAAAAATTGGGTCCTTGTTGACAATGTCACGAGGAAGATAGTAGACATCTTGGCCATACATCTTCAACGACTCAATGACAATGTCCTCGAATAGATTCTGTTCAGACTTAACTTTTTGGCTAAAATATATATTGGTTGCCATGTTATCCTACGTAGAAATCGATTGGCATTTCATGGACAGATCGCATCTCTGTTAGGATTTGTTCAATCTCGTTTGTAGCATCTTCGTAGAACTGACGGCCGTTTAGTGTAACACCACCTGGCAACTGCATTCCCTCAAACTTCATAAGGTTCATACCCCACTGCTGCTTAATCAAAGCAGTTGTGTAGTCCTTCATAAACGTATCATTCCACACAGAGCTGTATGTGGTTGGATTGACTTTTGCCATTACCTCAGCAACAACATAGTCGCCTCTCTGTATATCACCATCGACAAAGTCACCATCGATGTACAATCTATTCTGACGGCGTGAGAAACGAATCTGTGGTGTACCATTTAGTTGCATATCAAGCAAAGAAACATACTGGTTGATCTGCTCGTGATAAGCAAGGTCGCCAATGTAGTTGTACATGCTTGTGATGTCGTTTAGCATTAACTGATACTTGATGTCAAACATACCACGAGATGTTCCTAGCCCAGAGCTAATTGGAAACATCTTTGTGACGTAAATAATGTTTGGATCTAAAGTAATGTATCCGCTGCTAAGATTAGAATCTGTTACCTGATGCTGCAGATATGTTCTCAACGTGCCTTCTGAGTGGTAGTCGTGATACTTTGACAAAGCATCATCAACCTTATCCTCAATTTGATCCGGATCAACGTTGATGTCAATTACTGGAGAGCCTAGACGGCGTAGGCAATAATCGATGAGGCTTTGTCTAGATGATGGAATTGCCATGTTGTTTTCCTATACTGTTTCCAGTATTTATACTTATGTACTGGGACTGTATATTGTCTTCAGTACGGTGCCTGCTGAGTTGTAGATAATTAAAGATGTTGCGGAGCTGAAGTCGGCCGACACAATTGACCCCGCCGTAATGGCGGAGCTAATAGCAATGTTTGCACTACCGTTAAAAGATGTTGCTGTACCTGTTACGTCACCACTAATTGCAATGGTTCTAGCGGTTTGCAAAGTTGTAGCGGTCGTGGCATTACCAGATAATGCGGCCGTGCCGCCACCAGCAGCATCAAGATAAGTATTTGCCTTAATTGTTGACATTATCTTATGCTCCCCTTATCATACAGCCATTAAACCACGAAATATTTGCAAATGCAGTTGTAGTTAGCGCCGCAGCATTGCCGTGTTGAATGTAAATCTCAAAATAATCAGTTGATCCATTTGCATAGGCAGTAGAACTAACACTCATACTGAAGAAGTTGGAAGCAAATTGTACACCACTTGAGTTAAATCCTCGTTTGTATTCTGTACCATTTTTGTAAAGCACAATCATATTCTCGCCAGTGCCAGATGCACCATCTAACCGGACACTGGCATTCAATGTATAGTAACCTTCAACAGTCGGAGTAAATCTACTACTAGCAAAGTTATTGTTTGTGTCGTATTCTTCTGTACTAAAATTGACTTTTTGTAAACTGCTCCCAGCAGTGATACTTTGCGAAATTGCCGGATACGCAGAGAATGCAGGGCCATTGACTGCTTGCTTACCACTGATAGATATTGGCCCGGGAACGCTTAACGCACCAGCATTAGTTAAATTAAATATGTTAGCTGTATAGGCACTATTAATAATCTCTATACCGCCCGTACTATTCAATCGAAGGAATTTATTTGGGTTAGTGGCACCGCTTGTTGTGTTAGTAATATTCAAGAAGTCAAAATAACCTACACCGCCCTGTGTATCTTTACCAGTTAACTTCAGTGCACTACCAGTTGCAGTTAGTGGCTGATATGTTACATCTACGTTTGTCGCAGTAGAAGATGTAATGCCGGATGTACCGTTAAGAACTATAGACATTATGCCTGTGCCTCTGACCAACGTAGAATAACGTGACCTGTTCCTGTGCCTGCTGTAAGACGAATATTCACAGCCATAATGTCAGATCCGTCAGGGTATTTAAAGTCACCACCAAGCGGCGCACCCGTAAGCTCCTTCAACGAATCCAAGTTCAAACGATCCACAGATGTACCAGAGGTTACAGACGGAGCATGGAACGCGAATACCTGTTCGCCAGGGATCGCAAATGTTCCTGATGACCAAGTAATAGATGTTGCAACTTGGGCAAGACTTGGCTGACCACCAACAGCTTCTGTGTTAAGTGGGAGCCAAGTAGCACTTGCAAAGTTTTTAGGATTGAGAACACCTTCAACTTGAACAACACCAGGAGTTGTACCTGTTGTTAAAGCAGCACTAATTTCTTGCAGCAGTAACTGAGATCTGTTAAGAAGTTCTTTTGCACCCAATGCACCAACTTGGCTGTTAGAAACTGAAGGAGCTAGACGAATTACAAATGCTGTCTGTCTTGAAGTGGTTAATGATAGACCTGTACGTTCATAGTTAAAGATGTAACCGCGGTCGTTTGTGAAACCACCGTCCATAATCAGAGCAGAACCCCAGTGGCTAAGTGTTGGTGAACAGAGGTTGCTAACAAGAATTACACCAGTGTTTAGTGCATGTGTTGCAGCCGCACCAGCGGTGAATGTAGATGATGTACCTTGCTGCCATTGGGTTAATGATGCAGCACGAGTACATCCAGTCAAGTTGCCAGCGCCAGAAGTAACAGATTTACCAGTATATCTAATCATCTCGTTGTCAATGTACACCGTGCCGGCAGTTGGGAAGAAAGTTAAATCATCCAATGGAATGGTTGTTTGAACAGCGTCCATAGCTGCTGTTAGTGCAGCGTTTGGATCATCATTTTCAATTGAGTATCGAACAGGTAAGTTGCCTGAACGCATGTATGCTTCATCGTTAATGTTGTTATTTTTCATACGATGAACAAAGACCCAATTACCATCAGAACCACGAACCATAAAGTCAACAAAGCCCGCACCATACCATGTATACTGCAATCCCATCATCTGCATCTTATTTGTATCAATGTTGAATCCACTAGGACCATTACCATCAATAGTATCAATGTTGAAGTTGCTTTGTTTAATACGCACTTCCTGAATCAGGTTAGCTTTAAGACCACTAGTTGTAGTGCCTCTATAGTCAGGCGATACGTTAATAGCAGTATCAGATATAACACCAATTACGTGGTGAGTCATACCACGAATAACAATTCTATCACCAGCTCTTAGTTGTTGAGTGAATCTTGTGTTGGAACCCGTAATGGCATTTGAGTTTCCAGTTGCAGTTATCGTTCCACTTAGCTGTGTAGTAGCATTTCGTCTTACAACACATAAGTTATTTCCATCATGTTCCCAGAACAGTCCGTTTTGGTCGTCAAACATACCAGCCCGAACAGATGCACCGTGCCACGCTTTAACATAAATCTTTGGTGAAATACCCAGTACTGCTGTTGTAGCACCAACAGTTGCCGTGGAAACAACTGTAAATTGATAGTCACTTGTAATTGTCGCAACAGCATACGTACCGTTGTAACCAGATGTTGTGATACCAGTTAATTCAACAGTAGCACCAATTTGTAATCCATGTTCCCAATCATCTGTCGTAACAGTAATTGTAGATCCTATTCCAAGCCCACTCGATGTAACAGATTGAATGTCATAGTTTGGTTTGAATAGCGTACCTGTTGACCAAATAAAGCCTTTACCAGATTGATATC
>Ga0222713_10007497_pt1 | contig 10215 bp, 23 predicted proteins | sample C33_649DmetaG_FD_165061 | JGI IMG/M metagenome (GOLD analysis project Ga0222713, IMG submission 165061) | Estuarine water microbial communities from San Francisco Bay, California, United States - C33_649D | ecosystem: Environmental > Aquatic > Marine > Unclassified | place: USA: California... | reverse complement strand
AAGTGCTGAACCCCATCTTCCATCTTTGCTTGCCCACATTATTTTACAAGTTTTGCCGCCTTGATATAGTTCGCCATTAGCAAATTTAAATCCATCAAAGCGGTTCCCATAATGATCAAATACTAAATACCCTTTCTTGAGAAGACGGTTAGCTTTTGCCGCCTTTCTCAAAATGTTGCGCCATCTGGCTTTCTCCAGTCTATTCATCTTTGGAAGTCTCGCAGGTGCAGAACCAGAAAGCAAGAGAAATTATGGAAAATTTCATCAACCACAAAGAAAGTTGACAATGCAGATACTTTGGATTAGGCCCAAGGGCAAGCAAGGTTGCGCTTATAAGTCCTACAAGACCAACTATCAAGAGGTTTTTTCTGTCAATTTTCATGTAATAAATATGATTCAGAACAAAGATCACAAAAAATATGCCAAGCAGGAATCAAATGAATCCTGCCGTTATCAGGAGCTTTAAACCAAGCGTTATTAAAAATACTACCAATTTCAGGGCTTCTTTCTTTGACGCACTTATCTAATTCATTTTCATCAAGCAAAGTAAACATCAAAACAATATTCTTAATTTCGGGCCAATAATAATCTACAGTTGCCCAATAGCTTTCTTTTGTAGTTGGGCAAAGATAATCACTAAAGCCTTTCTGGGCTTCTGATACTTGATTATGAAAATTAACTTGATACTGTTCGGGAACGCCAATGTAGCTCATATTTTATTCTTCAATAATGATATACTGATATTTTCTAACTTCATTCATCAAACAACCATAACATCTATGAACGCACCAATCTGGAATATAATACATATAAGTATCAGTATCACCACAATTAGGGCATTCATCTTGACAACTGTCTTCAATGATTAATTCTTTATTGTCTGTAGAAAGAATTTTCATCTCATATATACTTATAAAACTCTTCTGGTAAGATTACGTTATCAAACACGCCAGTTTTAATTATCTTAAATAGTGGGGCAATGTCTTTTGGTTCGTATAAAGCCAATCCGCAGCCTATTTTAGTTACTAAAAATTCATACTCAGGGTGAGAAAATGCCGTAGCGAGGAAAGTATCAACGTGAACTTGAATCTTGTCAAGAGGCAAAGTGCGGATATTGCGATCTTTTGTGGGAATGCCGTAGGTCTGCCCGTTCAGCCCATACTCGCCCATCTTGGCCCCCCAACGCAAGGCTAATTTTGCAGCACCAGCACCGTGAATTCCTGCGGTGTTGGCTCCATAAGTAAAGATTTGATTTGGTTCTAAATGTCTAATATTTTCTGGCGTGAACTTCATAATGATATTCCTAATTCTCTTAATTCTTTTTTCTCTAAAAGTCTTATTTTAATTTCTGGATATTGAATTTTAAATGTATCAAATTTGACTCTGGCATCTTTGTGCCAGTAACCTTTCACTTCAATGACCTCGTTGTCAAGAAAAAAATCTGGGATATAAGTGCCATTTTTTATTTTGCCCTCGTATTCGTAAGTGATTGGAAAAGATTGCTTCTCGTATTCCCAATTGATATTATTAGAATCTAAATATTGAGCAAATTTTACTTCCCAGCCGCTTTTTAATTTGATAGTTTTACCGTCTTTTCTTTGATACTCTACTACTTTAGCGTAGTATGTTTTACCATAGAAATTGCAATCTGCGCCCCGTCTGGCATTTTTAATACCGTTTTGGCGCATTTTTTCTATGGCTTCTGGAGTGTGTTTTCTGCCTAAGTTTTTACCTTTAAGAGATTGAGATAATTTTTTTCTTGTTTCTTCGGTAGCTGTATAAGGCTTTCTATTTTCTACAATTTTTCTTCGCGCTTCTTCTGTATGTTTAACTCCTAGTCTAGGATGAATATGAGTTTCAAAGTATTTTTTATTTGTTGCGCTAATTTTATCTCTATTATTTCTACTATTTAGAACATTAGAACAACTTATACATTTTGTTTGATGAAATGCAGCGATATATCTATATTTTTTAACTTCTTCTTTTTTACAAATTTCGCAGATTTTATAGACTTTTTTTTCGCTATTAGGCTTTAATTTAAATATATCTACGCCTAATTCTTTGAGTGTTCTATCTACATTAATGTGTTTGGTGATATCCATACATAGGATATTACACCGAATATCAACATATTTCCATCCGAACACATATTTTCTGGAGTGTATTTCATATTATTTAAAATCAACTTTCTCACCCAACATCTCAATCAACTTTTCAAAACTGCCTTGTACTTCTATTCCATTAACTTTCAAATAACAATTTTCGCTGCCGCTTTGTGATTGAATTGTATGGATATGATTTTCTGGGATGGCAAGCAAATAATCTCTGCCGCCATTATAAGTGTTTTGTTTAAAGACGAAGATTTTATTTTTCATATTTTATATTTACTTTCTTCTAATCCACAAATAAGAGTTTCGCTTTCTTCGCATTCTCCCGCCAAAGAAATTGCAACAGAAAGGCCAGAATTGTAGCCCATTTTATAAGCATCTAAAGAAGCCTTCCGAGAAGATACGTCATACAAGGCCCAGTTGTCAATGTTTCGTTTTTTGAAATAATTTCCAAGAAGTAAAGCTGCATCCTTGACTTCTTGGGGAATTTCATGGTACAAATTTATGTCGGGAGTCATATTATTTTTATTCTTCTTTGTTCATTTCTTTCAATTCCTTAGCCAATTCAAACAAAGAATCAATTTCAGTAAAAGTACCACTAGCGACACAATGTTCGCTAAATGTTTTTTTGTCAAGCATATAGCATAAGGCTTTAATGTTGTGGCTTAAGGTTACAATTTTTAATTTATTGTCGTTAGTCATTTTCATATTTTTATTATTCTTCTACTTTCTCATAAGTAGCTTCAAAGATATCTGGTTTGCATGGATAGTGTTCTCCTTTTATACCAGTAATAATATAATCACCGGGGGTAACTATATGACCTCCTTCAAGGGTTTCTACCCATCCTAGCTTACTTGGCGGTATGCCGTCGCTTTTATCGCCCAACGCTAAACCTATTTCCATAGATTTAATTGTTGGAAGTTTATTTACTTCTGGATGATCTCCATGCTTGAACCATTGCGTTGCTTCTATAATTACGGGTTTTTTTCTGTATTTCATATAGGAAAGACGGATTCTTTATCATTCATATATATTATCGAACTTCTGGTAGAATCAATCCTTTGCGCTTTAGTTCTTCTTCTAATTGCTTAAATTCTTTGATATTCCAATCATATTCCATTTTGGCTACAACTTTGTATTTGCATTCTGTAATGGCGTATCCTTTTGACGTTATTTTCGCATCTAGCATTCTAACCCAAAATTCATCGTAGCAATTTTTATAATCACCATGAGCGAATAAATTGCAAACACCTTTTGCCGTACCAAAACCATAACCAAGCGTAGTGCCTTCAAAATTTTGAACTTGCCACCAATGGATTTCTTCCATTAGTTTGTTTTTTACTTGTTCGATGGCTTCATTTCTGACCTTTTCGAGTGTCTTTTTGCGCTCTTCACGCATCAACATATAAGTGTTGTGCATTTGATCAAAAGCCAAATTAGAAAAGGCTTCTGTATTAAGTAAGTCTATTTTCATAAATTAGGACCACTTTCTATGCTGTTCATGGACTTCTTCTATACCATGATACTCACTAATATACCATTTTACATCATCAGGAATCTCAACAACTTTCAAATCACCATAACATCCATTTGTTCCAAGCTCTTCGACAACTTCGACAAGACAAGGATCGTTTCTTTCAATATCCCAATCGGCAAAATAATTATCATGTTTTATCTCATCAATATAATAATGTTCGCAAAACTTCCTAGATCTTTTCTCGTCTTTGATTATGTTTAATCCTTTCTTTTTACCATATAGAAAGGTAGCTTCTTCATTCAAGCTAAAGCCGCCATGCTCTTTATTTATTACTATTTTCATTTTTCTTTGAGGGTTTCTTGGTTTGCTTGCGAGTCCCGGTCACTTCGTAGACTCCCCAATCAATCTTATTCACGCCAAAAACGTAATCTTCTGGGATAGTCAGATAATGCACTTGAATGAAATGCTTGATTGCTCGTTTGGCATTGTTGTCTGAATGGTAACGCTTGCCAACGATTGGCGGACTGAATTTAGTATCCTTTCGAGGATCTTTCAAGCCCTTTTTCTGAGCTTTTTTCGCAGCTTTTGCTGCCTCTTGAGCAAGAACTCTCTTCTTACTTTCTAGTGCCAGTTTGGCCCTCAAAGCGTTTCCGCGAAGGATTTTGACAGGCTCAGGATTTTCTGGATTAATTTCATCTTCATCACTACGAAAACCTCGACGCTGCTCCCATGCTTTGAATTTTTCATTGATCATGGTATAGGTTCCTTGTGGAATATCTGATCCTTTGGCATCCCACCATGCGTAACTTTGCTTGTATCCTGCTTTGTATTGGTCGTTCATTTTAGTGAATTTCTAGTGTGTCGTGATTGATGTAAAGATTCTCTTGAACAATAGCTCTGGAAGTTTTGTACCAATTATCCATGTTGCTTTCTACGCCATAAATATAATTACCATACTTATTGCATCCATATAATGGTAAGGGGCCAATCTCTCTGATCGTTTTGATTTCTTTTTTAGCGGGTTGATAAGGTTGACCAGCAACTTTAACTTCTGGGCTATAGGTCTTTTCAGCATCTACAAATTTAATAAATATCTCAGCAAAGAATTCAATTTGATTATCCTTTACTGTATGTTGAGTTTCGCCAATAGAAAGTTCGTAATAACCAGAGTAATTACTGGAATAAGTTTCGCTGAATTTATAAAGAGTGCAATTATAATTTTGATAAACCCCATTGAATCGAAGACAATGATGAACATCATCAAGACGAAAGCGAGGCTTGTAATTCTTGATAGCTACTTCAATAGCTTTTTCTTTGGTGCTGTATTTAAGGCGCAAAGGATCAGGAAGACGTTCATCGTCATAAGCATCGGTGATGCTATAATATTCAAAAGAGTTCATTAGTAATTGATAATTCTTTGCTCTTCTCCGCCGTTGTAATTGTAAACCTCTCCATCTCTGGTGCTGGTTATCTTTGCAGAAATCAAATCTTTTCTCATTGATTCAATCAGGTCCATCGCTTGAGTGAAACCTTCTCTATTGTGAGGAAAGTTTACTATGCGGATATTAGATTTACTTTCTAATTCCACTTCGTAATTCAAGAATATTTCATTCATCGCGGTTATGACTTATGTACAAAAACAAACCAATCATCGGGACAGACACCATAGATGGTGAAATGTCTAAGCCCAACTTAACGTAGAGAAAGTAGGAGGTCAAGCAGGAAAAGAGAAAAATTATGAGGAGCCAGAGTAAAAATTTTGCATCGCTCATAGGTTAAGGTATGATCCTGTACTTTTTTAACTTTTTTTCGTACTCTTTTAATTCTAATTTGAGATCTGCAATTTTTTTCTCATATTGCTCTGCTTGATCACAAATGAAATAAATATCTGAAGTTACTTGTGCTGGCACAATCCCTGCTTCGTCCATCGTCTGGTCAGTCTTGCCCGTGCGCCAGTTATTGAATTCGCGGAGCCTAGTTATTACTTGCTTAATCATGATTAGTAGAAACTGAGGTTTTCTTGACTATTATCCCCTGTTTGGACTTGTCATGATATTTAGCTCCATAATGCTTTTTACTTTCAATGAAATCAATAATATCTTGTTTGATAGTATCGGCATCATTAGAATCAAAATGCTTAGGGAGTTCAATAGATATGTAATAACTAGGCTTATGCTCCATATAAATAATTACACTATATAGAACGCTCGTAGTCTTAGTGTTTCATATTCAAACCCAACTTAAAGCTTCACTAATAACAGGGAACTCCTTAATAAATATGTTCTTAATGCCTACAGCAATTTCTCTGTGTTCTTTTTGCGTGTCTTCTTTTGCTCTCAATTCAATATAATGAATCCAACTGCGAAGAGTGCCAGTCATATACATAGTGGTCTGTGTGGTTAATGGCAATATCATCCTAGCGCATTCTTTGGCAATACCAGCCTCAATTAATGCCTCATACGCTTTAAGACTGCTATTAAGTGCTTGATTAACTAATTCAATTTTTTCTGATGACAAATCTATTTCAGCATCGCCAACTTGTCTATTTGTTTTGCCTTGCATTCGCCATTGAATATCTTCTAGCTTCGTAGCTACGCTATATCTTTGACTAAATTCTTGAAAAGCAAAAGATCTATGTCTTAAAATTTGTGCAGCGATAGCTCTACTAGTAACAATTTCAACTGTCGCGCTCGCCATTTCAAATGGACTCCAATGTTGGTGCTTAATTAAGTATTTAAGAAGTCTTGGCGCGGTTTCAGTATTCATCTGATTAGATGGATTGCTTACTCTCGCACAATACGATACAATATCTTCAGCACTATTCAAGCCTTCAATTTTTGGTGAAGTTACAGCTATTAGTTTAACATTCATTCAATTTGTATTTATTCGTTTCTTTGTCGAAAATTATTATTCCTTTTTTAACTAAATTGTATGCGATTTCTTCTAACTGACAGTGTAAATTTCTATGCTCGGTAATATCCTTACAAAGGACTAAATTGTCAAGAGAATTGTTGAGTTTGTCTCCATCTATATGATGAATTTGTTCTCCATGATAACCTTTTGTAGTTTTAAGTTCTCTTCCAAGAAATTTTTCATAAATAACAACGTGTTCTCTTTTATATTTTTGTCTTCCAGATGAGTGAAATTCTCCTTCGGCTTTAACCATTTTATAACCATCTGAAGAAATATATTCTCCGCCGCCCCATCTTCCGCTATTTTCTTTACTAAATTGAGGTCTTTTTATTCCTTTTTGCGTTCCTATGGTAACGCAATTTTTGCAAAAGGGAGTCTTTTTTATCTTGAATTTATACTTATCAGTTTCTTGAGTTTTATTGCATAGCGGACATAGATATGATATTTTTTTCATCATAAATATGTACACTCATATACATTAAATTAGAAATGTATAAGAGAAGCTATCGTGTTTGTCGTTTATCATCTTTAAGAGTTTTTGAGAGTTGTTTGTGAAGAGTTTTATTTATTCTACATTTACAGGAATTCATCTTGGTATTGCCGGGGCCAATCAAATCTCCGCCCCAGCTATAACAATAATGCCACCCAAGACTAATCTCTTCGGGGGTTAGTTTATCTGTTTCAAATTGATTTTCCACGGGTCAACCTTTGGTTGTTGTATTGCAATAGAAACATTAGATTCATTTTCTTTAACATCTAGCCAATGAATTTTGAAATCGCCATTTTCATCTGCTGCCATTTCTAGCCTTCGATTATTAATATGAAAAATAATGCCTTCAACATGAAGTTTGTTAATAGGCGTACTAGTTCCTAAGCCAAGATTACCATTTGCATTAATTCTTAAAACTTCTCTGCTGAGTGATAAATCTTTTGGCGGTTGAGGATTATCTTCTGCTTTAACTAGAGATGGTACGGTAGAGGCAGCGACAAAGCCTCCGAATAGAGTCTTGAAAAAACCTTTGCGGTCCATGCCCATATTATATCAATCTTCTTTGGGTTCAGCAAATTTTTGTTCAGGATGATAAATGAATTCTGGACCATCGTAGCCATAACCACAATCACCAAAATCATTTGTATCATCAGAACATTCGCCATCATAAATCAAATCTTCAAGGTATTTGTTTCCATTTTGATCAACGCCGTATTGAACTTTTAATTTGTCAGGATCAAATTCAGTAACATCATTCCAGAAATATACAGTATTATATTTCATATCATGACACCACCAAATATTTACTTCTTCTGTGGTATCTGGAGGGTCAGGAACGAAATTAACTCCTCCGCCTTTTGTGAATTCAAAATCTTCCCAATTAGAAGTTACAAAGACAGGCTTTTCATTATTATGAATGTTATCATCTCCACCAAGATAGACATCAATAGAATCTCTTTTCTCATAACTAAAATATGGGCAAAGCTCCCAAACATCTCCTTCACAGAAACATTCGCCGCTTTCCCTGTAAGCTTCCTCAAATTCTTCTTGAGTTTGATTGGGTTTTGGACCGGGGATAGTGTGGCGGCTATATTCGTATGTTCCGCGCATCCAGACTTGAATTTTTAGCATAAATTAAGGAGTTTTCCAGTTAGAGTTAGTACTATCAGAACAATTAAGGGTATAATTTATATAAGGAGTAGGAGTTCCCCAAGGATAAGGCACAACATATGGTTGACTATTGTAACCTAAAATGCCTCTAAGTTGAGAATAAAGATCATTCACTTCTTCCATCGTTAGAGTAATTTCTTGCCCTTTAATCTTTAGATTGACAGACACGGTGATAGATGCAGAACTCATACTGCATTCTATCTGTTAATTGATTAAATCAAAGATAAAAATAAGCACCAAAAACAAAACACAAGATCCTGCTAGAGTAATAATGAGATGATAAAAGAGTTGCTCTAGTCTTTTGTTATTCATTTTTTTATTTTGAATGGTTTTAAGTGTTTGATTTCTAAATTAAAACAATCAGCTTTAAATCTAAATCCACAATTTGAAGATGGGTCTAATTCTCCTTCTCTATAAAACTTAGCTTTATCATAAAAGTCTTCTCTTTTTATGCCTCCTAAAATCCAGCACTTACTAAAGTCTTTTAGTATTCTAACAAATCCATATACCTCACAGTCTTGATAAGTATTGTAATTTGCTACAGAGCAGTAGTAATTAGGGTTTGGCTTGCTAGTGCATTGCTTGGTCTTGACATCTACTGTCCTGCCGTTTCTTACTAAATCAAAATCATAAGTGTTAGACCTATCGGCAGCAATGTAATCAGCAACAATTATCTCTCCAAGTATGCCATAGATATTCCCTTTACCCTCAAGGATAGAGTTATTGAGAACTCCAATTTTCTCAGCTTCTTTTTTTGCAAGAGAAATCTGAGAGGCAGTAGGAACAATTTCTATGAAATCAGTCATGGATATTTATCCGTCGCAGATTAATTTCTTCATGCAAAAGAGCGCGAATAGCTTCAAGAGCTTCATTTGCAGATTTAAATTCGTGCCCGTATTTTATATAGCTTCGCAACCTATCTTCAAAATGACCAATAGCAGCAACCATGTCAGGTGCTTGATTTGCCATTTCAAATGATCTTTGATCTTCTGGTAGATTGAATTCTAATATCGCTTTCATTTTTGTAAAGTTAATGTAAAAAATTTAACCAACTTCACTCTCAAGTGTCATTATTATTGGTATGAAATATTTATTACTAATTCTACTCGCCCTCACGGTTAATGCCCAAGATAAACCAGAGCATCCTCCCGGTCAAGGGGGAAATCATCGCAGACCTCCAGAGGTTAGCAAGGAAATTCGTGAACAAATGTTGAAGAAATACGATCTCAATAAAGATGGTAAGCTTGACAAAGAAGAAAGATCTAAAATTTCTCCCGAAGATCGTAAAAAAATGGGGCCACCCCGTAAAAAACAACCCCGTACTGGCGGACCAGATCCAATTCCAGAACATTTAAAAAAGAATTAAAATAAATAACCCGTAGAGAAATCTGCGGGTTTTTTATTTGTATCTGGAAATAACATCAAGCAAATTACTTATAAAGAATTCTTTGTTCAGCTTGCAAGCGTCCTGACTTGCGATTATCCCCTTCGCTTCTACGGTGTTTGGATTATTGTAGGCGAACCGCATGGTTTCTATCAAATTTTCTTCATCGTATTTTGACCATTTTGCGGCGGGAGCTTTCCAATATCCTTCTGCTGGCACTTCTTTATAATTAACACAAAAAGAATTTTCTTCTGTCATGAACTCAGACAATCCAGCATACTTACTAGCGATTACTGGTCTGCCGCAAGCCATGCTTTCGTGCTGCATCAACCCCCATCCTTCCGCGCTCACGCAAGAAACGAAACAATCATTATAAGAGTACCAGTTTTTAAGTTCATCTCTTGTAAGAGAATCCTTGCAGATTTCTATTTTACCTCCAGTAAATGCCTTATCATAATTTTCTTTAGGAGATATTTTTACCCTGAGTTTAACATCTTTCTTATCTGGGAAAGCCCTGTTGAAACACCTTACTACATCTTCTAACCTCTTGCGAGGGTCTTTGTTTGCAGTTCCAAATACAAATTCATTCTTAACTATAGGTTGCTGATAATTAAATATATTAGTGTCAACGAAGAGGTTAATGACATGAATGGGAACTTCGCATCCCTGTGT
>Ga0222713_10007496_pt1 | contig 10215 bp, 9 predicted proteins | sample C33_649DmetaG_FD_165061 | JGI IMG/M metagenome (GOLD analysis project Ga0222713, IMG submission 165061) | Estuarine water microbial communities from San Francisco Bay, California, United States - C33_649D | ecosystem: Environmental > Aquatic > Marine > Unclassified | place: USA: California... | reverse complement strand
CGAATGTGCGATTGCGTGAGAGCGGTGATCCACATGTGGCTAAGAGATCGCCAACGCCAGCAAGTCCAACAAAAGTTAATGGCGCAGCTCCTCTAGCAATTGCTAACCTAGTTAGTTCATTTAGCCCCCTAGTGATAACAAGTGCTTGAGTATTTTCTCCAAATCCCATTCCAATTGACATACCAACTGCTATCGCAATCACATTTTTAGCAGCGCTTGCTAATTCACAGCCAATAACATCATTGGAGGTATAGACGCGAAAATATGGCGCGTTAAAAGCTTTTGCTGTTAACTCTGCTACTTCTTGATTAGTTGAAGCAGCAACTGCTCCTGCAGGCTGTCTTAAAATCACTTCGCGAGCCAGATTGGGCCCAGTTAATACTGAAATCATTGAGCTATCTCGACCAAGGACCTGGCTAATGACCTCACTCATACGAAGTTGAGTGGAGATCTCAATACCCTTAAGGGTTGAAACTATTGCTATATCGCTAGAAATTAAGCCTTGCCAACGCAGCAAATTCTCTCTTAAAGATTGTGAGGGAATAGCTAGGACTATGAGTTCGGCGCCATCTAGCGCTCTTTCTATTTCGCGCGTTGCAGATAACCCATCTGGCAAGAGATGTTCAAAGAGAGCAGAGCTATTACTATATTTAGTATTGATCTCATCTACTACTTCTTTATTTCTCCCCCAGATAATTACTTCGTTTCCAGCATCGATAAGAACTTGAGCCAATGTGCTTCCCCATTGGCCAGAACCAAGAACTGCAACCTTCACTAGCTCTTTGCCTTCTTTGCCTTCTTGAAATTGCCAATTCTTGGAAGATCAGAGCTCTTAGGATCAAAGCGAATTGCAGGAGCTTTCTGCCCTCTTAATATTTCAAGTAGCTCAGTGATCCGATCCATGATGTGCTCTGCCGCTTGCTCTACCGCCTCTAAATCATCACTCTTTCCCTGCCAGGTAGATAGATCAACTGCAGGCCCCATAAGAATTGAAACTTTACTTCTAGGAAAAAGCTTTAGCCTTTTACTATATGGTGGCAAAACTTTCTCTGGCCCCCAAGATGCGCAGGGAATAACGGGAGCGCCAGTAATAAGAGCAAGGCGAGCAACTCCAGTCTTTGCCTTCATCGGCCATAAATTCTCATCGCGAGTTAGCGTTCCTTCAGGATAAACGCCAAGTAGATGTCCTGCCTTTAATACGGCAATTGCATGCTCTAAACCTTTAACTGCATCCTTTGATTCGCGACTTACTGGAATCTGTCCTGCTCCTCTAATAACTCTGCCAATAATGGGAATGCGAAATACGGATTCTTTTCCAAGATATCTCGGGGCCCGACCATTGTTATAGAGAAAGTGAGTAAAGGTAAGTGGATCAACATATGAGAGATGATTACAAACAACTATCGCTGCCCCACTCTTTGGCAGGTGCTGAGTGCCTCTCCAATCTTTCTTTATTGTCGAGTTGAGGATTGGCTTTATTACTGCTGCCCCAAAACGAAACCAAGGATTAACCCCTAGCGGATCTCCTTGAGGCGGAAGATAAGAAATCTCAGGCCGCACGACGCTCATGGCCATAGCCTAGAAGAGAAAAAAATAAAGGCCACACCCTTAGGCGTGGCCTTTATCAGAAAAGATACTTATCTCCTCTTGCCCTTCTTCTTTGCGACCTTCTTCTTAGCAACCTTCTTAGCGGCTTTCTTTACTACTTTCTTAGCCACTGGCTTTACTACTGGAGCTGGCTTTGGAGCTGGCGCTAATTTACGAGCTCCAGCAACAATCTCCTTGAGAGCCTTTGCAGGAAGGAAGCGAACTTTCTTGCTTGCCTTAATTTGGATCGTTTCGCCGGTGAAAGGATTGCGTCCCTTACGAGCCTTGCGATCAACTTTCTTAAACTTACCAAAGTCGTTGATTGTTACATCTTCGCCTCTGTGAATGTTGCGCACGATTGAATCGAAGACGATTTCAACAGCGTGTGCCGCCTCTTTCTTGCTTCCGTTGAAGTGAGGAGCCAACGAAGCAATGAACTGGGTCTTGTTCATTTAATCCCCTTATTTACGCGTGAAGTTAAGCGTTTGCTTAACCTGTTGATTAATTTACGCAAGAAAATCAAGGTTTTCGCGCATCACAGGCGGTGTGTCGCAATAAATTAATTGCTGCCAACTATGAAAAAACGCAATTTTTATGTGTAAAAAACTCTCAATTCAAGGTTGAGAGTCGCGCAAAAGCGCTACTTATGACAAGACCGGAAGTGTTTTTGGCTTGTATTTGGCGCGTTTTTCTTCAAAATTCTCAACTTCATCAATTTTTCTAAGCGTTAAACCGATGTCATCAAGGCCCTCCATCAAGCGCCAACGCGTGTAATCATCTAAATCAAAGGAAATTGCTTGATTTTTATAGGAAACTAAACGGGTATCAAGATCTACCTTTATCTCAAGTGATGGCTCTTCTTCGATAGCGCTCCAGAGAGCTTCAACATCGCTCTGGCCAAGAATTACCGTCAATAGACCTGCTTTTAGTGAATTTCCGCGGAAGATATCGGCAAAGCGAGATGAGATCACTACTTTAAATCCATAGTTCTGAAGCGCCCAGACGGCATGCTCTCTTGAAGATCCAGTGCCAAAGTCAGCTCCAGCTACCAAAATACTCGCCTTACTGTATTCCGCCTTATTTAAAACAAATTCAGGATCACTTCTCCAGGCAGCAAATAGACCATCTTCAAAGCCTGAGCGAGTGACTCGTTTTAGATAGACCGCAGGAATTATCTGATCGGTATCAACATTGCTCCTCTTAAGCGGAAGAGCAGAGCCGGTATGAGAGATAAACTTTTCCATTGTTATCTCCGTTATAAATCTGCCGGCGATGAGAGGGTTCCGCGAATCGCTGTGGCAGCAGCAACTAAGGGGCTAACTAGGTGGGTTCTTCCACCTTTTCCTTGTCTTCCTTCAAAATTTCTATTACTCGTCGAAGCTGATCTCTCCCCAGGAGCTAATTGATCAGGGTTCATTCCAAGGCACATCGAACATCCTGCGCTTCGCCACTCTGCTCCAGCTTCTAAAAAGAGCTTATCTAAACCTTCTGCCTCTGCCTGTAATCTGACTCGAGCAGAGCCAGGAACAACCATCATTCGAATATCAGAGGCGACTTTCTTTCCCTTAATAATTTCTGCCGCTGCTCTTAGATCCTCAATTCGACCATTGGTGCAGGAGCCGAGAAAAACAGTATCAATCTTTATCTTTTTCATCGGGGTTCCAGCTTTAAGATCCATATAGACCAGTGCGCGCTCAGCTGCGCTAACCTCTTCTGGATCTGTGAAATCTTGCGGACTTGGAATTACGCCATCGAGGGCTATTCCCTGTCCAGGATTAGTTCCCCAAGTAACAAATGGCGATAGTTGATCTGCATCAAGGGTTATCTCTTTATCAAATTTTGCATCGCTATCACTTTTTAGTCCGCTCCAATAGGCAAGTGCTCTCTGCCAATCCTCACCCTTTGGTGCATGCGGACGATCCTTTAGATAAGCAAAGGTAGTTTCATCAGGGGCGATAAGTCCTGCTCTCGCGCCAGCCTCAATCGACATATTACAAATTGTCATTCGAGCCTCCATAGAGAGCGCTCGAATGGCACTTCCACGATATTCAAGAATGTATCCCTGTCCGCCGCCAGTTCCTATTTTGGCAATGATGGCAAGAATTATGTCTTTACTTGTTACTCCAGGTTTTAGGCTTCCCTCAACATTTATTGCCATCGTCTTTGGTCTACTTAATGGAAGAGTCTGGGTAGCAAGAACATGTTCAACTTCGCTTGTTCCAATTCCAAAGGCAAGAGCGCCAAAAGCGCCATGGGTTGAGGTATGTGAATCGCCGCAGACAATGGTCATTCCAGGTTGAGTTAGACCTAATTGCGGCCCAACAACATGGACAATTCCCTGCTCAACATCTCCAAGTGAGTGAAGTCTTATGCCAAATTCCTGACAATTCTTACGTAAGGTATCAACTTGCAGCCTTGAAACTGGATCAGCAATTGGCTTATCGATATTAACAGTCGGCACATTATGATCTTCAGTAGCTATAGTTAAATCAGGCCTTCTAACTGCTCTATTTGCAAGGCGAAGGCCATCAAAGGCTTGCGGGCTTGTTACTTCATGAATTAAATGAAGATCGATATAGAGTAAATCTGGTTCCCCGCTAGCGCTTCTTACTAGATGGTCATCCCAGACTTTTTCTGCCAGTGTCTTAGCCATGCTTGTCTCTTCCAGCTCCCTTACTACTTGCTTCTCAAATGATGAGATGGCAATATTGGATTATGGACAAAAAGAATAGCGGAGTTGGCGTCTTAGATAAAGCGGTAAAGATCCTCTCTGTTCTTGAATCTGGTCCCCACTCCTTAAGCGAGCTTGTTGCCGCTACCAAAATCTCTCGCCCAACGGCCCATCGCCTAGCGGTGGCTCTAGAACATCACCGCCTGCTATCACGCGATTTAACTGGGCGCTTTGTCCTTGGAGTAAGAGCGGGAGAGCTTGCAGCCTCAGCAGGTGAGGATCGCTTACTTGCCGCAGCAAATCCAGCGCTTATCGCTCTTCGCGATGCGACAGGTGAGAGCGCTCAGCTCTATCGCCGCCAAGGTGAGATGAGAATCTGCGTTGCAGCAGCTGAGCGTTTATCAGGACTTCGAGATTCAGTTCCAATTGGCGCCGCTCTAACTATGAGCGCCGGCTCTGCTGCCCAAATACTTCTTGCCTGGGAAGATGCAGAAAAATTACATCGCGGATTAACTGGAGCAAGATTTAATGCTGCAGCACTTGCTGCGGTGCGAAGACGTGGATGGGCGCAGAGCGTTGGAGAGAGAGAAGCTGGTGTGGCCTCGATATCAGCTCCAGTACGAGGTCCAAATAATCGAGTAATTGCTGCAGTAAGTATTAGTGGTCCCATTGAGAGACTTGGAAGACAGCCAGGTCGAATCCATGCTGCAGCTTTAGTTGCAACGGCCGATCGCCTTAGTGAATATATTTCAAAGAAGAATTAATACCTGGTAGCTCCGAGGGGATTCGAACCCCCGTAGCTGGCTTGAGAAGCCAGAGTCCTGGGCCACTAGACGACGGAGCCAGATTTATCTTCTTAACTAAAAAGTTCTATTAAGTTTTTTTCCGCTGGGGTACCAGGACTCGAACCTAGACAAGCTGAACCAGAATCAGCTGGGCTGCCAATTACCCCATACCCCAAAGCATTTACTCTCACTAGAAAACTTAAGCAAAGCTTTTCACTCAACTTCTCTTGTAAGAGGGGATTAAGAATACCTTGAATTTTCCGCTCTAAGAAACTGCTGCTTTTAGACGGCTAATACAGCGCTGCTTTCCTAGTAGCTCCATTGATTCAAAAAGCGGTGGAGATATATGGCTTCCGGTTACTGCGATTCGAACTGGCGAGAAGGCAAGGCGTGGCTTAAGAGCCATCTGATCAATTAGGGCCTCGCGTAATTTCGCCTCAATAGCGCCATGGCTCCAATCATCTACTCCCTGCAAAACCTCTAAAGACTTAGCAATTACAGCCTTTGCCTGCTCATTTGATAGGGCTGCGCTAGCTTCTTGATCGAAGAAAAGCTCGTCTGTAAATAAGAATTTAAGCATGGCGCTAACTTCATTCATTCTAGCAATCCGCTCTTGAATTATAGGAAGTGCTTGACGAAGAACTGTTAACTCCTCATCTTTGCCGCTGACCACCCCATCTTTAAGAAGGAAAGGCAGAGCCCTTGATAAGAAGTCATCGAGGGTTAATTTCCTAATCTTCTCGCCATTTATTGCTTCAAGCTTTTTCATATCAAATCTAGCTGGCGAACTATTAACTCGCTCCAATACAAATAGTTCTACTAACTCACTCATCGAGATATCTTCGCGATCATCACCGGGTGACCAACCAAGAAGTGCTAGGTAATTACATATTGCCTCAGGTAAGAATCCTGACTCTCGATACCAAGCAATGGAAACCTCGCCATTACGCTTTGATAGCTTGGCATTATCTTGACCCATGACAAATGGAAGGTGAGCAAAGATTGGAAACTCATCTGTTTTAACTCCCATTGCTTGATAGACCCGAATCTGTCTTGGGGTTGATGAGAGTAAATCCTCTCCCCTGAGTACATGGGTAATCTTCATCAAGACATCATCAACTGCGACAGCTAGGGTATAAAGCGGAGAGCCATCAGCGCGCATCAAGACAAAGTCTGGAACATACTTATGTTCAAAACTAACTTCACCTCTGATTAAATCGTTAAAGGTAGTTTCTCCATCTGGCATCCGCATGCGAACTACCGGAGCTCTACCTTGGCCAATAAATGCTTCGATTTCACCACTTGTTAGCTCGCGACATTTACCGTCATAGCCTGGAGCTTGGTTTAATTCCCTCTGTTTATCGCGTCTCTTCTCTAGCTCCTCAGTTGAGCAGTAGCAATGGTAGGCATCGCCATTTTTAATGAAAATATCAGCCCAATGCTTGTAAACATCTAGCCTCTGGGATTGCAGATATGGACCATGTTCTCCCCCAACTTCAGGGCCCTCATCCCAATCAATTCCTAGCCACTTAAGGGTCTCGATAGCGCGAGCAATATATTCATCAGTGACTCTCTCGCGATCTGTATCTTCAACTCGAAAAATCAATTTTCCGGAGCAATGTCTGGCATAGGCCCATGCAAATAGCGCAGTTCTAATATTTCCCACATGAAGATCTCCTGTGGGAGATGGAGCAAAGCGAGTTCTAACCTCACGAGTCGATGAATTAGCCACGGCTACTTACCTTATTTCTTAGCGTGCCAAGACCTTCAATAGAGATGCTTACCTCACCTGATGGATTCATCGGACCAATTCCTGATGGAGTTCCGGTAAGAATTACATCTCCAGGAAGTAGCGTCATAACTTTGGTGACAAACTCGATAATAAATGGCACATCAAAGACCATATCTGAAAGCTTTGCACTCTGTTTGAGCTCGCCATCGACGTGAGCTGTAATTAATTGATCGCCCGGGATAAATTCAGTATCAATCCATGGTCCAAGAGGGCAGAAAGTATCAAAGCCCTTCGCTCTACTCCACTGTCCATCTTTCTTCTGCAGATCTCTAGCAGTGACATCATTAGCAAGGGTGTAGCCAAAGATCACATCATTTACCTTTTCCCTTGGCACTTCCTTACAGATTTTTGAGATAACAACTGCTAATTCTGCTTCATGATCTATTCGCTCACTTGTATCTGGCCATTGAATCAAATCCTCTGGGCCAATTACTGAAGTATTTGGTTTGATAAAAATTATTGGCTCAGCTGGCACTTCCCCGCCCATCTCAGCTGCATGATCGGCATAGTTTTTTCCAACACAGACCACTTTGCTTCTTGGTATTACTGGGGCAAGGAGCTTGACTTCATTAAGTGCAAAGACTTCCTCTTGCTTAAAGATCCCGGCATAGAGTGGGTCGCTAGCGATTGCAGTAATGTTCATATCATCTTCCAAGAGACCAAAATGGGGATCGCTACCTAGCTTTGAGCCGGCAGGTGGAGAGAATCTAACAATGCGCATTAGCTAACTCTAAACCTCTTTATTAGGAAGTAGATCAGCTGGGCGCTCAACTAGAAATGTTGCGATTCGATGTCTTCTTCCAATTGGACGCTCGGCAGTGACAACCCAACCTTTTAGCGTAAGTGTGCTTCCAGGGATAGGAACTCTTCCTAGGCTTTTGGCTACATATCCACCAATTGTGTCTACATCTTCTTTCTCATCTTCGCTTAATTCAAATTCGAGTTTATCTGCTAGATCCTCTAGATGAAGTCTTGCCGAAACTCTAACTTGAGTACTACTTACCCATTCAAACTCTTCTACATCATCATCATATTCATCTGCAATCTCGCCAACAATCTCTTCCAAAATATCTTCGATGGTAATCAGACCAGCAGTTCCGCCATATTCATCAACCACCATTGCGAGGTGAATCTGATCTCTCTGCATCTCCTTTAATAACTCTGATGCGGTCTTAGTCTCTGGAACAAATGTTGCCCCTCTAATGTGCTGGCTAACTAACTCAGTTAACTCAGCCTCGCGATATTCATGAGTTCTTCTCGCTAAATCTTTGACATAGGCAATACCCAGAATTTCATCAAGATTTTCACCAATCACCGGAATTCTGGTAAACCCAGAGCGAAGAGCTAATGAGAGACCCTGTCTTAAGTTCTTGCTTCCCTCAATCCAGACCATCTCTGTTCTTGGAACCATTAGCTCTCTAACTAAGGTATCGCCCAATTCAAAGACTGAGTGGATCATCTCGTGCTCTGACTCTTCAACTAATCCACGCTCATGCGCCTGATCCACCAAATCACGTAGCTCTGCCTCATTGGTAAATGGCCCAGATTTAAATCCTTTGCCAGGCGTAATGGCATTTCCAATAGCAATTAATAGCGCAGTTAGTGGACCTAAGATTTTTGACATAACAACTGCAACCACGCAGGCCGGAATAATCCAGCGGTCAGCATTTTGTTTTGCCAAAGTCCTTGGACCAACCCCGACAACTACATAGGAGAGAACGACCATGGCAGCTACTGCGATAAACATCGCTAAAGCAATTGGCTCAAATAAAACAATAAAAGCTTGTGCAACAATGACTGTTGCTGTTAATTCAGATGCTTTTCTTACAAACAAAATTACATTTAAGTAGCGGGCCGGCTCCTTTATAACCCTTGCCACCCAAGCAGCTGATTTAGATGACTTTACCTCTAGCTCTTCGACAAATACTCGAGAGATGGAGTTAATTGCAGACTCGGATCCAGCTAAAAATCCGGCAAAGAGTAAGAGGGCAACTACTGATAGAACTTCAGTAAGGCTCACCGTTTAGCTCTCCATTCAACTAGGTATTTATCCTGCAAGGCGAACATAACTTCTTTCTCATCTGCTTTCATGTGGTCATATCCTAAAAGATGGAGAACTCCATGGACTGTAAGCAATTCTAATTCATCCTGGAGGCTGGAATTAACCTTAAGCGCATTCTTATTGGCATATGTTGGGCAGAGAGCTATATCTCCTAGCATTGCAGGCCCAAGAGTAGCTGAATTTGGTTTTACTTCATCCATAGGAAATGCCAGAACATCAGTTGGTCCATCTTCTTCCATCCAGCGTAGGTGAAGTGCGCTCATCTCTTCTTCATCTAGCAAGGAGATGTTTAACTCTGAATCAGGATGAACTCCTTGGGCCAAAATAGTGAATTGAGCAATTGATTTAAGGCGCTCTAAATCACATTTAGAATCAGTTAGATTACTAAGTTCTATATTCATTTCGCACTTTACCTAATGAGTTTAAGTAAGTTAGCGATCACTCCTTAGCGAACGTGGCTTATTCTCTCGTCTATCCGTCCTATTTCCAGCAACTAAATTATCAAAACGTCCATAGGCATCAACAATTTCACTTACCAATCTATGTCTAACTACATCCTCTGAAGTTAAATCCATAAAAGAAATATCATCAATTCCCTCTAAAATATCTCGTACAATCTTTAATCCCGAATCCTGATGGCTTGGAAGATCTATCTGGGTGACATCTCCTGTGATGACCATCTTTGAAGAAAATCCAAGTCTGGTCAAAAACATCTTCATCTGCTCAGGGGAGGTGTTCTGGGCCTCATCCAAGATGATAAATGAATCGTTAAGAGTTCGTCCCCTCATATATGCAAGAGGAGCAACTTCAATAGTCCCTGATGACATTAAGCGAGGAATTGCCTCAGGATCTAGCATGTCATGGAGGGCATCAAAGAGGGGGCGAAGATATGGATCAATTTTTTCATGGAGGGTTCCTGGCAAGAAACCAAGTCTCTCCCCCGCTTCAACTGCAGGCCGGGTAAGAATAATTCTATTTACCTGTTTAGATTGAAGTGATTGAACAGCCTTTGCCATCGCTAGATAAGTCTTACCGGTTCCCGCAGGCCCAATTCCAAAGGTGACAGTGTTTTTATCTATCGCATCTACATAGCGCTTCTGATTTGAAGTCTTAGGCCTAATTGTCTTGCCACGATTACTTAATATATTTAAAGTCAATACTTCAGCGGGAGAGCTTCCATCATTAATCATCGCTATTGAGCGTCTAACAGCGTCATCACTTAATGGCTGTCCAGTTCGAATAACGGTTAGAAAACTTTGAATTAGCTGCTTTACTCGCTCGCATCCTTGGGTACTTCCACGAAGAATCACTTCATTTC
>Ga0222713_10007495_pt1 | contig 10216 bp, 9 predicted proteins | sample C33_649DmetaG_FD_165061 | JGI IMG/M metagenome (GOLD analysis project Ga0222713, IMG submission 165061) | Estuarine water microbial communities from San Francisco Bay, California, United States - C33_649D | ecosystem: Environmental > Aquatic > Marine > Unclassified | place: USA: California... | reverse complement strand
GTCTTTGCCGCGTCGTCGTCGACGACGACGACGACGTTGAGGACGACGAACGAGGCTCAGGGCGACGCGAAGGTTCGCGACGCGGAGCGCGTCGGCGCGATCGCGATCGGCGTCTTCGCGATCGTCATCGTCATCGTCATCGTCGTTTCGTTCATTCGTAACGAGCGCGTGAGAGAACGCACGCGACGAGTTTTACATGACGTCTGTGGGAAGGTGTGTGGTTTAGTGCGACGGATGGCGCGCGTTCGGGGGTGGATGACGCGATCGGCGAGCGACGAGCGGCGGTCGCGGCCGCCCGGGAGCGAGTGGGCGGCGCCCGCGCGCGCGAGCGAAATTGGGTCTCAGTACGGGGACGATGGGAGGTCCAGTGCGGGAGGGTTTGGCTTGGGGGGGTACCAGGAGGAGGTGAAGCTGGAGGATGCGCGAGCGCGCGCCGAGCGCGAACGCGTCGAGGCGGAGCGGTGGGCGCGATGGGAAGCGGAGGATGAGGAGCGCGAGTTGAAACGCGCGGAGAAGCGCGCGGAGAAGAAGGCGGAGAAGAAGGCGGAAAAAGAGAAAACGCGAGCGAAGCGCTGGGTGAAATACGACGAGGCGTGGAACGCGCTCGAAGCGACGTCGACGACGTCCGCGACGCCGCTGGCGTACGACGACGTGCCGTGGCCGCCTAAAATGGACGAGCTTCTCGAGCGCGAAGCCGGAGGTGCGAGCGCGTCCGAGCGCGATTGGAAGCTCGCGTACCATAGATGCGTCAAGCGTTGGCACCCGGACAAGTTCACCGCGCGGTTTCGGTCGCGCGTTGAAGCCGGCGTCGACGGCGAGAAAATCGCCGAACGCGTCCAAGCCGTCGCCAAGGCTCTCACCGTCGCCTACGCCCGCCGCTGATGATCTCCATTTGTCATCGCTCGCGCTCGATCCCCCCCCCCAAAAAAAACGTTAGTTTCCTTGTGTCATTCCCAATGCCCAAAATAAAATGTACCGTCGCTTTTCGCCAAAAAGCGCGCGTCGGCGCGCTTTTTGCTTTCTCTTCCTCAAACCTCCCCTCGCCTCCATCACATGTCGCGCGTCGTCGCTCGAGCGTCGCCGTCGTTCGCTCATCTCTCATCGAATCCATCGCCCTTCGAGCGATGGGGCACAAAAAAAGCGTCTTTCGCGCCGCGCATCCGCCGCGCCGTCGCCGCGCCGTCGCGCGCGCGAGGGCAAACGAGCGTCCATAAACCCGTCACGCGCGAAGTGCGCGCGAGAGACGCGAGGAGCGCGGATGGGAATTCGCGCGCGAATGCACACGACAAACCGTCGTCGTCCTTCGCTGGTGAGCCGAACGCCCGGAGTGGTGAGGACGAGGAGGACGGCGCGAGGGCGAGGGCGAGCGCGAGCGCGGGCGACGCGCCCGCGGAAGCGAGCGCGGCGGACGTCTTGAAGTTCACCCTGCCGACGATGCTGATTTGGCTCGCCGAGCCGCTGTTAAGTCTGGTGGATACCTCGGTCGTGGGCATGGCATCGACGATCGAGCTCGCGGCGATGGCGCCGGGGAGCGTATACGCGGGGTATCCGGCGTATTTGCTCATGGCGGGACTCGCGACGGCGATAACGACGATGATCGCACAGGATAGGCTTTTAGCGGCGAAAGGAGGACCAGAGGACGAAGATGAACGCACGGTGTCGATGGGTTTACTCACTGGGATCTTCATTGCGGTTGTGATGTCCGCAGTTTTGATAGCCGCGCACAAACCGCTATTGGCGGCGTACATCGGCGCGGCCAACGTCGGGGTGCTTCCGCACGCGAATGCGTACAGCGTGATTCGCTTGTTGTCGCTACCGATTGGGATTGCGATCGCGGTGGCGGAATCGTCATTTTTGGCGAGTAAAGATCCGTGGACGCCGCTCAAGGTGGTGACCGTGACGACGGTGGTGAATTTGGTGCTCGACGTTTGGTTCGTCACCAAACTCGGTTGGGGGATTAAAGGCGCCGCTTGGGCGACGACGATCGCTCAAGTGGTCGCCGTGGCCTTACTCGTGCGCGCGCTTATCAAGCGCGGACCAGAGATCGATAAAGTGAAGAAGATGTTGGCTGAAAGCGCACAGCGCGCGTCGACGTCAAACTTTAATCTGCCGAGAGAGCTTCGGTCTCTTAGAAATGTCGGAGCTCCGGCGCTGCGTTTGCCCATGAAGCTCCCAGACTTCAGATTTTTAACTCGAGTTCGCTCCATCGCCGCGCCAGTGATGTGCGTGTTGTTTATTAAGTGTGTGTTCGTCGGGTGGATCGTGCGTACGGCGACGTACATTTCTCCCGAGGCTTCAGCTGCAAACGGCGTTCTCTTCACCGTATATTTCTTTTTTGCAGTCATCGGTGATGGCGTGAGCCAGGCGTCGCAGACATTTCTGCCGCCTACGCTCGGTGATTTTGACAAGGCTTCGAAGCTTGCGTTTCGAATCTTGTTTGTCGCTGTCGGCATCGGGATGTTCAACGCCTGCGTCAGCGGCTTTGTCCCCATGAAATTTCCCGGTTTATTCACCAAGTCCCAAGCAGTCATCGAGCTTATGTTCATAGCTACACCTTTTATGTGTGCTGCATTATTGGCGCACACGGCTTCCATGGCGAGCGAGGGGTGTTTGTTGGCGTGCCGCGATGGCAAATTCATGGTGGCCGCGTACGTGCCAAATTCTTTATTGTCGATCGTGACTTTAAATTACCTCTTAAGTCAAGGCTGGGGCGTGTGCTCGTCTTGGATGGCTCTCACGCAATTCCATTTCGTGCGATTGATCATCAACTCCGTGCGTCTCAGCTTGCGAGGGAGCTCGCCCTTGAACAGAGAACTGGGCGTCGGCGTGGCGTGACGCCTCGCTCGCCGCTCTCTCTCGCTCTCTCGCCCGTTCATTCTCCCAACATCGACCCATGCGTCGATCATTCATACTTCGTTCCATTATTATTTGTTCATGGCTGTTAACGTGTGTAAAGATACAAAACTAGTAAAATCGCGCGCGCGCGTCGCGCGCCATGCGTCCTACGCCATCGTCGTAAACCCTACAACGACGAAACCACGCGCGTTCGTCCTCGCCATCCTCCTTTTCTCGTCGCGCGACGCCCTTCGCACGCGAGGTTCGTCGCTCGATCGCGCGTTTTCTCGCGCGCACATTCCCGTACTCGTTCTCCTTTTCGTCGCTCTCGCTCGCGCGCGCGTTCATGCGCGTTCGCGGTCGCGCGCGTCGATGTCGATCGACGTCGTTTAGGGTTTTCGTCATCCACGCGACGCCGCCGCTGCGCGAATGAGCGCGTCTCGCGAACGTCGCGCGAATGCGCGACTAGAACTGACGTAAGCGTGATTTTATTTCGCCTCGTCCTCAGTTCATAATGTCCGACAGAGGTGGTTTCTCTCGCGGGTTCGCCCGCGGTGACCGCGGTCGCGGTGGCGATCGCGGTGGCGATCGCGGTCGCGGTGGCGACCGAGGCGGCGATCGAGGACGCGGCGATCGAGGACGCGGACGCGGACGCGGACGCGGACCTCGCGGAGGGGATGAAAAAGAAGCGTGGGTGCCGTGCACCAAGCTCGGACGCCTGGTGCAACAAGGGAAGATCAAGTCTTTGGAGCACATTTACTTGTTCTCGCTGCCGATCAAGGAACATCAAATCGTTGACCACTTTATCGGTGCTGAATTGAAGGATGAAGTGATGAAGATTTGCCCGGTGCAAAAGCAAACGACTGCGGGTGTTCGCATGCGTTTCAAGGTACGTATTCGGATTGTTATTCGTCCACGGGTCACGGGTCGCGAGGCGGCCGTCGAGTCGACGTCGGCGAGAGGGTTAGGGCTTGGCGGAGGTCGACGCGGTGGATTGTTTGGTTCGCTCTCAGCTCGACGCGCGAGACGTACTGACGTAATATTCTTCGCTGTTTCGTTTAAAATCACAGGCGTTCGTCGTTGTCGGCGACTGTAACGGCCACATCGGCTTGGGCGTCAAGGCGTGCAAGGAAGTCGCGCACTCCATTCAAGGTTCCATGATCCTCGCCAAGTTGAACGTTGTCCCGGTCCGCCGTGGTTTCTGGGGTTCCAAGCTCGGTAAGCCGCACACCGTGCCGACCAAGGTTCACGGCAAGTGTGGTTCCGTTCACATTCGCCTCATTCCGGCGCCGCGCGGTACGGGAATCGTCGCCGCCGGTACCCCGAAGAAGGTCATCCAAATGGCTGGTATCACCGATGTGTTCACGTGCTCTAGAGGCCACACGCGTTCTCTCGGTAACTTCGTGAGAGCGACTTATGAAGCGCTCAAGAATACTTACGCTTACCTGACGCCGGATCTCTGGACTGAGACTCGCTTTGCCAAGCCACCGGCGCAAGAATTCACGGATCTTCTCTCGAAGGCGGCGAAGAAGCGCGTCGAGTACTAGACTTCGGCGCGATTCGACGCACATTAGTTAGATGACTTGATATATCACTTTATTGAGCCGTGTTCAAAACATTGTTGTTCCGTTCGCTCTGTTTTTTATTAACGTACGTGTGGTTTTGAAACGTCAAGGTTGGACACTGAACGACTTTGAAACGGTTTTTGACGCGCTGGGTGATGACACGACGCGGAGGCGATGGTATGTGGATCGAGACGACAACTGTCGAGCCTTGTGCATGCGAGATTACAACCGATGAGGAGGAGAATCATATCGCGACGACGTTAAGATGCGCGTTGCGGCAGGCGCTCTAGTGAGGCCAACGTAGTGAAGGCGGCGACTTGGTTCAGCCCATCGGGCCACGTGATGGACATGGCGTAGTTGCCAATTACGCTCATTTCTATAGGCGCGATGTCTTCAGGAATCGGAGCTCCGTTCATCAATCTATTGGGGCTTTCGTTGCTGCCCTTGATGCGCGCGCTCGTATCGGACATGCGTACTTTTTTCGCAGATACCCAGAACGCCTTGCCATCGTTCTCGCCCGGTATTTCGACTCTAAATGCGCCTCCGTACCCTGGATCGATATCAACTCGCGGTTTCTTACCAGAATTCAACTTTGAAACCTCGCGAACGACGGAGGCGGCGACTTCTTGATACAGAGAGCTCGTCGCGCATGTCGGATCGCGCAATACGAGCGGACGACCGGTGTCGCCACACGCACTCAACTCGGGAACGATGGGCATCTTGAACAAATTCGGCACGCCATACTGACTGCAGATCGCCGCGCCACTGCCTTCGCCGAAAGGTTTATGTCGCACGCCATCGACTTCAAAATAACTCATGTTTTCCACTACGCTCACGCACGGTACGGCGAGCTTGGCAAACATGCGCACGCCTTTCTCGACGTCGATGAACGCCAACTTTTGCGGCGTCGTCACCACGACAGCGGCTGTAATCGGCACGACTTGGCACAGCGTCAATTGAATATCTCCCGTCCCGGGAGGCATGTCTAAAATTAAATAATCCAACTCACCCCAATCCGTCGTCGTCAACAACTGGTTAATCAATCCGCTCACCATCGGTCCGCGCATGATCGCGCTCCCTTGACCGGCGAACCCAAAAGACACAACCTTCACCCCTTCGTACTCCACTGGCGTGATCGCTCCGGTCTCTTTATTCATCTGCAGAACCGGCACCTCGGGCGAAATCATCGTCGGCAAACTCGGCCCGTACACGTCGGCGTCTAAAATCCCCACCTTGGCCCCCATCATCGCCAGCGTGTACGCCATGTTCACAGCCGTCGTCGATTTTCCCACTCCACCTTTGCACGAACTCACGGCGATGATGTGCGAAACCCGTCGCAATCCTTCCACCGTCTCTGGCGCGTTGTTCCTCGCCGGCTGCGCCGTCATCGTCACGTTCACCTTGCGCACCCATTCCAGCTCCATAACGAACGCTTTAGCCTGCCTTTCGAACTCCGCTTTCACTGGACACGCCGGAGTGGTGAGTTCGATGGCGAACAGCACCGCTCCGTTCGCATCGTCGATGTTCAGCGCCTTGACAAAGCCGCAGTTGACGATATCCTCACCAAAGTCTGGGTCGATGATGCGGCGCAACTTTGCCAAAACTTCAGCCTCGCGCGAGCCCTCGGGGGCGGAATAAATCGCGGGTAAATCTATCGTGCTCGCGCTCGCGCTCGCGTCCGCGCTCGCCGGGGCGTGACGCGCGAGGACGCGCTCGCGGGTGACGGCGACGGGTTTATCCGCGGCGGCGCGGCGCGGTGAAGCTCGAGCGACGGACGCGAGCGATGCGACGCGCACGCACGGTCGTGCGCTCATTTCTCTGTCGTGCGTGCGTTCGCCTCGAGCGCGTGCGAGTCCGTCGAAAGTCGCGTAGTGAGGAGATTCACGAGGACGCGAGCCGGCGGTCGAGCGTTCGCGTTTGTCGCGTCTCGTTCCATTCGTACAGTACAGTCTATCGTTCTAATCTATCGCCCCGCGCGCGGCGCGCGCGCGCGGCGTACAACTCGTCCATTCATACATTCATACATCTAATTCTTTTGTAAAATCGCGCGCGCGGGTCTCGCGAATTTCCCCAAAGCCGCGTTCGATTTCTGCTTCTTCAACGCCTTGTCCACCTCCTTGCTTCGCGCGAACGCCTTCGCAATCTTCCCCGCATCGCCATCGCGCTTGAGGCAGTGCAAAAAACAACCCGCCTTAGTTCGTCGCTTCCACACCCCGCTCCCTTCTCGTCCCTCCTCGTAGAGCGAACCTCCTTGTTTTTCAATTCGGAGCGTCTCTTTCAGCGCCGCCGACGCCGCGTCGCGTCCGAGCGCGTGAATCAATATCCGAATCAAATGCTTCTTCGGCTCATCGATCGCTCGGCACACGTGTTCGGCGCATCGTAATTCTTCTCGAGACAGTTCCACGTACGATGGATCGCTCGTCGTCCCTTGCCCACCCTTCGTCGTCGTCGGTTTCGCTCGCGCTCCATCACCAATGTCACTTGAAATTTCACCATCTTCCCCTTCATCGCTTCCGAGGCGTTCGCGCGCGCATTCGATCTCCATGTCTTCATAATCTATCAATTCCTCGCTCGCGTCGTCGTCCATCGCGCTCGAATGCGCGTCGTGCGTCGCTCTGTGGTGACTTCATGTGTGGTGCGAAACCAATCTTTCAAACATATCGTCACAGTGCGACGGGGCGATCGTCACGCGCGCGCGCGCGGCGTTTAAAGGCCATCGCACGCAAAGAAAAGTTTCGCGCGCGCGCGCGATCGACCGAAATCGCTCGCCATGGGTGCGGCGTTTTCGTACAGCATCCGCACGCTGTTTGACAAGTTTTTTGGCAACCTGGACATGCGCGTGGTGATGCTCGGTCTGGACGCGGCGGGGAAGACGACGATATTGTACAAGCTGCACATCGGGGAAGTGCTTTCGACGGTACCGACGCTTGGGTTCAACGTGGAGAAGGTGCAGTATAAGAACGTGGTGTTCACCGTGTGGGACGTCGGCGGACAAGAAAAGCTGCGACCGCTGTGGAGACACTACTTTAATAACACGGATGGTCTGATCTTCGTCGTGGATTGCTTAGATCGGGATCGGATCTCGCGAGCAAAGGAGGAGTTTTATTCGATAGTGAACGATGCGTTCATGAGGAATAGCGCGATTTTGATCTTCGCGAACAAGCAAGACTTGACGGGGGCGCTGACTACGGCGGATATCGTGGAGGCGTTTGATTTAGCGTCGTTAAAGGGACGAAAATGGCACGTGCAGGCGTCGTGCGCGACGCAAGGGCTCGGGTTGTACGAGGGCTTGGATTGGTTGAGCGACACACTGTCTCGGATGCAACGGATGGGTCAAAGCACGAGCGTGGGCACCAGCGGCGAACGCCACGGGGAAGGGCGCCAAGGTCGAATGGCAGCTTTGGCCTAATAATATTAGGATGCACGTGGTGAAATCAATAGCGAACGCGAACAGCGGCGACTTCCACGACATAGCAGTCGATGTTTCAATGTAGAATACAGGTTCAAGTTACATAATACCACGTCTTTTGCGAAGATGCGCACGTGCGTCAGCATTTTCCAGCGATTCGCACGAGCTTTTTCGATTCTTGTAGTTCGCCACGACACTTTCCGCATCCTTTTACGGCGTAGCGGCACTTTGCGCATCCTAATTCCACACGGGGTGGCTTGATCAATCGAGGTCGACCTCGCATGGGACGACCGTTTTCGTTCAGAAGCTGCACGACGATGACTTCAGATACTTGACCGGTGTTGATGCAGACAAACTTTTTTGACGACGACGGAAACTTGGCGTTCACGCCGAGCGAGCTCTGGGTCATCGCGCGAATCTTCGTCGTTTTCATAGGCGTCGTTTTCTTCAACGCAAGAGGCTTCGCTGTCTTCAACCCCTCAGCCTTGGCTGCTCGGCCTCGCTTGACCGTCGCGGGCGCTTCTACGGACTTCTGAGCCCGCTGCGGGCCGCGCGACGAACGCGGCGTGTGTGGATCGCATTTTCCACATCCGATAGCGCTCCAACGGCACTTGCTGCAACCCTTCGATGCGAGGACGAGAGCCATGGATTTATGCGCCGCCGGTGCGCTTGGAGCAGTGTTCTTCGCTCGCCCTGGACCTCGCTTTGTCGAAGCAGGCGCCTCGATGGATTTCGCCTTTGGCCCGCGTAGCAAACGCACCGTGTGCGGATCGCATTTCCCGCACCCGTCGGCTCGCCATCGACACTTGCTGCAACCCTTGGAAGTGATGACGAGCGCCATGGAGTTATCAACCACCTCTTTCGCCGCGTGCTTGGGCGCCGTGGGCTTGACTCGTTTCGCCGGCGGTGGGCAGTCTTGGAGCTTTGGCGGTCGACCGCGGCGCTTCTTTTGCTGCGCGTTGTGATCTTCTTGGACGACGTTCGTCATCGGGCGGAATGGCGAGCGTGCCGATGTCAGTGGTGTCGCAGGCTCTTCTTCGCGCTGATAAAATAATGGTGGCGGAAGCTCGACGAGCTGGCGGTTCATGAGCGGGTGCCAACGCGGTCCGGGGGTGCACGATTCGATGGCGGGCGTCATCGCGTACGGCGTCGGCGCGTACGGCGTCATCGCAAAGTTCGCCCCCGGAGTCAATTCACTCGCACTACACGGGCTTTCTTGTTCAACGTCGTCATCATCTTCGTCGTTTTCGTCGCCATAGGGGTCTTCACATTCCGTCATTTGCACGCTCTCTTCGGGGTAGCTCGTCGGACGCGCGGGTGTGCACCCACCCATGGGCAAGTGTAAGTCGTTCGCCGCGCGAAAGTCGACCATCTCCTCGATCGCTTCGTCGCTACTCCACCGTTCGTTCGCATCAACCCATGTGGTCGATTTTAAGAATTCAAATAACGCTTCGCATCCGGGCACGACGACGCCGTCGAATTTGCCCAGGACGTCCTTGACGCGCGTTTCTTGCCCCGCGGTGGCGGCGATCTTCTTTTCCAGCTTCAACTCCCCTAGCGCTTCTTCGAGCTGACAGTCGACTAATATATCAATCGACAGGCACATCGACGCCGCCCAGACGAGAAACGCCCACATGTCTGCTTGGAAGTCGTAGTGCGGTCCGCGAGTCTCCGGCGCGATGTACCCGCACGTCCCCGGACCTTGTAACGTCATGCGTCGCTTTCCACTCTTCGGCAACCTCACTGCGGTTCCCCAATCAGTAAACCCGATCGTTATCTTCGTCACCGTCCCGAACGCGTTTCGAATCACGCTTCGAACGAGTAAATTCTTCGCCTTTAAATCTCTCCACACCACGCGCGCGCGCTTCAACGCCTCCAGTCCCTCCGCCACTTGCAAGAACACATCCAACTTCACCCTCTCCCCGAGCTCTCGCCCTTGGGCTTTTTCGCGCACTATAAAATCCTCAAGGCATCCATTTTCACACAATTCACTCAGCACCGCTAAATACTTCTTCCCATCGCTCGCCTTCGTCGTCGTCGCGCACCCGAACACCTCGATCGCAATCTTTGGTAAATTCCCCACCGTCGCCACCTCTTGCACTACCGCGGACTCTTTCGCACTATCCACTATTCGCGCGCACACGTCTTGCCCGCGAAAACTCGCGCGATAGGTTCGACAAAACCCCCCTTCGCCCAGAGGTTTCGTGTAATCAACAACTAATTCACTCTCGTCGAATTGTTTTAAATCCCGTCGCGTCGAGCGTATCGCCTTCATGCACTTCGCCGCGTCCGAGGCGTTCATCTCTCGAAACGCGTGATGTGACGTCTTCGCGAACGAGATTATATATATATATATATAATCACCTTAAAGCGTCGTCGAGACGCACGACAGGGTCTGTCGTCGATC
>Ga0222713_10007494_pt1 | contig 10218 bp, 17 predicted proteins | sample C33_649DmetaG_FD_165061 | JGI IMG/M metagenome (GOLD analysis project Ga0222713, IMG submission 165061) | Estuarine water microbial communities from San Francisco Bay, California, United States - C33_649D | ecosystem: Environmental > Aquatic > Marine > Unclassified | place: USA: California... | reverse complement strand
ATCCAAAGGATAAAGCAGATTGGATTGAGAACAAAATTGACAACGAAGGATACGATGATATTTACTTCGCAGATGATTCCGAAAAGAATGTAGAAACTGCAAAACAAATGCTAAGAAGAAAAGATGTCCGTTGGAGAGTTCAACAAATAAAACACTAAATTATATTTTGTAATCATTTTCTGATATTTATATAAAAATAAAGGGAGTATGATACATGAAAAGGTTTTTAACAAAATGTTCAGAGTTATTATTTAAAGGATTTTTAGTATTCACTTGTATGTGGATATGTTTCGCATTGGTATTCGATGTATTCTTCATCTACCTACATTTCACTAATCCAGATAAAGGACAATATTACTCAAACGAAATAATGTGGAGAATTGATGGGACATTCAAAAACAATCCTAAAAATATTTGGTATGAAGAAAAAAATAATTGATATGAAACGTTTCGTAATTAGTGCTTATTTAATTATTATTTTTATACTGATAATATCTCAACTTGTTAGTTGTGTATCACATCCATATAAAGTAATATCTCGTTATGATTACTATGAAACACCATCTCCATATTATGGTAGTTATTCATTCTACAATCCTATCATAATACAAACTCCTCGTATCAAAATACCACGTCAACATCAACCAAAAATCAGACGAAATAACGGAAAACGTTAATTCATATATTTATATGATATAAAGAATTACTGATACTATTATGCCGTCATCATCAAAACAACAACAGAAATTTATGGGTATGGTTCATGCACTTCAAAAAGGTGATATGAAACAATCTGATGCATCTCCTGAAATAAAGAAAGTTGCAAAAGATATGAATCCATCTGATGTTAAAGATTTTGCATCTACTAAACATAGTGGATTACCAAAAAAAGTAAAACAAGAAATCGTAAAAAGATTAAAAGAATATGCAATGATGATTCCCAATCATCAAACACAGCAATCTGCTCCTGCAGATTCTTTACGTTCTGATGATGAAATGGATGTAAACGAAAATTTCCCAGCAAATTGGTTACAAGGTAGAGTTTCTGATCAACATACTAAATTAGGAACTACACCTAGAGAAGATTACGATGATACTAATTTTGATAAAGAGGATTCTGGACAAGAAGATTTAGAAAACGAAAATATGAACGAAGCACCTGAAATTAAAACTATCACTAAAAAAGAGTGGTCTAAAATTAAAAAGTTTAACAAACACATCGGTCAAGATGGAACTTACTATGTAATGGCTTATAGTGATAAAATTGGAACATACTTAAATCCGGTAAAAATTGTAAAAGAATCCGTAAACGAAGAATTAATCAACGAAGATATTGATACTATGTATTTAGTTGTTGCTTTAATTGGTCAATTAGCATTAGCTGGTCAATTGGGATTGGAGAAATTTGCTGATTATGAAAGAAGACTAGGACCAATTGATAGTATAAAAAAATGGTGGAAAGATAAAAAAGATGATAAAGCAATTAAATCACTCATAGCTAAAATAAAGAGTGACCCGGAAATGATTGCATTTTTCAAAATGTCTCAAAATCAACAAAAAGGAAAATTCAGAAAATTATTATCTACTAAATTATCTAGTGATGAAATCCAATATTTAAATAGAATTAAAAAGAGTGATTTACTAGAAAATGTAATTGCTAAAGATGGTAAAGTATTATCAAATACTAATCTTATTGGTTATTACGAATTTGATAGAGATTCTGATTCATTTTGGGTAGATGACGTGAAGAAAGGTAAGGGTCAATTATCATTTGATACAAAAAAAGAAGTTGAAGATTACTTTAAGAAGAATGAAAAAGATGCTCTTAAACATTTAGGAAAATTAAGAGGTAAATCTGAATCAATAACTGAAGCAACTGCATCTGATGTAATAAAAGACTTAGATAAAGTAAGACATGATTTGATTAAAAAGGTAGATGTGTTAATTGCTAAAAAGAAAAAACTTTATTCCAATGTTGATATTGAATCACCAATGTCTGCAGAAGAAAAACAATTAGATAAAGATATACAAACTATATTCTCACAAATACAACAACTAATTCAACAAAAAAGAAAAATAAAGACAGAATCATTAAACGATGAACTTTCTGGTAATGAAAGAGAAATGGTTGTTGGTATAATTGATATTTTGAAACAGGTTAAAGATAAAGAAAATAGAAAAGAAATTGCTTTGAATATGATTAAACAATTCAAAGAAGAGGATATTGATTTTGATTATTCTAAATTCTTATCACAATTAAAAGAGTATGGTTCTAATTTAACCGATACTTTCTTATTACCACGTCATTCTGATAAATTACCTGGTACACCTGCCGATAAAAATGCAATTGATAATCCAGATTCTGAAAGTGGTAATTTATATGAAGTAGGTTTAGGAGATTGGCACTTCAAAGCAATTCAAAAGTTATATCAAAAAGCAGGTTCATTTGGTAGAAAGAAAATAGCAGCAGTAATTACTAAAAATCCAAATTCAAATTGGAACAAAATTGAAAGAGAATTACAAGATTCCGATTACTATGAAATTTCAGATTATAGTGATAAATTGGGATTAAGTGAAGTTGTTGAAAATTTGATAAAAAAGAAAACTAAATAATTATAATAATAAAAAAGGTTACGAAATGATATATTGGTTTACAGGACAACCGGGTGCCGGTAAAACGGTCTTAGGTAAAAAATTACATAAGTTTTTAGAAACAGAAAAACGCAATTGGCGTAAAAACGTATTTCACTTAGATGGTGATAATCTTAGAGATATTACTAATAACAAAGATTATTCCGAAGAAGGTAGAAAAAACAACATCAGAACTGCACAGACAATAGTCGAATATCTACACTTAAATAGATGTGATGTTGTCGTTTCATTAGTTGCACCATTCATAGAATTAAGAGAAGAGTTGAAAGATAAAATAGGGCCAGATATGGTTGAAATTTTTGTGCATACAACTGAACCAAGAGAACGTGATCATTTTCATGTTAAAGATTACGAACCACCTCAAGTAAATTTTATTGATATAAATACTACAAAGGATTCGCCTGATATTTCATTTTCAAAATTAATTAATCATTTAAATAAATTAAAGAAATTGTAATGAATGAAATTATCTGCATAGGAACTTCATTTACCGAAGGTGGTGGATTATATAATACTGAAGTTAAGGAATATTATAAAAAACTTAACATTGTATATGATAAACAATCCGAAGTTTCATGGCCATCGCATTTGAGTAAAATATTAAACATCCCAACAAGAAATTTGGGTAAATGTGGAAGTGGTATTGATTACCTAATTAGAAACGTAGAAGAAATCATTGAACATGAAGATGTATCTGATAAATTATTTATATTAGAATACTCTGGTTGGGGTAGAACTGAATTATGGGATAGTAAACGTGATAAATACATTATTACTAATTGGGGACCACGCGATGGGGAAGACCCTAAAAATGAAGGTTACGCAGTAATGATGACTACTGATTATACTTATGGTGAACAATTAGAACATACTGAATTCAAATTATGGGAATCGTTTTTAGATTCACATTTTAATGAAGCAGATTATTTAATTAGTAGAGATAAGCAATTCATAAATTTATTATACAAACTACAACACAAACAAATTAAATTTTTAGTAATATATCTTGAAAGTTGTTTTTGGGAAGGATTATATGATGAATCTGTAATAATTGAAAATTCGTTATTTATGACAGATGATAATACCGAAGTATCACATTCAGTTCCATTTGGATTATCGTATTTAGTATCAAAGAATGGTAATCGTATATCTGATATGATACCTGAAATAGATGACACACATCCTAATATAGATGGTCATATTAGTATTGCAAACGAAATATACACTAAATTAAAAACAATATAATGAAAAAAAAATACGCACTTTACATTGGTAGATGGCAAAACTGGCATTCCGGTCATCAATGGTTAATAGACCAACAATTTCAAAAAGGTAATAATGTTTGGATTGCTATTAGAGATGTTGATAGAGATGAAAATAATCCTAAAACTGCAAAAGAGATTTTGGATGATTTAACTGAACAATTAAAAGGATATTTATCAACAGGTAAATTATACATTTCAATTATTCCAGATATTGAATCCGTAAATTATGGTAGAGGCGTTGGTTATGATGTAATTTACCATGAACCACCAACTGATATTGCATCGATTAGTGGAACTGCAATTCGTACGGGACATATGAAAGCAGATGGAACTCTTACTTATGATGAAAATAAAGGATAATGTTAGTAGAGAAAAAAAGGCACATTGCTAAAACCATCTCATATCGTGTTTTAAGCACGCTAATAGGGTTTCTTTTAATGTGGTGGATAAGTGGTTCGATTAAAGTTGGAACTGCTTTTGGTATTGCAGAATTGGTATATAAACCTATTCAGTATTATCTTCACGAAAGAATATGGTATAAGTGGATTAAATTCGGATTGAAGAAAGATGACAAAAATTAAATATATAAATTGTTTCGGAACATCTAATACTGCAGGAGGTGGATTTGAGTTTGATTCACCAACTCAAGGTTGGTTCATTAATAGTTTATATGGTCACATACCAAACGAAGAAAAAACCATTTTTAACTTTTCGTATCCAGGTCAATTACAAAAGTTAGTTTCCAACGATATAAAAGTAAATAACTACGCTAAACAAGGGTGTGGTAATGAACGTGTAGTTCGAAAATCATATGAAATCATCGATGAGTGGGGATTTAATAAAGATGAACATATTTTTATATTTGAAATTACTGGGTTAGGTAGGAGAGAATTTTTCTTTAATAAACTCAATGAACATATAATATGTAATTATCAAATTGATGAAAATAATAAAGCAGTTTTCACAGCAACTGCAAATCATTATAACTATGATTCGGATGAAACTATCAAATTATTAGAATCATATGACCCTTTTTTCAAAACTTATTTAACTGATTTTTTTGATATTAAAAATGAAGTTGATGAACATAGACGAACGATAGATTTTTTTCTAGCATATTTAGATTCTAAAAATATAAATTATTATTTTACTATGGCTCCCACAACACACGAATATCGAAAATCATGTGAATTTTTATTTGGAGATGGTAAGTATTTTCAACAAACAAATGATATGATGAATTTTTCATGCTTTAATAAATTAACGATTAAAGATGAAACCAATAAACAATCGAATGATATGCATATTGGGTTGAAGGGAAATAAAATAATTGGTAATGTAATTTATAATAAACTTGTAACCGATGGTTTATTAAATACTCCAATTAAGGAAATCAATTGGGAAACCTACAAAAACACAAAATATATTATACCAAAAGTTATATAAGTTATGGAATTGATAAAACCGAATGTCCGAAACGAGTGGGGACAGTTAAGAGAGATTATTGTTGGAACTGCAGAATATGCACAGGTTCCAACTAAAGGAGATAAATGTTTACATTCAATTGATTATGCACATCTTTCGGATGATGAGTTTGCAAAAAGACCAAGCGGATTATATCCTCAAAAGTTAATTGATGAAACACGGGAAGATTTAGATGGTATTGCAGATACACTTCGTTCATTGGGAGTGAAAGTTCATAGACCAGAGGTTAGAGATTTCTCACAACCTATTATAACTGAAAATTGGGAAGTAGATGGTTATTATAATTATTGTCCAAGAGATTCAATGTTTGTGGTAAATGATAGGGTAATCGCAACACCTATGACATTACGTCATCGTTCAAACGAAGCAGAAACTTGCAAACCATTATTTGATCCAAATCATTGGGTAGATGCACCGAAACCAAAATTATTAGATTCTATATATCAGAGAGACGATTTATCTATCCCAACTCTTTTAGATGGAGAACCTGTTTTTGATGCAGCCAATGTAATCAAACATAATAATGATATTCTTTATTTAGTTTCCAATACTGGTAATAAAGATGGTGCTAAATGGTTAGAAGGATATTGTAAAGAAACATTTGGTAATGAATATAATGTCCACTTAGCAGAAAATGTGTATGCGTATATTCACATTGATACTACTTTCGTATTTTTAGGTGAAGGTAAAGTTTTATTGAATCCATCTCGAGTTAGATGGCAAAACCTACCTGAATTCTTAAAGGATTTTGATAAGATTTGGGCACCAGAACCATATCCAACACAAGTATTAAATGATTGGTGTCCTGCATCACCCTGGTTAGGTATGAACATTTTACCAATAAATGATAAATTATGTATGGTAGAAGAACATCAAACTTTACTAATGATGGAATTAAAAAAGTGGGGAATTGAATCTATACCAACAAAGATGAGACACGCACGAACATTTAGTGGTGGACCTCATTGTGTCACATTGGATGTAGTTAGAGATGAAAAATAACGGAAACTCTATCAAAAAATTATAATACACTATACTTATAATAAATAACATTAGTATGGAAAATAATAAACACGATAAAATATTCCCAAATTACGATCCAACATCTGATTTATCTCAAGCAAGTAAGTCAAGGAGATTGAAACGTGGATTGGGTGCACAACCTCTGTTAGAATCAGAAATCAAAGCAGTTCAACAAAAGGCTCGTTCCGCAATGGAAGCAGCACGTATCTTAGGAGTGTCATTCAACACTTATAAAAAATACGCACGAAAATATGGTATATTCGATGATTTAAAAAACCCCGATGGTATTGGTATTCGTAAAGGATATAATATTAAAAGAGGTAAATTTTCATTAGATGATATTCTAAAAGGAAAATACCCAGAATATCCGGTATGGAAATTAAAACAAAGATTATTACTTAATGGTTATATGTTGGAGAAATGTAATAATTGTGGATTTGAAGAACGCAGAATTACTGACAATAAAGTTCCATTAGTATTAGATTTTTTAGATGGTGATAAGACAAATCATTTATATGATAATTTGAGAATGCTATGTTTCAATTGTTCATTCTTAGTAAATGGAAATCTAACCGGTCCTAAAGCAGAATATAATTACTAAAATATTTGGAAATACCAAAAAGTTTTCGTATCTTTGTATAAATTAAATAAAAAACTATGAGTTATATTATCGGAAAGGCATGCGATGGAGTATGTGATACTGCATGTGTCACTGTCTGTCCAGTAGATGTCATCAACGGCCCTATACACATCGATGGTGTGGGTAAAGAGGTACATGGTATGAGTGATGAAGAAAAGAAAGGATTGCAACTTTACATAAATCCAGAGGAATGTATTTTATGTGGTGCTTGTATTCCCGAATGTCCGGTTGATGCAATATTCGAAACTGAAGAAGAAGCAATTGCAGCAGAAGGAAATGATGAATCCGTTCGTAAAAATTACGCATTCTATGGTATGGAATGGAAGGGGTAAAAAAATAATAAAAAAAGTTTGGTAAATTCAAATTTTTTTAGTATCTTTGTAAAATAAATAAATATATAATAATATAATCTAAAAAAAAAGTTATGAACAAGTATTTTGAAGTAATCGTTGAAGTGGTAGTTGCAACACAAAAAAATGGCAAAGACAAGAAAGCAAAAGAAATCTATTTAGTAGATGCACAATCTGTGACTGAAGCAGAGGCAAGAGTAGTAAAAGATTTTGAAGAGGCTGGAGTTCAAATTGATTACAAAGTTAGTGGAGCAAAGGAATCCCGTGTAATTAGGGTAATTGAATAAAATGGCAAAGACCGTTCAAATTAAAGAAGAAGAAGTAAAAACTAAAGTTGCTAAGAGAATGCCACCGGGTGACCGATGGCAACCTCTTGACAATCCAAATGTTTTATTAGAATCCCTCACCGAAGTATTAGAATATGTGTATCAGAAAAATGGTAAAACACAATTCTTTATGGATGCTAGAGAAGGTTTTGTTTATATCGTAGATACTGAAGAAGTAATGATTGAACCTGAACCGGAGAAGAAGTGGAGTCTATATGGAGAAGATTAAAAAAATAGCATATTCTATATTATTCATATATGCTATGAATTTTCCTGCGTCAAGATTAATAATTGACATGAAAACATTAAATGATCCAGATGATTCTGATGACATTCATCTTTTTATCTAGTCAAACAATACTTATATTAAATTAAAACACAAAAACAATTATGGGATTATTCACATTTATTAAAAATCTTTTTGTAAAAGCAGAACAGATTGAAGAAGCAGTAGAAACTTTTGTAGAACAAGTAGAGGAAATTGTACCTGAAACTAAAAAGGTGACAAAGAAAGCTAAAGATGGTATTGCTAAGGCTAAAACCGCTACTAAAAAAGCAAAAGAAGTTGTTATTGAAAACGAAGTTGCAATCAATGCAGTAGAAGCAGTTGCAAAGACAGTAAAGACAAAAAGAGCATCTGTAAAAAAATAATATCTTCACAATAGGAGTATAATGAGTGTAAAACACAACCTTATCGAATCTAAGATTGCAAAATCTATGCTTGAGTTGGAAACTGAAATGTTTTCAATTAAAGAATCTATATTAGAACAATTAATATTAGAAGGAGTAGATGATCCTGGTATTCTGAAATGTGTATTTTTAGCAGGAGGACCGGGTAGTGGTAAATCGTTTACTGCTAAGGAAATCTTCGGTGTGGGTAAATCATTCACATCATCATTTTCATCCTATGGATTGAAGTTAGTAAACTCAGATCCAGCATTTGAATCAGAACTTAAAAAAAATGGTATAGACCCAAAAGATTTAGGTAAGATTGAAAAAGAAGACCCTGCATTATGGGATATGATTACAAAAAATCCCGGTGGTATTAGAGATAAAGCCAAATCAATTACAACAAAACAGCAAAACTTTTATGAAGCTGGTAGATTAGGTTTAATCATCGATGGAACAGGTGATGAGTATTCAAAGATTAAAAAGAAAAAAGACCATGCTGAAAGTTTAGGATACGATTGTTATATGGTATTTGTAAACACATCATTGGAGGTTGCACAAGAAAGAAACGCGAAGAGAGATAGAACTCTTCCTGAATCATTGGTTTCAGATATATGGAAGGCATGTCAACAGAACTTAGGAAAGTTTCACAATTTATTTGGTGGTAATTTTGCTATTGTAGATAATACAGTCTACAAACCGGTTGATACATCAGTCCAAAAGGCAGTTTCTCAATTTATTTCAAAACCAATTACAAACAGAATTGGATTAAAGTGGATTGAAACTGCAAGAGCTTTAAAGAAAAGTAATATTATCAAATAATCAATCAGGAGACTCCAAAAGAGTTACGTTAAATGGCAAAAGCTAAAGGTGGTGCAACTACATCAACTGCTCACAAAACAACAAAAGTATCAAGACCAGGTGTTCATGCTAAAACTAAAACATCAGTTCACAAACATAGTAAGAACTACAAAAAGGCTTATAGAGGTCAAGGTAGATAAAAATAAAAATTAGTTATGAGGTATGGGGATATTGCTTTCTTTGGTGATTCCTTTACTTGGGGTGAAGGGTTAGAGTTATATTCAACTGACCAAAAATGGATAACGCAACGTAATACCAAATCAACTTGGTTGGAAATCCAACCAATTCAGGATGAGGAATCTATATTATTTAGAGAATCAAATCGATTTCCAAAACTCGTAACAACTCATTTCAAATCAAATTTACTAATTGATCATCAGAATGGTGGTTCGTTTCGTAGTTTAATTGTAAAATTAAACCCTATACTTAACGATTTAGATAAACCTGAGATTCTTATATATCAGTTTTCTTCATTTAATCGAAATGATTTATGTTTTGAAGAAGATTCTAGTAATTTCAATTGTAAATGTAATATTTGTGAAGTTAGTGCTAAGTATGATGCATCTTGGCCAATTACATTTGATGTGATATATAAGATTATTAGTGATATGTATTATGGCAATCTATCGGAGTATCAACAACACCTAAAAACTCAATTTTCTATTAAATATAATATTGACTTTGATTTACCAATTGATAAATTAATTGATTCAGTTAAAACTATTGAAATAGCGAAATCAAAAATACATTTAGAATATTTGTTTGATACATACTTTAAGAAATTAGAATCTGATGGAGTGAATGTATTTTTTATTGATACTTGGGATAATCTGGCTAGAGAAACTTTAATTGAAAATGAATATTTTGTAGAAAGGGTAATACCATTAGTTGGATATGATGGTAATTCTTATGTAAATTATTCAGAATGGGAATCTACATTTGAACAT
>Ga0222713_10007492_pt1 | contig 10221 bp, 9 predicted proteins | sample C33_649DmetaG_FD_165061 | JGI IMG/M metagenome (GOLD analysis project Ga0222713, IMG submission 165061) | Estuarine water microbial communities from San Francisco Bay, California, United States - C33_649D | ecosystem: Environmental > Aquatic > Marine > Unclassified | place: USA: California... | reverse complement strand
CAGTTGCATCGAATTGTGAATGCAATGCTGAGATCTCACTGACCAATTGTTCAATTGGTCTTGCTACGTGACTACTTGTGCGTGAACTTGTCATTGTCATTAGAAAACTCCTTCATAACTGCCACCATCAAGTTGCAGGTTTTGACCACTGATATATCCGGCTTGTGCCGCACAGAGAAACGCAAACGCATCACCGAATTCGTCCGGACGGCCAAGTCGACCAGCCTTGATTGATGCGACTTGTTGTGCCCGAGCTTCTTCGTATGTGATGCCAAGCATCTTCATTGCAACGTGAGCCATTTGTTCTTGGCGCGCAGTGTCAAATCTTTCAGGCAACAACTGGTTCACCGTGATATTGAACTTTGCAAGGTCTTTTGATAAGCCCTTCAAAACTCCTGTGAGGCCTAGGCGTGTTCCGTGCGACAAACTCATGAGTGAATTAGGCGATTTCACCATGGCAGAGCTCACAGCAACGATGCGACCAAACCCGCGCTCTCTCATGCCAGGCACAACGCGTTGCACAAGGCCTAAAGGACCAGTGAGCGCTTGCAGCACAGCGGCATTCCAGTCTTCGATTTCTATATCAAGAAAGTTCTTCGGTGATGGTCCTTGACCATTCAGTAAAAGAATGTCTGGCGTTGGGCAAACGGTCATGAGTTCATCTCGAACACTTGATGTTGCCGAATCGCCCACTACTCCGAGTGCTTGTACGCCATAACGAGAAATCAGTTCTGTAACTGCTGCATCAACATCTGCTTGGTTGCGACCGTTAATGACAACGTTGACTCCTTCGCGCGCAATACTTTCTGCGCATGCGCGCCCAAGCCCGCGACTAGAGCCAGCAAGAATGGCCCAGCGACCTTTTATTCCCAGATCCATTGAGTTACTTCAATCCACTGGCTTCGCGAGCTGCCGCGATAGCAGGAAGGTCAGGAGGGCTAAAGAAAACTTCTGGTGGATCCGTTGGTCCCCATACTGAGAAACCTGACGGACCATCTTCACCTTCCCAATCGAGACGACGATGTACTCGGTCCCATAATTCTTCATCAATAATTTGATCCATGTCAGAGAAGAACTCAAACATGTTCCCTGATGGATCTTGTAAGTACCAGAAAACATTGGCTCCGAGATTGTGACGGCCAACGCCGATGACACTAGAAACCCGTTCGTCCTTCAGCGCGTTCGAACCAGCAAGACCGACAGCATCGATATCATCAACTTCAACCGCGTAGTGATTCAGGTATGACGTAGGGCCTGGTTGAATCATCAAGTTGTGATGATCTGACTCAACGCGCATGAAGGTTGCAAAGCCTTTCATGATTTGGTCTGAGATGCGGTAACCCAAAACATTTGCGTAGAAATCAACTGCTTCAGCAAGGTATGGCGTACCAAGTACAACGTGGCCAACACGGCGCACAATGGGTGACTCTGTATGCAGCACTGCATCAGCACGCGTATTGACACGAGTGCGCTCGCCCGGGCCGTTGAATGCACGAGTTTGTGTTGGCGTGAGTGAATGTGGTGAACCAACATCAATCACAATGGAGTGCCCGAAGATTGGGTCAGTGCAACGCACTGTGGTGCTGTCACCCGTAGATGTAATTCCGGCATCAGCGAGGCGCTTTGTGATCGCAGCAATGTCAGCTTCTGTCTCGCAACTGAGATGCATAGATGAAAGGTGACGGTATGACCCCTCCGAAATTTGCATCTGCACAGGGCGGTCAGGTGTGCCCAGCACGCCGTCAGAGGTTGCGCTCATTCCGTGCTGCAACCAGAAGTCGAAGAGCTCTTGCGGGTTCGCGACCGCAATCTGAATATCCAATAGTCCATTTAGTGCCATAGCGAAATAGTACGACATCAAACTATTTGATGTCAAACTATGTGCCTATAATAGGAGCATGGAAATTGGCAAATACATAGACGAGACCGTGATGACCTGGCAAGAGCAGAGGCCAGACCTGGACTTCGTACCCATGGGCTACATGCTTCGGTTCCACGCAATGGCTGAGGCTGCGATTGCCAAGATTCAAATCATCACGAAATCTCACGGGCTCACCCTTGGCGAATTTGACGTACTTGCCACTCTTCGGCGCCACGGCGCTACCAGCACTTTGACTCCCTCGTTCATCGCTGAAGTTGCATTGGTATCCCCCTCTGGTCTCACACATCGACTCACGCAACTCGAACAGGCTGGTCACATCATCCGGACTGCTGACGATTCAGATCGTCGTAGTTCACTAGTTTCAATTACTAAGAGCGGCGCTGCAGTAGCTGATCAAATCATTGAATTGATCGCTGCATACAGTGCGCAAATGTACGGCGCGATACCAGCGAAAGATCTACAACAGTTCAGTCACGTTATTTCTCTCGTGTCAGCCCAGTTGGAATCCAAAGTAGTGACTTCATGACAACGACAGTCACACTCACCGGCACAGGTTTACCCAATGTTGCACCTGGCCGCGCCGGAGCCGGAGTATTCGTAAAACACAATGATGTTGTGGTGCAATTCGATGCAGGCCGCGCAACGTGTAATCGACTAATTGAGGCTGGGCTCAAACTGGCTGACCTTGACGCTGTGTTCATCACCCACATTCATAGCGATCACGTTTTCGGATTAGCTGAACTTGTTTTGTCACGATGGATTGAAACTCAATTCGACAAGGTGGCTACTCCCCTTCCAATTTTTGCGCCATCCGGTGGAGCAGCACGTTTTGTGAAAAGAATGCTTGAACCGTACGAAGAAGACACTCACATTCGTCGTGAACACACAGGCTCACGTGAAGTTGTTCTTGATGCTCGTGAGTTTTCCGCCTCATTTACAGTCGCAGAAATCTGGGCGTCCGAAGATCGCGCTGTTGTTGTGGAATCTGTTGCCGTCCACCATGAGCCAGTTCCTGACGCCGTTGCATACAGAGTCACGACACCAGATGGTTTAGTAGTGATCTCTGGGGACACGCGAGTATGTCAAGAAGTAGAAGACTTCAGCCGCAATGCAAACGTACTTGTTCACGAAGCATTTCGGCGCGCCCCACTCGAACATGTCATCGAGCATTTTCCCCGTATCAATTCGATCCTTGATTATCATGCGGACACAATTTCATTGGGTGCCATGGCGCAACGGGCACAGGTACAAACGCTGCTACTCACACACCTTGGGCCACCACCACGCAATGAAGCCGAAGAACAAGGTTTTTCAGATGACGTGAAAGCCGGCGGCTACACCGGTAACTGCCTGGTTGGCCGCGACCTCATGTCGGTCACGTTCTAACTATTCTTTATTCGATGCGCAAGCCAGAAATTGCACGAGCAATTACCAGCTGCTGAATCTCAAAAGTGCCTCTAAAGATGGTGTGAGTCTTTGCGTCGCGGTGCCAGCGCTCGACTGGGTATTCGCGGGTGTAGCCATAGCCACCAAGGATCTGAATTGCTTCTTCGGTGACGCGTACTGCAGATTCTGACGCCTTGTACCTGCCCATTGACAATCGGAATTACAACTGTTTACATTAACTTCAGAAGGAAAAAATGATGTTTAACCTCAAATTAAAACGAACGCTTTTTATTTTTGCAATTGGTAGCCAACTCATGTTGCCTGCGTCAGCAGAAGCAGCCAGTAATTCTGACTACAAGGCCATAAAGGCACGGCATTCAGATCAAGCGCAGAGTGATCTAATTGAACCATTAACTAATCTGTCGAAGCTCGATCCGAAGATCGTCATAAAGGTTGCAGATCTCGCAAGTTCCGGAAACTTCAGTACTGCTCCAGAATCGTTCGTACTGATGGCGACCTCTGGGTGGATTACTGCCGGCGGTTGCACCTATCGACAAGCGGTTGACAACCCGCACCTGTCAAGTGGCACTACATCTGTCCATGGGTGGTGGGAGACCTCGGCCACCTCAGGCTGTCCCGCTTATTCCAATGTGGATACTTTCCTACAGGCTTTTTTCTGCAACATGTGGGGATGTTCTTATGTAACTATCGCGTCTGATAGCAGAGACGTGCTAGCCGGTGGCGGAAGTGGACGGCGAGGTAACGCCAGAAATTCATGTCTGAATTCCAGTCTCATTAGTTATCGCGGAGCAGTCGACGTGGACTTGATAAACCAGAACGATCCGGGCGGACTTACCTACTCTCCCGAAGTTGGCGTCAATTGTTATCCGGCATAACACCCGCGAATTATCCCACGGTCACAGGTCTGGTCGTGATGTGCATCGTGGACGAATCAGTTTCCTCTACAAGGGTGGCTTCATTCGCTGTGTCAGAGTTTCTCGAAGTCAATAACTCCGATTTGATTCTGTTGAGAGACGGTCTCGGTTGGACCGTGGAGGCGGTCAATGGTCCTCTTGACCTGAATCTTGCCCAAATCACATCAAATGTGAAGAACGTGCTCTTGCCTGACGAGGACGACAAGTCAGATGACAGGAGCCCTTGGAATTTTCTCAGCCGACTTTCCCGCGACCGGGGGATCGACGTGTCCGCAAGCCAACTCGCTCGGCTCCCGTACAAGTTGTACTTCTCGGATGACGTTCTTCAACTCTGCGGTTGAACGTTCCGAACGTCGGACGAATTACATTTACTCGATGCGCAGGCCGGAGATTGCACGAGCAATCACCAACTGCTGAATCTCTGAGGTGCCCTCGAAGATGGTGTGAATCTTTGCGGCACTGTCTTTGACCATTTCGCCTAGTTAAACGCGGTTTCTTCTTCCGTACGGCGCAGCACCAAGAAAATAAAGAATCCGCCGATAGCAAAGAGAGATCCGGCGAGAAGAGATGATGTGAAACCGCTTGATTTGGCCGTCGCGGTAATCTGTACTGGCACAGCCACTGTCACTCTCTTGCCAAATTTGTTGCTACCGCTGATGACAATGTCTCCTGCGCCGCTTTCAACATCATCAGGCAGGTCAATCTTGAGCGATGTTGTCCCAAGATTCGACACTGTGAACGAACGTAGGTAGCGCGGGTCGCTCCCGGATTTCGGATACAGCCACACATCAACTTTCGTTGCAGGCACAAACCCATCAATCTCCAAAGCGAGATTGTCATTAGACGAAACAGGAACTACTCCCTCAGCCGTCAGTGCGATCTTGTTATTCGAATTCGTTACCGAACCAAGGGAAATCTCTACCCCTCCTGCTGTCACAGTTAAAGATGAAGGCGACTGCACTACTTCTGGCGTCGTGGCCACTCCACCAACGAGCACCACGGGTTGTGATGGAGTGTCGCGATTGAGTGAGCCGGGAGACTCTGGAAGTGGAGGATTTGTCGTAGTAGTGGTAGTCGGGGCTAGCACCGAGAACGACACCTTAAAACTGTTGGTCTGGTACCCATCACGGAAGTTACATGTATCCACGCCTCGTGAATCACCCCGAACATACGCCGTCATTGTGTAGACCCCGGGCGTGGTCGGTGCGGTAATTGTCCGCGAATACAGCATCACATTTGATTCAGATCCTGTGGTCTGTGCGGTAAATGTGTCTGTCCCAGCTTGCGGAACACCCATTGTCCAAGACTCGTCATACATCAACTTCTGCAATCGGAAATACATATCGGGGTACCACGGCGCACCGCCACTATTCATTACCTTTGCGCACTTCAATTGCACAACAACTGAAACTTCGTCTCCTGGATTCATACGATTATTTCCGTTAGCGCTCACTGTCCATGCCTGGACCTCAGTGGGACGGCTTCCCGCGATAGGCAATACAACGTTTGGAGCTATGGTTGTAGTTGTAGTTGTTGTTGGAACTACCACCGCAGCAACCACAAGAGATGTTTTCGGCCCATTAGTTCGGCCGTTCATCTGCATCTTGCAATAGATGTAATCCGCAGCAGCTCCGGCGCTATAGACCAGAACTGAGTAGGTGCCCTCAGCATTCGGGGCGCTGATCTCTCGGGTCCATGTCACTGTGTAGTTGTTGTTCGATAAAACCTGTGTCCCTTTCCAGACTTCACCGCCACCAATCGAGGTTCCTGAAGAGTTCTCTATGTCAAATTTGAATAGCGGTGTTCCAGTGGGCGTTCCATACATAAAACCGTTAGTCATTTTGTTTGGACATGTCACCGACACTTCTAATGAGAATTTTGCAGCTGGTGTTACGGAAGTCGGCGATACGGAAATAGTCCAGTCGCTGTAAGCATTTTTAGGGGCCGTAGTTGTTGACGTCGTCGTTGGGGTTTTGACCGCTGCTGCGACTGTTGTCGTAGTAGTCGTGGGAGCAACGGTTGTAGTCGTGGGAGCAACGGTTGTAGTAGTAGTAGTAGTAGTAGTAGTAGTAGTAGTAGTAGTAGTCGGAACAACTGTGTCGTACGCAATACTCAACGCCGTACTTGCAGTATTTCCATTCGCGGCAGCATCGGTGAATACTCCCGCACCAACCGAGATCGATGCGGTACCTGACGCACTAGGTGTTGGTGTAAACGTCGCTGTGTACGTGGTGCCTGAACCGCTGAAGCCTGACAACGTCCCACCAGAGACAGTGATATCGCCCACTAGAAAATCAGTGGAAGACTCGGACAATGTAAATGTCAGCACATCGGTGCTACTCACACCCAACGAACCTGATGCAGTTCGAGTTATTGACACTGTCGGAGGTGTGGTGTCTGTACGCGTGTCGTAATCAATAGATAAGGTCAGCGGTACTTCGTTGCCATTGTTATCCAGGTCCTGCACACGTCCTGCAATCATTGAAATTTGCGCCGTTCCAGAAGAGTTCGTTGGTGGCGTAAACGTGCCCGTCCATGAGTTGCCCACACCCTTCGTTAGGGTGCCAATAGTTCCAGCAGATCTTGTTAAAAACGAGCTGAACATACTCACCAGGTCTTCACTCGAGGTGACTGTGAGGGTTGTTGTTTGGCCGGCAGTTAACGTTCCTGATCCTGAACGGGTAATCGAAATGCTAGGCACTGGTGTTGTCGAATCAATTGTTATTGCACCTGTATAACGAGTTGACAGATTGTCCGATCGGTCCAATCCGTATGCGTAGTAGACGCCGTCACGAAGTCCATCTGAAACAACCGGCAAATTTATAGAACCCGAAGTCGCTACCCCTGTTCGGTTCCAATCGGCATCCGGCGCACTGGTGATACTCGCAAGGTTCGTCACAGTTACCGAATCTCGCACTAGGTATAAAAAACCGTCTTCAGAGATGGTGTGGCCAGTTGACCGAGTGTCGCTACGAATTGTTTTGGTCTGCAAAGACCCCGTCGGTGCCGTCGTATCGGTGTAGCCATCTGTGCTTCTTAGTTTTGCGACATAAGCATCGTGGTTGACACCACCAGTAGATGGAATAAATGGTGAACCTGATGTCGAGGTATTGAAGTCCATGTTTCCGGCCCACGAACCAGTAACAATCACGTTGTTTAAAGCATCAGTTGTTATTGACCAGATGTTTTCACCAGGCCCGTTGCTGCCACCACCACCGCTGCCTCCAAATTGCCTCGCCCATACGTAAGAACCCGAACGAGTGAGCTTCACTACGTAAACGTCCGTTGACGTTGCGAGCAAGTTTCCCGATGTCACCGGGTCAGGATCAAAATCCACTGGACTATTGCTACCTGTAGTAAAGACCCCAGTCGCTAAGACATTTCCTGAGGAATCAACTGCGAGATTTCGGCCTTCTTCGACGCTTGCCCCGCCAAATTTAATTGCTCGAACAAAGGTTCCATCAGTATTCAATGTCAATAAATAGGCATCAGACGAATTACCAACTGCGGTTAAGTTTGACGTTCCAACCCCTGGATCAAAATCATTTGTGCCCATGAAGTATCCAGTGGCATGCACATATCCTGCAGTGGTATCGAGAGCAACACCCGAACCCAATCCGCCCATTTTGTAGGCCCATTGATACGCACCATTGTCATCTAGTTTCAACAAGAAGCCATTGATTGTGCTGATATCAGGAGACGATAGGTTCGCAGAGCCCGCTGAGTTGAAATTGACAGTTCCCAAAAACCCGCCAATCACATACACTCCGCTCGAATCAACAGCAAGAGACCTTGCCAAGTCGTTACCACCCGCACCAATACTTTTGGCCCATTGGAAATCTCCGCTGAGATCAAGTTTTAGTGTGTAAACATCACTATTGCCATTTGAGACAAGATTTGAAGTTCCCACTCCGGGATCGAAATCGGCTGTGCCATTAAATTCACCAATTGCGTACAACGCAGAACCACTCACTTTGAGTGACGACAACCGTGCACTGTCACTAATTGTTGCGCCCGTGATTTGCCTTACCCACTGAAACCCACCACCAGAATTTAGTTTCAATACAAATGCATCTGATGAACCACTACTGGTCAAGTTTGACGTGCCATTTCCAGCGTCAAAATCTACGGTCGATTGAAAGAATCCACCGATGTAGATATTCCCCGAAGCATCAATTGATATTGACCTCCCCCTATCAGTTCCCGTTCCTCCAATCTGTTGCACCCAGAGAAAGTCACCAGAACTATCGAATTTAGAAACGTAAACATCATCCCATCCTCGAGTGGAGAGTGTTGTTGAGCCGGCACCCGGATCAAAGTCAAGGTTGTTGCTTGCAAATTCTCCAACTACATAGTGGTTGCCTGAGGAATCAATGGCCGTCGAAAATGCATAGTCAACTCCGGTGCCGCCGAAATAGGTGACGTTCACTGGTGGCGTGGTTGCTTTCCATGCTGATACCTCGCCAGCCTGGAAAGTTAGGTATAGAGCTACTAAGCAAAGAGCGCCGACTAATCGTGGTGCAATAGGCAATCTGGAACCCATGAGTAGTAATACTACTCTATTAAGTAGTATTACTACTTTCAGGCAGGGAAATCCCTACTTCTTCGGCCTATCTCCGAAAATTACTGCCATGATTCCCTCGAGGGACACGTCGTTCCACTTCTTCTGCGACACAGGGCTGTCACCCATTTCGATCAGGACTCGGCCTAAAATCTGGCCCATAAACCAGTACACAGTTGCTGCAAGATCTATGTCTTTGCGGATCCAGCCCTTTTTCTGAAAGGGAAGCAACATTTCAGTAATACCCATTGCGCCCTGCTTTTGAGCAAGAGCCAACGACGCTGCTAATTCTGGGCGGGCATAACCAGCACCCAACGCATTGAGACGCACCTGACGGAGTTCCCACCGGTCTGTATCAAAGTGCGTCAACAATTCTTTTCGAAGAGCCTTACGCAAATCATCCTGGCTTTTGCACTTTGCAAGCGACGACGCCAGCACAGAAGAGTCAACGAATTGGGTTGTGCGAAAACGATGCGTTTGTGCAGCTTCAACTAATCCATCACGACTACCGAAATGCCGATACAACGTGGGAACAGTAACGCCTGCTTCAACAGCAAGATCATTGACACGAACCGCTGCTTCCCCACCGCCATCAATGGCAGCAACAGCTAGATCCAAAATTCGCTGGCGAATAGAACTCGACGTAGGCATGTCCCTACTGTATGCCGAATTATTCGATGCGCAGGCCAGAGATTGCGCGAGCAATCACCAACTGCTGAATCTCTGAGGTGCCCTCGAAGATGGTGTGAATCTTTGCGTCACGGTGCCAGCGCTCGACTGGATATTCACGCGTGTAGCCGTAGCCACCAAGAATCTGAATTGCTTCTTCAGTAACACGTACTGCAGTTTCAGAGGCCTTGTACTTACTCATCGAACCTTCAGCGTTTTTGAAACCACCGTTTTTGCCTAACCAAGATGCACGCCAAATAAGAAGTCGCGATGCATCAATTTCAGTTGCCATGTTTGCAAGTTTGAATGCAATGGCTTGGTTCATGATGATTGGCTTGCCGAACGCAACGCGCTCTTTTGCGTAATCAAGCGCGTATTCATATGCAGCACGTGCAACACCAAGTGCTTGTGCACCAACTGCTGGACGAGTTGCTTCGAATGTCTTCATTGCTGGCTGTGCGCCTGCAGAGTGTCCGCCTTCGCGTGCACGTGCAATTTTTGCATCAAGCTTTTCTTTGCCACCTAGGAGGCAACGACCAGGAACGCGAACATCATCAAGAACTACTTCTGATGTGTGAGAAGCCTTGATTCCGTGCTTCTTGTACTTCTGCCCCATTGAGAGACCTTTTGTATTTGGAGGAATCACGAATGATGCTTGACCGCGACCTTTGAGTTCAGGATCGACAGCTGCAACAACAACGTGAATGTTTGCAATGCCACCGTTAGTGATCCATGCCTTTGTTCCGTTGATGACCCATTCATCATTTGCTTCGTCGTATACGGCGCGT
>Ga0222713_10007490_pt1 | contig 10224 bp, 24 predicted proteins | sample C33_649DmetaG_FD_165061 | JGI IMG/M metagenome (GOLD analysis project Ga0222713, IMG submission 165061) | Estuarine water microbial communities from San Francisco Bay, California, United States - C33_649D | ecosystem: Environmental > Aquatic > Marine > Unclassified | place: USA: California... | reverse complement strand
CATAAATATAGGTATGATTGATTTATTCTTTATTGCAATAGGCTTAATTGGTTTACTTGCTTTACTGATATTATTTATTGAGTGTCTTTTGTTTTTTTGGGATAATAGATAATGAAATTTATAGTTATTGAAGAATTAAATAAGCTAAAAAAGGGAGATATTCTTATACAAAATAAAGATTATTCAAATATATATTGTTCTCATGGCTTTTGTGTGCCAATTTCTACAATTAAAAAATTTCCAGAGAAATTTGAAGTCATGAATTAAAAAATGAAAGAAAATACTCCAAAATCTTACGAAGAAAGACTTTATAGCTTAATACCAATTAGTGTAAAAACTTATTTAATATTTGAAAAACAAATTAGTAATCCACTATTCAATGAGGAAGCAAAAATAAATGCTACAAAAATTATTGACTCACTTTATGCTAAATTTGATTATAATGATTTTGCCTCACTTTACGCATGGAGAAACTATGAAAAATCAAGATTTCAAACTAAAGATAAGGAGAGTGAAATATAGTGAAAGAAAGTGAAATAAAGTGAAAGAAAGTGAAATAAAGTGAAAGAAAGTGAAATAAAGTGAAAGAAGCTGAGAGGCAGCTAATGATGACTATCTATACTGATAGGCAAAAACAACTAATTGAAGGATACAAACAAATTGAACTTTTAACTAAAATCCTCAAAGTAAAGCCAGAAGGAGTTATAAATAGAAGCTATAAAGGTAATATCCACTATGATAAACAAGTCTTAACAGCTATGAAAGGTGCAGTATTTGGAGTAATAACCGAATTAAAAGAATTAAAAGATATATTTTCTAAAGAATGAAAGAAAAAAAAGGATTTACTAATCAATTAAAAGAGGAAGTAAGAATAGAACAAAGAGGCAAATGTGGTTGTGGGTGTGGTAGGAAAGAGCATTTAGACATACATCATATAGTTCCACTATCATTAGGCGGTTCTGATGTTCGTAGTAATGCAGTAGGACTAATAGTTACTTGCCATAAGCATTTTGATTTAATGGCTATTAAATATGACCTTGTGCCAATATTTGATATACAGGTAGGTATGAAAGAAAGAAATTGGTACAAGATAGCAGATTATATATTAAAAAATCCTGAAGCTATAATTGCATTGCCAGCAAAAGAGGAAAGTATTATTCAATCTAAATTAGATATATGAAAGAAATACAAAAAAAAATAAAAAGTTTTTTAGAAAATCGTCCAGTAATTAAAAATAATGATAGTCCAGAAAAATTAGTTTACAAATTAAAGGGAGAAGTACAGGAATTATTTGATGAAGTTAAATGGGGAGATAGAGAACCAACAACTAAAGAGATAAAAAAAGTAGAAATGGAACTTGCAGATGTAATCATATACAGTGTTCAGATAGGAACATTACTGGGTATAGATATAAAGTCTGCAATAAAAGAAAAAATAAATATAAATGAAAAAAGATTTCCAAAAAAGTTATTTCAAGAAGGTAATTTTTATGAAATTTATACAAGTCGTAAGATAGACTTAGGAGAAAGACCAAATATTATTCAATCTAAATTAGATATATAGAACTAACTAACAAGCTAGAATAGCTTAAAATAGGCACAAAAGAGAGTATATTCTAAACAAACTAACAAACAACTAACAAGCTAGAATAGCTTAAAATAGGCATAAAAAAGACTATATTGTAAACAAACTAACAAACAAACAATAAATAAATAGGCATAAAAAAAGAAAAAAAAAGAAAATAAATAAGTAATAAAGATATCTATTGACAAGTCTACCATGTGTTCATATATAATATAAATATAAAGGTTACATTAGTAGCCTACCCCCACAGCGAGAGCGTAGCAGGGTTGACCAATAAGCTAGGTCTATAAATAAAAAGCGCTACAACTAGGGAAGCATCTACCTTGTAAAAGCTGGTAGTTGGTGATAGAAAATAGGATTCTATCCTAGAGGTTTTCTAATGACCCACCTGACTGTTAGGTACTCATGATAAGAAAAGACTAACAGATGTTTAGATAAGAGATGAGCAGAGATTACAACTGAACCACTCACTTGATTACTGATATATTGATACCAATATAGGTCATATCTTGGTTCCAGAAAAGTACCTACCTACTTCGCTCGCCAGCGAAACAGGAGTAGTCCTAACGGACATTTAAGCCTCGCCTATCCTATAGTATTAACAAATAGCCTGAGAGAATATCCCCTTATAAGACAAAATCATATCTAATTTATTAAAAAAGTTGGGGTACTACTCAAAGGGGAGGTAACGGTACTAGAATAGTTAACAGCTGGGGACTTAATTTTCAGGGTATGGGGGTAGTGTAACTGGAATTATGTAACCTAGAAGCCTATAGTATAAAAAAAGAGAGTATAAGAGATAAATACTTGTAACCAAGGGATAAAAGCTAGGCACGGAAATATGAAAACTAGGCACAAAAAGTCAGAAAAAAGTGGATTATTACTTTTGAGGCTAAAAACACAAGATTAGGCATAAATCAATAACAACAAAATAATTTATAAACCGATTACTAGAAAAATAAAACCTATCAATATATATATTTCTCTATTTTCCCTGGAGCATCTTTAGATGCGACTTCTTCGAGTGCCATTGGGCACGAGTGCAGCTCCCTACTACTACCCTTATCATAATACCATTATCAATATATATTTTGGGGTATTGACAATACTATTACTATCGCTTATTATAGAATAGTAGAAAGATTAAAGATATGAAAAGATTAACAAGACAAGACAAAAAAGACATAAAGACATTACTACTATTATTATTCGTAGCTTTTACGATAATATCCATCATTGTAATAGGTATAACCTCGATAAAACGGCTAGAAGCTCATAATAGATATATGTGTGCTACTCAGGGACTACAAGAAGATTGTAAAACACCATTACAAGAAAAAGATTATTTAAGATAATCAGAAAGGAGGTGAAAACATGAAACATATTATATTAGAAAAGGTTGATTTTGTAGAACCATATAGGGTTCAAATGTTACCTAGTCTTTCTTTAAAAGCAGTTCCAGAAGTTTACTGGACTTTCAGCAAGCTAGCTGACGCAATTGAAGCAGGAGAAGACCTAGCAAAAAGAAATGATAGCAAACTGGTTATCTTTGGTAATGAAATAGTTGAGCTATGAAACAATTAGTTTAGCCTTTGTTATTGCTTATCAAAATTGATAGGCAATAAAGAAAGACTAACAAGTCAATCTGGGAGGAGGTGAATATATATGATACACAGAATAATTAACTACTACACAAAAAATGTATACGGCAAAGAGTTGGAATATATCAAGGACATTAAGGAGGCATCTATTATAAAACAATTAACGGGTAATAAAACAATCACAAGCACAGAAAGGATGTTACTTCAAGAATTAAGTAATAATTATATCAAGTTTGAAAGGTGCTTCGAATAATATAAATAGTTTAGCCTTTGTTATTGCTTATCAAAATTGATAGGCAATAAAGAGAGACTAACAAGTCAATCGAGAGGGGGTGAGATAATATGAATAACATAATTAAAGATTTAGAGGCAGAAATAAAACAACATAAAAAGCAATTAAAAAGTGATTATTTAGATAGAGTTGGTCAAGATTTAAGATTATCTAAAATAATATCAATAGAGGATTTTTATCAAAGGTGCCAGATTTTAGAGCTTAATAATGATTATGAAAATATAGGTTGGGCAGTTGGATATATTTCTGGAATTGAAAACGCAATTAGAGAATTAAAGAAACTTGAAAATGAATAATATAAATAGTTTAGCCTTTGTTACTACCGTTTACCAAAAGGCGTAAGCGGTAGCATAGAGAGACTAACAAGTCGGGATTGCTCACGCAAGTCGGGATTGTTCACGCAAGTCGGGATTGCTCACGCAAGTCGGGATTGTTCAAAATAATATAAAATAGAAAATATGAAACAACACATAACACTAGAGCAGTTAAATGAATTAAGAGAAAAACAGAAAGAAAAGTTAATCAAGTGGTATAAGATACAACCAGAACAACTGTGGACATTAAAAGAAAATTTACCCAACTCATCTTATTACTGGTCAGGATTTAGAATACTAGAAGAAATGAAACATAATGAAGATATGTTACCTGTTTTCTCAATTGGTCAAATGATAGAGTTTCTTGAGCCTCACCTAAAAATGACCATAGAACATGAAGTAGATATGTGGTTCGTAGACGATTATTATAACGAACGAGAACTTTGTGATGCACTCTGGGAAGCAGTCAAAGAGGTGTTAAATAAAGAAAAAGAAGCATGAAAGAAACAAAAACAGAAAAATATATAAAAAATAATCGGAAAGGGGGTGAAATAATATGAAACAGAAAAAAATTTATCCAAATGGTACACCATATTCTGATGAACAATGGAAAAATTGGTACACTAACAAGTCAAACAAGGAATTGACCATAGAAGAAGAAGAATATTCGAAAATAGACGAAAATTAGGAATTAAAACCAAATCAGTAGTATAGAGAGGGTAAGCAAGTCGGGATTGCTAAAAATAATATGAAAATAACACCAACAGAATTTATTTATGAAGTAGCGAGATTAGAGGCAATAGCTTCTAGTCGGAGAATTGTGCCAGAAATATGGTCAGAGCGAAACAAGAAGTTTCGTTTGCAGATGACAGAGTATGTTGAAGGATTACGAGGAAAATCACTTCCTACACCAGAAGAAGCCCACGACTCTTGGTGGCGTAAATACGAGGAAATGGGTTGGAAATATGGCGAAGTCCGAGATACTACTGCGAAGACACACCCTGATATGGTGGCGTTCAATGAATTACCAAAAGACGAACAAGACAAAGATGAGATTTTTCTCGCCCTTGTTGAATTTGCGTTCAAGTATATTACCCCTCCAGATAACATTAGGTAGGTAAATATGATAAGAAAAATATATAAAAAATTATTTTGGGATATTGACAAGTATAATAAGAGTTTGATATTCTTATACATATATGACTGATGAAATGACAGAGGAACAACTTAAAAAAGCACTTTCCATACTTGGTAAAAAAGGTGGTTCAAAAACAAAAGAAAATTATGGCATGGAACATTTCAGGAAACTTGGAAGAATTGGTATGGCTAAAAGATGGAAAAATCATATTCGCAAAACCAATATAAAAGATGGTCCAGACTTAAATTTTTAATTTTATAATTAGGTAGTAGAGCCTAAAGAATATAAACATATTCTAGTTTGATAAAACCTTACTAATATCTACTTATTAGTAGGGTTTTTTTAATAATATGAAAAATATAACTGATGGATATATTAAGTTACATAGGAAAATACTGCATACTTCTTTTTCAAAAAATCCCTTAGTATCGTGGCTATTTATAAATTTTTTACTAATGGCAAACCATAAAAAAAATAAATTTATTTTTAATAATGAGGAAATTACAGTTAAAGAGGGACAATTTATAACAGGATTACACAAATTGAGCCAACAAACAAACATCAGCCTCCAGTCTATAAGGACAGCAATAAATATCCTAAAATCAACAAGCACAATAACAATCAAATCAACAAACAAATTTAGCTTAATTTCAATCTTAAATTGGCACTTATATCAAGGTAAGGTAACAAGCGAATTAACAAGCGAATTAACAAACGACCAACAAACGACTAACAATCAACTAACAACAAACAAGAATGATAAGAATGATAAGAATGATAAAAAAATATATATATTATTAAATTTGTTCAATTTAGTTAATCCAGAGTATGCCTTGTTTCTTACTAACAAAAATCAAATAAAGATTATGGGCGAGTTAGTTGATAGATATGGGTTTAATGAAATAAAAAACTTACTAATCCAACTTCCAGAGATAGCAAAAGATATGTATGCTCCCAGGATAACATCTCCATACTCATTACAAATTAAAATGGCTGATTTACTTATTTACAAAACTAGGTTAGCAAGTAAAAAAGGGGGTATAGTCAATGTTTAACACTAACCAGATTTATGTATTAAATATTGCATCAGAGCATATATACATAAACTCAGATGAGGCAAATTCAATTTATAAGATAATTATGGAAAGTTCTGTTAAGTCAGTTATGATAAGGGGTTCAATTTTAGTCAATTTATCTTTTTATTCAAGTATAATCCCACTATCCGAGTCAAAAGTTGGCTCACATTTAACAAGCGATGAAAAATCAGAGATAAACAAAAAGATACTAAAACAGAATAACACTTTATCTATTGCAAATAAAATTATTGGAAAGCTGAAAGGAAAAAATGAATAATATAGGAAGCATTATAAAACAAAAGCAAAAAGAGCAACGAATAGAGGAGATGGGTCCATTTGATAGGACACCAGATGACGCAGAGTGGATAAGTGCTAAAGCATTAGTACATAATTTACCAGCAAATTATATGCAGATTATTAATAATTATGAGGAGGGTGGATATGAGGCAAAAGTTAGAACTGTCGGAAGCAATACATTTACCTCATTAAAAAAAACATTTGTAACTGTTCAAGTTATTGTTGAAATAAAGGAAACACAAGATGGGTTGGTTGAACAAGTTAGGTATTATGCTTTTAGAAATCAACCATCTTCCGTTTTTATGAGAGAAATAATTGGTAAAAATTCAACTTTATAATTTGGGGTATTGACAAGTATAACAAGAGTTTGATATAAATATATTATGAAGAATAAAGATTACAAACTAGAAAATAATTTGAAGCTAATAGAAAAAAATGACCTCTTAATTCAAGCACTTAAAGAACTTCGGGAAGGATTAATCCAACAAAATGCCTTGTTACATTTACTCAATGAGCAAGTACAGGAGCTAAATGGATAGAATAAATTTCATCATATATTCAATAATAATTGCCATAATTATTATTATTATAATAATTTTACACGCCTTAACATTATCAAATAACACACTTTGGGAAAGGCAACTACAAAATGAGAGATTTATAAACTTAATTATATCTAGTAAATTTGACACTAGGATAGGGCTACAACAGGGGATTGATTACATAGATGGACAAAGTGTAGTTAATGAAAAAATTGATAGGGAAAATGTCATTGATATTATCAAAAAAACTTGGAGGAAAGATTGGAAAATTGGAGTTGCTATTGCTGATTGTGAAAGTAAACTTAAATCAAATGCAAGACATATAAACACCAATGGAACAGTTGATGTTTCCATTTTTCAAATAAACTCTATCCATAAATTAGATGTAACAGATATAGTCGCAAATGCCTCTTTTGCTTATATATTATATAGAGAACAAGGAACAAATCCCTGGAACTCATCTAAAAAATGTTGGGAGAATAAATGAATACCCCAAGAGAGTTTCCAACATCATATTGCAGTATATGTAAAAACGAATATACCTATACAACTGTAATAAGCAACGATGGGTATGAATTAGAGTTCGCAAATTGTTCCGATTGCAATGTAGTAATAAGTTTATGATTAATTTAATGAATAAAACAATAGATGAAATGCTACTAATGCTAGATGAACACGATTGCCACTTATCAGGTGAAGATGGTTGCGTATGTGTAGATATATACCAAATTATTTATCCTGAATATGAGGAATTAAGATAATTTTATGAAAATATTTGACAATACATTTGATAATATAATTGGAAATCTGATAGTAAAAGAGGATAAAGAAAGAGAAATCCACATACCTAGTGGAAAATTATCTGCCTCAATGCTTGGCTATCCTCTACAATGGCAGATGTTAAAAACATTAGGAGTGCCACAAAAGCCAATAGATGAGTACACCTTGCGTAAATTTGCGAGAGGTATTCAAGTTGAAAATTGGGCAGTATCAAAGCTCCAAAAGGTAATCGTAGATAAACAAAAAAAAGTAGAATACAGAAATACATCAGGTATTGTAGATATGTTAATTTTACATGGTTCGCAAGTGCCAATTCTTAATAAAAAAATAATCCCTCACGAAGTTAAATCAGTTACAAATTTGAAATTTAAGAGAATTATAAAAAATGGAGAGGCAGATGACCAATACAAACTACAAGCAGGGCTATACGCTCTTGCATTAAAATCAGAATATTACGCAGTAGACATAATTGCAACAGATGACCTTAGACTAATCACATACATATATGAAACTAAAGATATTAAACCAGATATAGACGCAATCATTGACCAATTTAATAGTGCAATGATTAAAAAAGCTGTGCCTGTATTCACACCAAAATATGACTGGCAATCTAATCCAATGTATAACAGTTATCCAGATTGGGCTTTACTAAATGAGATAGAGATAAAAGAAAAGCTAAATAGAAGACAGACAGAATTAGTTTTTTCAAAATGAAAATATATGATTAACCCAAAAGAAAAGAAAGAGGAACAAGCCTATAAAGAAATCCTTGATGTGCTAAAGAAGTACAGAGAGATTTGTGTGTATGATGTAAATGAGATGGAATTTTTGGCAAAGAAGCATTTGTTTGGCATTGAATTAAAAGAGAAGTACGGCTTAAATGTTGAACCCCGAGAGATAAGGTCTTTAGATTGGAATAGATTTAGTGATTATATCTCTCTTGGTCTATGGGGTAAAAAATATAAGAGAACAATATCGTGCTCTGATGACGGAAAACAGCCAGAAGATGAATTACTTTTACAGCTTAGTTTTTCTACTGGGGCGTATATTTTCGGAAGTTGTTCAGGCAATGATTATCCAACTGAGTTTTTCAAAGAGTTTTTCCAAGAACTAAAGACTTATAATCCGAAATATACAGATACCACCAATAAAAATCTTTATTTCTCAATGGCAAATGCTAGCAATATATTTAATGAATTTCCAGCAATTCTAAAAAAGTATTACGAATTAAACAAAACAGACGCAAAAGAAAGAAAAGTTAAAAAACTGAAAGCAGAACTAGATAAATTGCAAACGAATATATGAATATGAAAATATACAAAACTCAATCTGAAGTAGATGCCGATATAAAAAACGATGCTTTAGTAATAACAGGTAATGTTACGTTTGAATGTGATATTTCTTTAAATGCGTCAATTATTGTTTCGGCTGGGAACATTAAGGCTTGGAACATTTCGGCTAGGGACATTTCGGTTTGGAACATTAAGGCTGGGGACATTACGGCTTTTGACATTTCGGCTGGGGACATTACGGCTTTGTACATTAAGGCTTTGGACATTAGGGCTGATGACATTTCGGCTAGGGACATTAGGGCTAGGGATATTTCGGCTGGAAACATTACGGCTTTAGATATTACGGCTAGGAACATTTCGGCTTTGAACATTTCGGCTTGGGACATTTCTTACTACGCTTATTGCAATAGTTATAAATCAATAAAATGCACATCAATTAAAGGACGCAGAGAAAAACATAATCCACCAGTTTGTTTAGATGGTGAATTAATAATAATCCCGAAAGGCAGTGAATAATGAAAATAATTAAATTAACAAAAGCAGATTTCAAAGATAAAGAATATATAGGGAAAATTGATTTAACCAAATACGAAGATTACCACGTAGAAATTGAGGAAAACTTAGGTTTAGTTAATTTTGAAAAAGGTATCTATGTTAATGGATATATACGAGCTGAAGCAGGTACTGGTATAAAATCAAATTGGGATATAAAAGCAGGTGGGTATATAGAAGCAGGTACGGATATAGAAGCAGGTGGGTATATAGAAGCAGGTGGGGATATAGAAGCAGGTACTGGTATAAAATCACGTTGGGATATAGAAGCAGGTGGGTATATAGAAGCAGGTGGGGATATAGAAGCAGGTACTGGTATAAAATCACGTTTGAGTATAAAAGCAGGTGGGTATATAAAAGCAGGTGGGGATATAAAAGCAGGTTGGAGTATAAAATCAGGTAGGGATATAAAAGCAGGTGTGGATATAGAAGCAGGTGGGTATATAAAAGCAGGTGGGGATATAGAAGCAGGTGGGTATATAAAAAGAAAGGAGGTGAATAATGAAAATAAAAAGTAATTTCAAAGTCGGAGAAGTTTCATATCAGATTGAAGTGGAGGAGAAAAATCCACTTGAAACTTTACACTTATCAATAATTTTATCTAATCCAAGAAAAGTTTGTAATCGCTGTATGAATACAACAGATTTTGAGTTCTCAACGAATAAAGATAAAGAAGCAAATACATATATCAATGTCATTTGCCGTGCTTGTTTTGCAAAAAGTAAGCTAGGTTCATATAAGGCAGGTGGATAT
>Ga0222713_10007489_pt1 | contig 10224 bp, 11 predicted proteins | sample C33_649DmetaG_FD_165061 | JGI IMG/M metagenome (GOLD analysis project Ga0222713, IMG submission 165061) | Estuarine water microbial communities from San Francisco Bay, California, United States - C33_649D | ecosystem: Environmental > Aquatic > Marine > Unclassified | place: USA: California... | reverse complement strand
GAACACGACGGCGGGATCGCCCGCACGCCGGGGAGAAAACACGTGGGGGACCTCGCGGCCGGAGATGCGTTCAGTCGCGGCGAGAACTTCGAGAACGGTGCTGCCCTTGCCGGTGCCGAGGTTGCATGCGAGGGATGGGTTGCCGGCGTCGAGGTAGTCGAGCGCCTTGATGTGGCCCTCGGCGAGGTCGACGACGTGGATGTAGTCGCGTTCACCCGTGCCGTCGCGGGTGGGATAGTCGTTACCGAACACTTCGAGTGGCGGTCTCTTGCCGAGAGTCGCCTTCATCACGATCGGCACGAGGTTCGTGGTGACCGACCAGTCTTCGCCGATCGAGGAATCGAACGAGGCCCCGGCGGCGTTGAAATAGCGCAGACACACGCTGCGCAGACCGCGTGTCTCGCCGATCCACGACAACACCCGTTCGATCATCCACTTCGTTTCGGCGTAGACGCTTTCGGGGTGGGGTTCGAGGTCTTCCGTGACGGGAACGCGTGCGGGGCTGCCGTACACCGCCGCCGACGACGAGAAGACGAACTGCTCGACACCGGCCTCGACCGCGGCGTCGATGAGAGCGGTCGAGCCACCGACGTTGTTCGAGAAGTAACGGAACGGATCGGTCATCGACTCGCCGACGCTCTTGTAGGCGGCGAAGTGGATGATGCTCGTCACGTTTCGCTCGCGGCAGAGTTTCGTCACGAGGTCGAAGTCGGCGATTTCACCGACGACGAGGTCCGCGCCGAGCAGTGCCTCGGTGTGGCCCATCTCCAACGAGTCGAGAACGACCACGTCGCGTCCGGCGTCGCGCAGCGAGCGCACGGTGTGCGAGCCGATGTAGCCGGCGCCACCGGTGACGAGAATCGTCATCGACTACTTCTTCAGCGGTCGCGACTGTTTGTCGCGGTCGGCGGCCTTTTCCGCCTTCTTCCAACTGCGCACGAGGAGCAGCGTCTCGGGAGACGTGATGTCGGCGACGGTGCGCGGGTTCGTGTCGCTGAACACGCCGGCCTCCGTCTTCCAGTTGCGTGGCTTCACACCCATTCGCTTGCCGAGCAGGGCAATGAAGATCTGGGCTTTTTCCTCACCAAAGCCGGGAAGGACGCGCAAACGCGCGGTGAGCTCGCGCGCGTCGGTGACCCCGGCCCAGATGTTCTCACCCTTGTTCTTGTACTGCGTGGCGATGATGCCGCAGAGCTCGTGGATGCGCCGGCCCATCGCGGCAGGAAAGCGGTGTACGGCGGGTTTCTCGCAGCAGACGGCCACGAAGTCGTCGACGTTCATCGCGGCGATCTTCTTCGGGTCGAGGTGGCCGAGGCGCTTCTTCAGCGTGGACGGGCCGTTGAACGCCCACTCCATCGGAACCTGCTGATCGAGAAGCATGCCGATCAGCAGCGCGGTGCCGTTCGCATTCAGCAACTTGTCGGCGGCGGCGTCGCCCGTGATGTAGAGGGTTCCCATCGCGAGTGAATCTACTCAGTGTTCGAAGAACGGTGCCGGAGTCCCCGGCGACAGCTGGTACATGGCAAGCGCCTTGCTGACCGTTTCCACGGGCACGAGGCCGTCCTGGCACAGCGAGTGCAGGACCGTCACCACGATGTTCGCGGTGTCGATCTCGAAGTGGCGGCGCAATGCTTCGCGTGTGTCGCTGCGGCCCATGCCGTCGGTGCCGAGCGGGGTGAAGCGGCGCTCGGTGACGAAGCGTGCAACTTGCTCCGGGACGATGCGCATGAAGTCGCTGACCGCGACGATCGGCCCTGCCGCATTGTTGAGCAGCCGCGACACCAGCGGCGTTGCCGGTGGGTGGTCCGGGTTCAGGCGCGCGATGCGCTCGCACTCGAGCGCCTCTTCGCGGAGAGTCTTGTACGACGTTGCGGACCACAGTTCGACGCCGACCCCGAAGTGGGTCAACAGGTCGTCGGCTGCCGCACGCGCGGCCGAGTGGGCCGAACCGGAGAACACGATCGCAGCCTTGGTTTTCGCATCGGCGGGAGCGTCGGCGAACTTGTAGAGACCGCGTGTGATGTCGTCGTTCGTCACGTGGGCCGGCATCGCTGGCATCACGTAGTTCTCGTTGTAGAGCGTGACGTAATAGAAGATGTCCTCGGGATTGGCCCCGTACATGCGGTTGATGCCGTCTTCGACGATCGCCGCCATCTCGTAGGCGAATGCGGGGTCGTACGCCTGGCACGGCGGCACGGTGCTGGCAAGGACGAGACTGTGTCCGTCTTGGTGTTGCAAACCTTCGCCGAGCAGGGTGGTGCGACCCGCGGTTGCGCCCATGAGGAACCCGCGTGTGCGAGCGTCGGCCGCCTGCCAGATGAGGTCACCGACGCGCTGGAAACCGAACATCGAATAGAAGGTGTAGAACGGCACCATCGGAACGCCGCGCGTGGAATAACTGGTACCCGCCGCGATGAACGACGACATCGAGCCGGCCTCCGTGATTCCCTCTTCGAGAATCTGACCGTCCGACGACTCGGCATACGACATGAGAAGCGCGTGGTCGACCGGCTCGTACTTCTGGCCCTGGCTCGCATAGATGCGCAGTTCGCGGAAGAGTGAATCCATGCCGAACGTGCGTGCTTCGTCGGGAACGATGGGAACCACGCGAGGGCCGAAGTTGTCGTCGCGCGTCAGGCTGCGCAGCAGACGGGTGAATCCCATCGTCGTACTGACGGCTTGGTCGCCGCTGCCGGCCTTCAACTCGGTGAACGAATCCGCGGAGGGAAGGGTGAGCGGGCGCCGGTTGGCGACGACACGCTTGGGAATCGTGCCGCCGAGCGCACGGCGACGTTCCATCATGTACTGGTATTCGACGCTCTGTTCCGAGGGTCGGTAGTAGGGCGGTTCGTCCGCCTCGAGCGCGCTGTCGGGGATTTCCTCCTCGAGGTGGAGGCGATCGCGCAGCGCGCGTAACTGCTCGCTTGTCATCTTCTTGATCTGATGGGTCGCGTTGCGACCTTCGAAGCCGGGACCGAGAGTCCAGCCCTTGATGGTCTTGCACAGAATCGCCGTCGGCCGGCCCGAACCAAGGTTCTCTTGCGCGGCGCGGAACGCCGCGTACAACTTGCGGTAGTCGTGGCCACCGCGCGGCAGGTTCAACAAGTCGTCGTCGGAGAGGTGTGCCACCATCTGACGCAACCGGGAATCGGGACCGAAGAAGTTCTCGCGAATGTACGCGCCACCCTCGACCGAGTAACGCTGGTACTCACCATCGACGGTGTCGTTCATCTTGTTCAGCAACACGCCGTCGACGTCGCGCGCGAGGAGGTCGTCCCACTTCGAACCCCAGATGACCTTGATCACGTTCCAGCCCGCACCACGGAACGACGCTTCCAATTCCTGGATGACCTTGCCGTTGCCGCGCACCGGTCCGTCGAGGCGCTGCAGGTTGCAGTTCACCACGAAAATCAGGTTGTCGAGGTGTTCGCGCGACGCAAGCGAAACAGCGCCAAGTGTTTCAGGTTCGTCGCATTCGCCGTCACCGAGGAACGCCCAGACGCGGCTGTTCGACGTGTCGTCGAGCTTGCGGTTCAACAAGTAGCGATTGAACCGAGCGTGGTACAGCGCGGTGATAGGGCCGAGACCCATCGACACGGTCGGGAATTCCCAGAAGTCGGGCATGAGTCGCGGATGCGGATAGCTCGACAGTCCTCGGCCACCGCGTCCGATCTCGCGTCGGAAGTGGTCGAGGTCGTCCGCGCTCAGTCGTCCCTCGAGGAACGCGCGCGCGTACACACCGGGTGCCGCGTGACCCTGGAAGTAGATGTGGTCGCCGGCCTGACCGTCGTCCTTGCCGCGGAAGAAGTGGTTGAAGCCGATCTCGTACAGCGATGCCGACGATGCGAACGTCGAAAGGTGACCACCGATTCCCTCGGCCCGGCTGTTCGCGCGGATCACCATGACCGCCGCGTTCCAACGTATGTACGCGCGAATGCGGCGTTCGAGGTATTCGTCACCGGGGAACCACGGCTCTTGCTCGCGCGGAATCGTGTTGACGTACGGCGTCGACACCGTCGCGGGGAAGCTGACCTGATTGGCGCGGGCACGTTCGAGGAGGCGCGACAGGAGGTACCGGGCACGGGTCTTGCCCTGTGCGTCGATGACCGCGTCGAGGGACTCCATCCACTCCTGCGTCTCGACCGGGTCGGTGTCGGGCAGCTGATGGACGGAACCGTCGAAGATCATGGCGTCATTCTCGCAGGAAGTGGGGGTGTCCGCGCATCGATACGCAATCAACAAAGATGGAAACGCCCATGGAACTTCCCTTTGATGACCTGCCGCCCGCGTCAGCGCCGGCCGACACACGCGACCGTGACAAAAAGTTGTTGCACGACCTGCGCGCGATGCAGTGGCCCGACCGTGCCCCGCACGCGGCGACGCACATCTACACCGACGGCGCATGCTCGGGAAATCCCGGACCCGGCGGGTGGGCGTGGGCGGTTGCGCCCGACGGCAAGCCCTACGGATCGGGCAGCGAGCGGCCGAGCACCAACCAGCGCATGGAAATCCGCGCGGTCATCGAGGCGCTGCGAGCGCACCGCGACCACGGTGAAATTCTTGTCATCGTCTCCGACAGCACGTACGTGGTGAATTGTTTCCGCCAGCGCTGGTGGGAGGGATGGTTGTCCCGCGGCTGGAAGAACAGCCAGCGCCAGCCCGTCGCAAACCGCGAACTGTGGGAAGACCTCTTCGATGTACTGGTGAGCCGCGGGAGTGGAAAGACCGTTTTTCAGTGGGTCAAGGGTCACTCCGGAGACCCGATGAACGATCTCGTGGACACTTTGGCAGTGCAAGCGACGGGGGCATAGCCTCGCCCCCATGGACATTTCAGGTGCAAGTGCAATCGTCACGGGTGGAGCTTCAGGAATCGGTGCGGCTTCGGCCCGCCTGCTCGCCAAGCGTGGCGCAAAGGTAGTGGTCGCCGACCTTCAGGCCGACAAGGGTGAGGCTCTCGCCAAGGAAATCGGCGGGGCGTTCTGCAAAGTCGACGTCACCAACACCGACGACATCATCAACGCCGTCGAGATGGCGAAGTCGATGGGTCCGGTTCGTGTTCTCGTCAACTCGGCCGGCATCGGTTGGGCGCAGCGCACGGTCGGCAAGGACGGCTCGTACGACTCGGCTGCAAACCTCGACGCCTTCAAGAAGGTCATCGCGATCAACCTCATCGGTTCGTTCGACTGCATCCGCATCGCAGCAACCGCGATGAGCACCACCGAGCCCCTCGCCAACGGCGAGCGCGGCGCCATCGTCAACATCGCATCGGTTGCTGCATTCGACGGCCAGATCGGCCAAGCGTCGTACTCGGCGTCGAAGGGTGGCGTTGTCGGCATGACCCTTCCCGTCGCGCGTGACCTCGCCGCCATCGGTGTGCGCGTCAACACCGTGGCCCCTGGTCTCATCGACACGCCGATCTACGGCGAAGGCGACAACAGCGAAGCCTTCAAGGCCAACCTGCAGAAGGGTGTGCTCTTCCCGCAGCGTCTCGGCGCGCCCGAGGAACTCGCGTCGATGGTCATCGAGTGCATCACCAACAGCTACATGAACGCCGAGAGCATCCGCGTCGACGGCGGCATTCGCATGCAGCCCAAGTGAATCTCTGACCACACGACAAAGATCACGGTGACCGAACTCGCCGCAATCCGCCGCTCGGCGGCCCCGGTCACAACGAAGGAAGTATCCATCGCCCTCGCGAACCTTGGTGTTCGCGAGGGCGATGTGCTTGTGGTGCACTCATCGTTGTCGATACTCGGTTGGGTCCTCGGTGGACCCCAGGCGATTCTCGATGCGCTCATCGATGTCGTCGGTGCATCGGGAACGATCACGATGCCCGCGCACAGCGGCGGATTGTCCGAACCGTCGAATTGGCGGAACCCGCCGGTTCCGGCCGACTGGTGGGACACGATCCGCGCCGAGATGCCGCCCTTCGACGTGGACCTCACGCCGTTGCGCGAAATGGGAGCCGTCGCCGAGGCATTTCACCGTATGGGGGGAACGCTGCGCAGCAACCACCCCACGGTTTCGCATCTCGCACGTGGACCGCTCGCCGAGACGATCACCGCCGATCACCAACTCGACTACGGCCTGGGTGACGGCTCTCCGCTCGGACGCTTGTACGAAGCGAACGCAAAGATCGTCCTCATTGGGGTCGACCACGACAACAACACCTCGCTCCATCTTGCCGAGAACCGAGCTGACTGGCAGGGCCGTTCCGTGAGACGCCAGGGGTCACCGGTCATTCGCGACGGACGGCGTCAATGGGTGAGGTACGAAGAGCTCGACCCCGACACCGACGACTTCATCGATGTCGGTCGCGCCCATGCGGCGGCCCACGAAGAAAGGGTCGTCACGCTGGGCGCAGGCCTTGTTCGCTGCATCGACATGCGCTCGCTCGTCGACTTCGCGACGACATGGTTCGCCGAGCACCGCGGAACGTCTGCGTGATACCTCGCGACGATCTTCTGCCCCGGCCAACCGGCGGACGCTTTGTCATCGGGGCGAAGCAGATCAGCGAGGAACAGTGGCTACCGGCCGACGCAGCGATGCTTCGCGAACGGACGATGGTCCGCTCGGCGCACCCGTCCGAAGTCTTCGCCTGCATGGACGGCTGGGGGGCGGCGGTTGCCGAAGTATTCGACGCACTGCCGCACGACACTCCCGACGACGTGTGCATTCTCGGCAAGGTCGACCGTCGATGGGTGCTCGTCGGAGGCGAACTGTGCTTCCCGAACCGCTGGGTTCTGCAGGAAAAGATCGGCCTGCCGGTTCTCGACATCCACGGACCGGTGCCCACCTATGCAACGCAGGTCGGCGCGGGTGTCGACTCGTTGATCGATCGACTGTCTGACGGACGCATCGTCGAACGTTCCAACTGGAGCATCTCCGATTCGGGCGACTATTTCGAACCACGAACTCCGCCGCCGATTCCCGACATCGATCCGGCCGAACTGTTGTTGCGCGTCGAGCGACAGACCCTTCGTCAACTCGGAGTCGTCGTCGTGTTCACGATCCGCACCTACATGGAACCAATGTCACGGTTCCGCAACCGCCCGCGTGAGCAAGTCGACGCATTCGTTCAGGTTCTCCGCGAAACACCCGCCGACGTTCGCGCGTACAAGTCGATCACGACCTACGTCGATCCGCTGTGCGACTACCTCACGTCGTCCTGAAGAGTTTCGATGAGAGTCGGAACCTGAAAATTGAGGACATGCCAAATCTGGTGCGGGTCGACCCGGTGGTAGTGATGGGCAAGGAGATGACGGAGGCCGACGACACGCTGCCAAGCAATGTTCTCGTGCCGGGACTTGAAATCTTCCCCCAGTGAGTTCGCTGCTTCGCCGATGATTTCGAGCAACCGTTCGGCTGCTCGTTGGGCGAGTTTGTTGGAGAGGAAATCCTCAAGGGACATCTGCGAAATCTGTGAAAGGTCATTCGCGCATTCAAGAATGTCTAGGAGTCTCCGTTGGTCGTCGCGCGTCAAGTGGTACCGCCTCGTTCAGGATGTGACTGTCACGGGGCTTGAGACCACCGACGGAAACAACGTCGACGGAGATGCCAAGAAGCGATTCGACGGATTGTTGAATGTCCATCAGATCGAAGAGGGAGCTGTTGGGCTCGAATTCGACGAGTAGATCGACGTCACTTGTCTCGGTGTCGTCACCGCGGGCCATCGACCCGAAGAGTGAAACGTTCACTCCGCGATGATCCCGGACAATGCCGATTATTTCATCGCGGTGCGTATCGAGAACGAGTTGACGCCTCGTCATGGGCGAAGCGTAACCAAAGGGTGTGACGAGCGGGTGTGCATTTTGATGGGGTAGGTTCGGTCCATGCCGAGCATCCGCGAGATTGTCATTGATTGCAACCATGCCGATTCTCTTGCTGAGTTCTGGGCTGCGGCGCTGGGTTTCGAATTGTTGGGGGCAGCCGGTGCGTACCGTGCGCTCAAGGATCCAGCTGGGGGTCCGATGCTGATCATTCAGGAAGTTGCCGAACAAAAGACTCTCAAGAATCGCGTTCACTTCGACCTGGAGGCCGTCGACATCCGCGCTGAGGCGCGACGACTCGAAGCGCTCGGCGCCGTGTTGTTGAACGACCGCCGACCGATTCAAGAGCACTCCACGCAATGGATGGTTCTTGCCGATCCAGAAGGTAACGAGTTCTGCATCTGCCAGATCGGCAAGATCCCCGAAGGTGACGACGCCTTCCCTGCGTGAACAAACCTCAGGTCGTGTAGTCCGCGTTGATGCGGACATAGCCGTCGGTGAGGTCGCAGCCCCACACCGTGGCCGAGGCGGTGCCGTTGTTCAGTGACACGTGAATGAGTACGTCGTCGCCTCGCATGTAGTTGGAGAGGCGGTCGAGTCCGGCGGCGTCGACCTGTCGCGGGTACACCTCTTGCTCGCCGAAACGAATGACGACCTTCTCCTGGTCGATGTCGGTGTCGTTGCACTTGCCGACGGCCATCGCGACACGGCCCCAGTTGGGGTCGGCACCGTGCACTGCTGTCTTGACGAGTGGTGAGTTCACGATCGACTTGGCCACCCGCTTTGCTTGTTCGGCGTCACGCGCATTGTCGACGGTGACTTCAATGAGGGTTTCGGCACCTTCGCCGTCACGTGCAACCTGCTTCGTCAGTGACAGCGCGACGTCGTGCAGTGCGGATTCGAATGCGGTTTCGTCGACGTCACCCGCGGCACCACTTGCGAGAATGATGGCAGTGTCACTGGTCGACGTGTCAGTGTCGACAGAGACGCAGTTGAAGGTGCGGTCCATCACGCGGCGGAAGATCGTGTCGAGTTTCTTCGGTTCGATCTTCGCATCGGTGAACGTCATGGTGATGAGCGTCGCCATGTTCGGCTCGATCATGCCGACGCCTTTTGCGACACCGACGACGCGTGCGGTGCTTCCGACAATCGTTGCTTCGGCGATCTTGTGCACGGTGTCGGTGGTCATGATGCCGCGCGCTACCGCTTCGGCGTCGACGCCCGTGATGCTTTTTGGAATGTTGGCAAGTCCGGCACGAATGCGGTCGATCGGGTAGGGGCGGCCGATGACGCCGGTCGATGCGATGAGTACTTCTTCCGGCGCGCAACCGATCGCCTTGGCGACACCGTCGACGACTTCGTTCGCATCCGCCAGGCCTTGCGGACCGTTTGCGACGTTCGCATTCTTCGAGATCACGACCATGGCACGCGCCGCATTGTCGGCGAGATGACCGCGCGACACCGTGACGCTGGGTCCGGCAAAGCGGCTCTGGGTGAACACACCCGCAGCGGCGCACGTGTGGTCGGCAACGACGAGGGTGAAGTCGTCGGTTGAATCCTTCACGCCGATGTTGGCGACGTGGGAGTGGAAGCCTCGGGGAAGCGAGATGGTCACGGCGTCAGGCTATTTCGCCGGGAGCCCCGGCTCGGGCTCTATTTGCCGGCGAAGTGGTCGCGCATGCGAAGAAGCGTCTGCTCCATCGACTTGTGATTCTTGGCGAAGGCGTTGATGACCTTCAGCATCAGCTTCGACTTGTTCTTCTTCCAGTCGAACTCTTCGGTCACCTTGGTCGAGCCATCGGCCTGGGGCTCGAGGATGTAGCGCCAGATGTGACCGCCGAAGTGACGCCATGCGATTCGCGCGTTTTCTTCGAACTCGACCACCTCGTTGGTGATCTTGTACTTCACGCCCATCTTCATGTCCATGCCGAACTTGGTGCCGAGGGCAAGCCTGTCGGGCGCATCAGCGAGCGGAGCCTTCACGTTCCCCGAGCCGTCGATCACTGCGTGACCGGCCGGGCTGGCGAGCAGGTCGAATATGTCCTTCGCCGGCGCGGGAACCACGAGTGACACGCGGATCACCTCGTTCTTGGAATCGATGGTGCTCTCGAGGAACTGGCTGTTGGTCATGCGAGGTATTCGAGCACAGCCGCGGCGCAACGTCTACCCGAATACATGGCCCCTTGAATAGAGCCGGTGTCGCGATGGTCTCCGGTGACGAACAGACCGTCACCCAGAGCCACGGCCTTCTTCGGCGAAAAGGGCGGGGTTTGATCCGGCTGGCCGTGGGCGATGTTGTACGTGCGCAGATGACGCCACTGCGTCACGTCCTTGCCCCACCACCAGCGCAACTGTGCGAGAACGGTGTCGCGGAGACCGGGATGCGTGTCCTCGGTAGCACCGGGGCATGCGGCAGCAACGAGGTGTTGTCCCGCGGGTGCGTACTCTGGTGCGA
>Ga0222713_10007486_pt1 | contig 10227 bp, 19 predicted proteins | sample C33_649DmetaG_FD_165061 | JGI IMG/M metagenome (GOLD analysis project Ga0222713, IMG submission 165061) | Estuarine water microbial communities from San Francisco Bay, California, United States - C33_649D | ecosystem: Environmental > Aquatic > Marine > Unclassified | place: USA: California... | reverse complement strand
TCCACGCGCACCGGCAGGTCCCGAAGGTAGCCCGTGTCCGACCGGTGCCTCAGCCCTATCTCCAGCAGGTCGAGGGCGGGCGCACCAATCCCGGCCGCCCTGTGAGAGGCCAGAATCTCGGAGGCGGCCCTCCTGGCGTCCATCGAGTTCCCCCACGACAGCCATGCGACGCCCTCGTGCCGGTCCGCCATCGCGAAGTAGATGAACTCGCAGTCCAAGTCCTCGATCTGCACCAGGCGGTTCGCCCCCCTGAAGTGCAGGTAGAACCTGTTTTGGATCGCCGTGTGCAGCTGCTGGTGGCCGTGCAGCACGAGCAGCATGGGCATGTAGTCCACCACGGTCGCCCCCATAGCCATACTACCTCTCCCGAAACGAATCCTCTCGCCCCAGAAAATGCCACGAGGAGGGATTATTCCCTCCCCGTGGCCCTCGCATCGCATAGCAGTGCATCGCAGGGCAGGGCATAGCAGTGCACGACATCGCAGCGCACTGCATCGCATCGCAGAGCAAAGCATGGCACAGCAGCGCTCCCCTTTCGGGGATGAGCCAGCCAGGGAGTCGAACCCCGGTCAACCAGTCTGGCGCATAAAATGCCACGAGGAAGGATTATTCCCTCCCCGTGGCCCTCGCATGGCATGGCATAGCATCGCACTGCAATGCAACACATCGCAGTGCACAGCAGTGCACGGCATAGCAGCGCAAAGCAGAGCAGCGCTCCCCTTTCGGGGATGAGCCAGCCGGGGAGTCGAACCCCGGTCAACCGCCCTGGCTCAGGAATCGATTTTGTCCCAACTCACCAACCTGAAGCCCCCGAACTGGGGGCGGAAAGTCCCGAAGCCCATGACCTGCGCCCTCATGAACAGGGCCTTCAGGTCGTTGTCGGTGCAGTACTGGTTCTGGTTCAGCGCGCACTCGAACCTCAAGTTCCACGGTGGCGCCATGCAGGGCCTCTCCTTGGGCAGAGGCACGCTAAGGGATCCCTTCTTGACCTTCGCGACGTGGTTCAGCACCCTGAACTTCACCCCGTCGAACTTGCTGAATACGATCTCCTCCCCCTCGTCGTCGGTGAATGGTATCTCCGTCTGGTCGAAGCCGAGAAAAGCCTGCACGCCGATCGCGACCTTCTTAGCCGCCTTGCCAAACTCCATTTTGACTGCTGAAGTTGGGCTCTCCGTCGCCAAGGCGGCGTAGATGTTGATCACCGGCAAACACACCACACCCCGGGGGTTGATGTACATCTTCTGCTCGGGGGGCAGGTTGGTGGTGTTGTTCCCAGCATACCGGTCGAACAGGATCGGCTTGATCCCCTGCAGATGCACCCGAAACCTTGAATTCACGGCCCAGCTCCTCCCTGATCTGCTCGATCTGCGCCTCCGAGAACACAAACCACTCTGCCCTGTGGCCGTGCGTCGTGTACCTCCTGTGCAGATCGGACTCCAGGATGTCCTCCCTCTCCGTCGTTATCGAGAGAACCACCCGCAGCTCGTGAGGGTTGCCGGTCTGCAGCTGGGACTTCCTGTCCTCCACGGGGCCCGAGGTGCAGCCTATCTTGTAGAACGGGCTGCCGACCTGCCTGATGAAGTAGACGTATCCCATGAGACACAATCAATCACAGCCACAGGAAAAAAGAAACAGCAAAACCCCAAAACCCGACCCCAGCCGAAGAGGATACACAAACCCCGCCCCCCACGCAAAGCCCTTGTGGAGCCGCACACACCCCCTCCTGTGAACCCACACAGGAGGAATTGTGAAGCCACACAGAAAGCCGGACCCCACCCCGCACAAAAACCCCCGACCTCACAGGAGGCCGCACAGAAAGCGCAGCCCCACAACCCCCCGACCTCTTGTGGAGCTCTTGTGGAGGTCCTGTGAAGCCCCTGTGCCACACACCCCCCGCCGCCCCACACAGAAAAACAGAACCACAGCCCCCTCCACAGATCCTCCTGTGAACCCCCTACCCCCAGGCCCTGTGAGCCTACACAAGAGGAATTGTGGAGCAACACAGAAACCCCCACAGGAGAGCTGTGGAGCCCTGTGGAACACTTGTGGACCCCCTGTGGAGTCCCTCTGGGCGACATGTGATGTGATGTCGGGACACACATCGACGGGAAGGCCCACAGAACGCCCGTCAGGCCGCTAATGTCGACGCGTGAGGGCAAAGCCACCACAAGGGCATGAAAACGCCCTAAAACGCGAAATAGGGCCATCCGGGGGCCTGTGACGCCAAAACGCCATAAGCGTGACCGGCGAATAGCGGAAGATCGGGGCTATTACGCACCCCAAAGGACGGAGGTCAGAACGACCCCCGACCCTAGCCGGCCCTGGGCCTGAGAGCGAGCTGGCCGTCGCCGCTGTCCCACACCACCTCGTAGGAGGACAGGGGCAGCTCCTCCCTCACCACGCCGGTCCTCGAGGCCGACCCCAGAAGCCCTATGAGCCTCGCGTGCCTCCTCTCCCCCTCGGGGGTGAAGGCGAAAACCAGCCCCATGCCGTGGATGTCCCTGGGCGGCTGTCGCAGGCCGAGCATCTCCTCCTCCACCTCAAGGGCGTCGTCGTCGGACAGCCTCCCGTAGTCGAGCGAGGAGTTGTTCATCAGCCCCCGCCCGTCACGGTGGACGTACCTAGCGACCACGCCGACACCCGACTCCGAAAGATCCCTGGAACCCACCCAGTCCATGAAAGAACCCACGCCAGCCTCCCCGTATGCACAAGACAACCCGACCACTCGCCACAAGGCCCCACACGCCCACCACACCTCCCACGATACCCCGGCGATGATTCAGCGATAAGTCAGCGATAAGTCAGGGAGGATTCAGGGGCTTTTCAGTGTTTGTTCAGGACGCAATCGGGACGCAGTCGGGACACAGTCATATACGCGAGCTGGGATCGGTTCCGGACGCGATCTAGGATGGGTTCCTGTGGGGCCCGCTGGGGCGAAATGGGGAAAAATGGGGTTTTTCACGCGATTTTGATTGTTCTTCGCAGGAGAACGATAGTTCATTTTGCTGGTTCTTGTTGGAATTGAGCCCTTTTGCGGGCCTAGCCCGCCTCCCTTACCTCGTCCTTGAGCGCGTCCCCGACCTCTCCCCCAGGCGTTCCCGAGGCGTTCCGAATCGCGATTGCAACTTCGTCCTTGTCCCCTCCGGACGGGTTCGTGGACGTCCTCGGGAGGTGTTTCGGGACCAGGTCCCCCGTCGCGATTGCAACGGGACGGCCTGGGGGAGCGCCTGGGGATCGCCTCACGGATGGGATAAGGGACGCGTTCGGGATGAGATGGGGGACGCGATCGGGGAGCGGGTGGGGATTGCGTCCGCAATTGTGTGCTTGCCGTCGCTTATGGGCTCCTGTCAGGAAAGCGTGGCCGTTTTTCTTACGGGAAAGATTAGATCTCACTAATCCTTAAGCAACATAACATCGATTATCGGACGTATTAAGGATTCATGAGACAGCTTGGGGGTTGTGGGGGGACCTGGGGTTGCCGTTCCTTGCCCAGGTTCACAGGGGGCCTTGGGGGCCGTGCACCCCCGCCCCTTGGCGTCTGTGCACCCCTGGGCCTTAGCGTCTGTGCACCCTCGGGCCTTGGGACCTGTGCACCTCTGGGCCTTAGGGTCTGTGCACCCCGGTTTGTCCAAACGATCCCTTGATCCAGGAATCCCCCGGTTTTTTTCCGAAAGGATCACGTGGACGAGACGAATGGAATGTGAAAGGGAGGTGCGCGATGGACCGGTACGAGAGGCTTGACATCATCAGGAGGTCGTTCCCCGGCAGCCCGGTGGAGGAGGAGGGCGGGCGCTACCTGGTCCACCGGTTCCTCAGCCTGGAGGCCCGCCCCGTGCGGGTGAGGACGCTGCGGGGGTCGCTGGAGGTGGACGGCTGGCTGGCCTGCCTCGACAACGGGCGCGACGTGGTGGAGCTGTACGAGGGGACGTCCTTCGGCAATGCCCTGAAGGAGATGGGGATGGCCCTGGCCAGGTGGCGCGTGGACGTCGCCCTGGACTGCCTTGACCCGTGCCAGGTGGCTGGCGGGCCTGTCGAGTGCCTGTAGGGGAAAATTCCCGTGGGGCGCGACGAATGTTTCTTGTGGCTTAATCGAGGAGGGGGTGCGAGATGCCTAACTGGTGCGAGAACGAGCTGACCGTGAGCGGCAAGGGCCTTTTCGTCGGGGCGTTCCTTGAGGGCGTCCGTGGGGAGGAGGGGGTGCTGGACTTCCAGCGCGTGGTCCCCATCCCCGACGAGGTCAACGACGGGAGCTCCGCCCTGGTGGCGTGGGCCTACGATAACTGGGGCACCAAGTGGAACGCCGTTGAGCCGAGCGGCCAGGTGCTGGACATGGCGAGGGGGCGGCGCAAGGTGACGCTCCGCTTCGACACGGCCTGGTCCCCGCCCCTGCCCGTGGTCCGCAAGCTGATCTCCGACTACCCCCTGCTGGACTTCACCCTGAGGTACTGGGAGGGTGGCATGCAGTTCCGTGGCGAGCTCAGGGGCCGCCGTGGCCAGGAGGTCGGGCACAGGCAGATGGAGTACAGGGGGACCCGTGGGGGGTGACCCGGAAATTATTTCGGGGCGCGACGAATGCCCCTTGTGGCGTTTACTCGGAGTGTGGAGGTGCTGCGATGAGGGCGACCGTCGATCTTCTGGGCGAGACCTACAACCTGGAGCTGGAGGCCCACTCCTACGTGGACGGGGGCCGGGTGGCGATCACCGCCGTCTGCGACGACGGCGAGAGGTTCGGCACGGTGACCGTGAACGAGCCGGGGGCGGACCTGGCCCCGGGGGAGATCCTGGTGAAGACCTGGACGGAGAACGCCTGGGTGCGCCAGCTCCTGGAGCAGCTCCCCGGGGTCTTCAGGGACACGGGCCGCCGGGTGTCCTGCGGGTACGCCATGGCCGAGGTGTGGAAGTTCACCCCGGAGGGCGCGCGATGAGTGAGCCGAGGTTCCGCCTCGTGGAGCTCGAGGACGGCCGGCAGTGGCTGACCGACGGCCACGTGGGCGTGGGGGCCGAGGAGGCCGTGCGGATGCTGGGCGTCCTGTCCGAGCTGGCCGAGTGCGACTGCTCCGCCAGCATATCGAAGGGCATGCTCTGGCTGGAGGACGACACGAGCTACAACCTGGCCGAGATCGTGAGGAAGGCCAGGAAGTGATGCGGGCTTATTCCCGTTTGTTCACGGTTGGAAAATAGCCGGGCGCCTTTTTTTTCACGGTTGGAAAATAGCAGGGCGCCGAGACGAATCTACCTCATGGAGGGAAACGACATGGACGACAATGGCTGGGGCTGGATGTACGACTACATGATGGAGCGGTTCGAGAAGATGTACCTCGACCACCGCAAGGGGTGGAGGTGCCTGGACTCGAGCGACTGGGCAGAGGTGGCCAGGTTGGCAGGCATCCTCTGCCATGCCGACGGCATCGCGCGATCCAAGGTGATGCTGCGGATCCCCGACGGGTGCGCCGACGAACTGATGGACCCGTGCGACATCATGGAGGGGTTCTCGTCGGGCTCGGTCGAGGACGTCTTCTACGAGAGGGAGGAGCAGCACGGGGGGAGGCGCTACAGCGTCTTCATGGCCCCCGACGACCTGGCGGGGCGGTTCCTCGCCAAGGCGCTTTCCCTGGGTTACGAGGGCAAGCTGGTTAAGTCCGGCGCCCGGGTGGGGGGTTGAGGGATGGGCAGACCGCCTAGCAAGATACACGACCCGAAGGGGTACGACGAGTGGTACACGGCCAGGGCCGTGGGGAACCTGTTCTTCTTCGGTTTCATCGTGCTGCTGCTCCTCAAGGGCTGCGGCTGAAGAACGGTATTCGGAGGGTTGACATGGAAGAGGACATCGATCTGCTGGAGCACGGTGGGGCCGAGGCGATGCGGACTGCGGTCTGCGCCCTCGTCCAGGACATGATCGACAAAACCATCGAGGACGGGATCGGCGGGAAGAGGGACTCCCTCGCCGCCTGCGAGAGGGTGGCCGTCCTGCTTGCCGTCAGGAACAGGGTTTCCAACCTGAAGATCTGACGGCGGCGCGACGAATGAAGGACGGGACGGTCAACATCACTTTGAGGGGGAAGGACATGGAAGAGCTAGACGCAGAGTGCCGGCTGATGGCTGCCAAGGTCGGCCAGAGGCTGCGGCGGATGATCCAACAGGTGCTGTGGGACCACGGCAGCCGTGGGGGGGACGCCGCTTGGGCCGAAGAGCAGATCCGGGTCTTCCAAGGCGCGATCGACAGCCTGGAGGGGACATCGCTGGCCTCCCAGCCCCTGTCGCTTGATTTCGTCCCTTGGGACAGGGATTGATTTGGGGGTGCGGTCATGCTCGACGAGAGGGATTGGGGTGGGCCGGCAAGCCCGATGGACGCCTGCCGGGAGTACGCGCTCAACTTCGGGGCGGAGAACCCGGAGAGGGCCTGGGTGCTGACGGACTTCGATGTCTGGATGAGCAACCCGTTCTACCAGGGGCCGGCGGTGCCGCACCCCGAGGACCCTTGCGAAGACGACGTGGCCGACCTGGACCTTTCCCACCTGGCCGTCCAGGAAGAGAAGTCCGTGGAGGACGGGGACGTCCCCTTCTGAGAGCGGGCAGCGAGGATCGAACTCGCGCTAAGAACTTGGAAGGATCCCGTGCTACCGCTACACCATGCCCGCATGCTCTACTTGAGTGTGCGGGCATTCGTTTTTCGGGCCGTCCGGATGGGCCCGGAAAATTCCGGCGTGGCGCGACGAATGGCCCTCGTCACCAACGGGGAGGATTGAAATGAGAGTGCTTGTAGCCTGCGAGAGCTCTGGGACGGTGCGCGAGGCCTTCAGGGCGAGGGGCCACGACGCTTGGAGCGCCGACCTGCTGCCTGCCGACGACGGCTCGGAGTTCCACCTGCTGGGGGACGCGACCTCCCACCTCGGGAAGGGCTGGGACCTGCTGATCGCCCACCCGCCGTGCACGTACCTCGCCAACAGCGGGGTGCAGTGGCTGTACAACAAGAAGGACGGGACCAGGAACGAGGCGCGCTGGGACGCCATGAAGGGTGGCGCCGACCTGTTCCTCGCCTTCCTGAACGCGCCCATCCCGAGGCGGTGCATCGAGAACCCGATCCAGCACAAGCACGCCAAGGCGCTGATCGGGCGCAGGCAGACGCAGACGATCCAGCCGTGGATGTTCGGGCACAAGGAGTGCAAGGCGACCTGCCTCTGGCTCGACGGCCTGCCGCCCCTCGTGCCGACGACCGACCTGAAGGAGGAGACCTTCGCGCTGCCCTACACGGAGCGGTCGAGGATGCACTGGCAGGCGCCCGGCCCCAACAGGTGGAAGGTGCGCTCGAAGACGTACGAGGGCATAGCTCGCGCCATGGCGGAGCAATGGGGGTGAGAAGATGCTGACCGGAGACGAATGGGTCGTGGTGAGGAGGTTCGACTGGGGCTGGAGCAACCCCTTCTACAAGGGGGCCAGGCCCTGGACGTTCGGGGCGCGCGAGGATGCGGAGCGCTGGATGGCCGAGAGGGGCCTCCAGGGCAACGAGTGGCGGGCGGTCACGGTGGGCCAGCTGGCCCGTGGGACATGGGAGTGGTGACATGAGGAAGATCTACTTCGAGGTCGACGTGCTGGCGAAGGTGAACCCGGAGCGGGTGCCCCTGGAGGACCTGTACCTGGTGGGCCCAGACGGGGCGGACATCGAGTTCTCGGACATCAAGGATTGGTCGGTGTCGTCGTCGGGCCTCCGCAGGAACCTCAACCTTAAGTTCGAGGCGATGGCGAGGGCCGACGAAGACCTCGAGTTCGGCGCCTGGGCGAGGGGCATCCGGTGCTATCGCGAGACGGAAGACGGCCCGAAGCGGGTGAACACCAAGGTGAACGAGGTCAGGGTGACGAACTCGCGCTAGGGACGGGAAAAAATATCCGGGGCGCGACGAATGGAGTTTGTCAGAGAAACCCAACCGAGGAGAAGGCGATGATCTTCCAGTACACCGAAGAGGACGCAGTCAACGACGGCACCCTGATCCACCCCTACCCCGACCGCTGGCCCTGGCTGCTCGTCAGCCTCGGCGTGCACGTCGCCTGCAAGGAGCAGAAGGGTCGCACCTACGACCAGTGCCTGGTCCCCCTCCTCCACGACGTGATCATGGCCGTGAGGGCCCGCATGGAGAAGAAGTCCGACGACACCTTCATCGAGCTGGAGGGGACCGTGGCGGGCAAGGTATGGGTCATGCCGAACGGCAAGGGCGGCCTGACCGTGATGACCCCGAGCGAGTACTGAGAGGTTTCGGGCGGCGCGACGAATGGAACCCGAAAGGGAGGGCGAGGCATGAAGGCGACGAAAGGCGACATCTGGGGCACGAGCTACCACGGGGTGACCCTCCGGGCGACCCCCAACCAGCTGCTGGACGTGCTCGGGGACCCCAGGTTCTACTGCAACAGCGGCCGGGACAAGGTCAACTTCGACTGGCAGATGCAGACCGAAGGGGGCAAGGTCTTCACCGTGTACGACTGGAAGGAGTACCGCCCCCTGCTGCCCGACGAGGAGATCTGCTGGCACGTCGGAGGCTTCAACCTCGAGGACTGCGAGGCGGGTAAGGCCGAGGTCGAGCGCGCCCTGGGCCTGCTGGCCGGGGGCGGGCCGGACCTGCTTGCGAGGCTCGAGGGGGTTGAGTGAGAGTTTTTTCCTGGATCCAGGAAAAAAATCCTGGTGCTGAGACGAATGGTATGTGACGGCACGAGGCAGGGTCGGACGCCAAGGCGGCTTGCCGACGGTTGACCGAGGCCGTTCCTCCAAGAGGGAGTGTTGACGATGAGCGTGAAGAACAGCCGTAGCGCAGAGGCCAAGAACATCCTGGGCAGCCTGGGGGCGCTGGCCTCCAAGCCCAAGGTCAAGAGCACGGGCAAGGCGGACCGGTGGCAGATGCCGCTGACCCCCCAGGCCAAGGCCGACGCCACCCGGTGGCTCTCGGCACGGGTGCTGCTCGACCCGATCGAGTCGCGCGAGGAGACGGCCAAGGCGGCCTTCAACGCCTACGCGCTGGGCCAGGTGGCCGAGCGCCTCTGGGAGTCGGGCAACAAGCCCAGCAACCCCACGGTGGTGGTGGACGACCACGAGTTCATGTGGATCATGCAGGACTCGTTCTCCGTCCGCTTCCCCGAGTGCCCCGAGGGCGTCGAACCCCAGGACCACCTCACCCAGGTCGTCCAGGACCTCGGCTTCCACCCGGACGACGCAGCCCGCCTGGTCTGCGAGGAGCTGAACTTCGCCCCGATCATCGGGTTCCGCCCGATCTCGGAGCTGCTGGAGGGCCGCTACGGGGCCAAGCGCGAGTTCATCCCCTCCACCGAGGTGGAGCAGAGCGCAGGCCGCAAGCTGGCCGCCCTCATCGGGTTCACGGGGGAGGGCACCCCCGAGCCGCTGAACGACGAGGAGCGCTCAGCGGTGCTGGAGCGCAGCACCAAGGTGGTGGTCAACGCCGGGTTCTTCTCCCGGGTCAAGTCCTACTGCCGCTCGGTCGATCAGGTGAAGGCCCTGCTGACCGTGATCGTCCCGAGGGTCTACCCCCGTGACCTCCAGTTCGCCAAGGCCAGCAGCGAGGAGGAGCGCCTGCGCCGCACGGTGGAGTGCGCCGCCGACATCCTCGGCTACAGCCTCCCCCATCCTTCCCAGACCACCCAGGTCAGCGTGACGGTTTCCTGACGGGTCGGTTGCGACTGCGACGGGCGGGCGGCCTCCGGGTCCCCCGCCCGTTTTTTTTGAAAGGTTTCGCAGTCGCGACGAATAGGACTCATGGATCGTGGTAACCTTAGCGAGGGGGCGCGACATGGACGAAGCTTTGAGAGCCAGGCTTCTTGAGTTGGGCGGCCATGCGGTCGAGGGGCCGCTGCCTGCGCCCGACGAGCTGGAGGGCGCTCGCGCCTTCCCGAGGCTGGGCGTCGTGGAGATGGGCAAGCCCGACCTCCACCGCCACAGGAACGTCGCCCGGATGTGGCGCGACCTGAAGGGCTGGGGCTCCCCCGACCTGCACCTCTGCACCGGGCTGGCCCTGTCCGAGGGGGTCTGGCGCCGTCACTCCTGGTGCGTCTACTACGCCCTAGGGGAGCCGGTGGTGCTGGAGGCGTCCACGGCCAAGGATCGCTACTTCGGGGCTGTCCTGGACGAGAGCCGGGCCGACTGCTTCGTCCTGGAGCACAAATGAGCGGCGAGTTCTCGAGGAGGGTCTGGGCGGCGCTGATGGTCGCCCAGGTCGCCTCCCAGGTCGC
>Ga0222713_10007483_pt1 | contig 10231 bp, 7 predicted proteins | sample C33_649DmetaG_FD_165061 | JGI IMG/M metagenome (GOLD analysis project Ga0222713, IMG submission 165061) | Estuarine water microbial communities from San Francisco Bay, California, United States - C33_649D | ecosystem: Environmental > Aquatic > Marine > Unclassified | place: USA: California... | reverse complement strand
TATCCCAGGGGCTTCTCACTCCTATCCACATTCTTCCTATTGGTGAAATGGTTCATGCAGGACAAGACGTAACCGATATGTTGGGTGTTGTGAAGTACGAGCCGCCTATCCCTGCTGAATTGGCGGGAAAGGTTAAAGGTGGGTTTCCTTCTTTCCTCAGAAAAACCGACGAAGAAAGAGTTCAGAATTTAGCTGACGAATACCCTCTCTATGGTTTGAGAAGTGACCATCAGTTCTATGCAACCGAAAAATTGGACGGATCCTCTGCGACCTTTTACCTTAACAATGGCGAGTTTGGTGTTTGTTCTCGAAATCTCGAACTTCTTGAAACCGAAGAGAACACTTTCTGGAAGGTTGCTAGACAAATGGATTTGGAAAACAAACTTCGATCACTTGGTCGCAATATTTGTTTCCAAGGTGAGCTTATCGGCGAAGGAGTACAGGGTAACAGGTATAAAATCAAAGGCCAAACTGTCAAGTTCTTCAACATCTTCGATATTGACAAACAAGAAAGGGTCTCAGTTAAAGAATTCGTTGAAGTTTTGGAGTCTTTGGACTTGGATTATGTGCCTTTTATTCAGATTCCATTTCTTTTGCCAAACACAGTTCAATCTATGCTTGAATTTGCAGAAGGGGGTTCAATGCTAAATAGGAATGTTGAAAGAGAGGGAATCGTGGTTAGATCTTTCGATACCAGAATCAGCTTTAAAGCCATTAGTAACAAATTTCTATTAGAAGAAAAATAACATGGTCGACAATTTAGAACTTATCAAGCCCTTTTTGGTTTTCGATTCAGAGGATGACTTTTATCATCTTCAGATCATAAAGCGCAAGAAAGAAAATTCTGAATTGGGTTCGAACTCGTACATTGTTAAAACATATTCTATCACATCGGTTGAGCATTTAGAAAAAGTCTACCCCGAGATCAAAGCTATTTGTGATTTCCACCAAGCAAGAGCGGGAATCAATCTTAACGTCAGGTCTTTTGAAAAGATTGCTTTTCACGCTCTTAGGAAGTTAACCGATGTTATCATGAATAAGGATTTCAAGTCCGCAAGAAAATCCTACGATTCAGTTTGTGGCACATACTCAGCCGGGAAAAACAAATCTTGGATCATCGATATTGACGTCACAGACATGGATGTAGTCAAAAGCATTGCTGAAAGTATATCACAGATTGAGCCGAAGGGTGATAAGGTAAAAGCAGTTCTTCCTACCAAAAACGGCTTTCATTTGATCACGACCCCATTTAATTTATCTAAGGTCGGATTTTCCGAGATTGACATTCATAAAAACAACCCAACCATTCTTTACGTACCAGATTGAGCACCAAATCAAAAAATAAGGCCAAGATAATCAAGAGAGAAATTGATCTGGGTTCGTTGAATTCGGACCAGGAGGTGGCTTTCAACAAACTCCTTTCTTACATTCTCGACAGGGAAGACCACCGCGTTTTTGTCCTGAAGGGATGGGCTGGTACGGGAAAAACATTCTGCATGAGCATGCTGGTGAACTATATCATCAACGATGTTTATCCGGATAGGGACTGGTATAAAATTGCAGTAACCGGACCAACTAATAAATCAGTCAGGGTTATCCGGAAGGCTTCAGGACTTCACCACCCCAGAGTTAGTTTTCAAACCATACATAGCCTTCTAGGTCTTAAGGAAAAAATCACACAGGAGGGAAAAATCGAGTTTGTTAACGAAAGTGATTTTAAGCCCAGTATAGCTTCCACCAAACTCCTTATCATAGATGAGGTTTCTATGCTCAACGACGAATTGTTCGAAAAGATCATCAAATACCGGGAGAAAACCAAAATCATCTGCATGGGTGACCCAGCCCAGATTCCACCGGTAGGAAGACCTGATTGCATTCCATTCCTGGATGATCTTCACGAGAAGTACGGGATCAAAACTCTGCAACTCAAAACTATCATGAGACAAAAGTTGAACAACCCGATTATTTCAACCTCGGTCTTACTTAGAAAAAGTGTCAACCTTAGCTCTCCAGTTCTAAAGAACGAAAGTCATATTAACGGAGACGGGGAAGGAATCGAATTCCTAAATCTCAACGATGAACAAACCCGGAAAGGGTTTTCAGCTAAACTTGGGGAATACTTCAAGACCAAAGAGTTTGAAAAAAATTCAGATTTTTGCAAAGTGATTGCTTGGAGAAATAAGACCGTACAGACCATGAACGGGATAGTCAGAAAAGTTATCTATGGCGAAATCGCAGCGTCCAATAAAATTTTGGAAGGCGAAAAACTAATCGTAAATAGTCCAATCATAGAAAATGGATTGGTTATGTACAACACTAACGACGAGCTTACTGTAAAATCATTTGTGATAAAGGAGGAAAAACTTTCGGTTGACGACGAGGTTTACACGGTCAAGTATTACCACACTTCTGTTGTTTATTTGGATCAGAATGGGGAAAGCGTTCACGACAAGATCGATATCATACACGAGAGCAGCGATGTAGATTTCAAAAAGGCGGCCAACGTTCTGAGGCTCATTGCTATTTCTAAAAAGGGTAAAGAGAGGTCTTGGGTTAATTATTATGATTTTCTTCGGAGATTTGCTGATGTGTCATATTCTTATGCAATTACAGCCCACAAATCTCAAGGAAGTACTTATACCTATGCTTTTCTCTCAGAGGACGACATAAATCTCAACCCTGAGGTCATAGAGAGAAACAGAATCAAGTACACCGCTTACACGAGAGCTAGCAAAAAACTTTATGTGCTAAAAAGATTCTGATCCGTTTTTTTAGAACGAAACATTCCCTTACTTTTGTGGTAAATTCCAGACTATGGACGTTACCTTACTCAATAGCTATTACGAAAAAGGTTTGCTTACCAAGCAATCCCACCCGACCCTGCCGTTGACCATCTGGAATTACACGGATAAGGTCCAGTACGAGGGGTATTGGGACGAGGTAACTTTCCAGTGCAGGGGTTTGATAACGGACAATCTCACAGGAAATCCGGTGGTGAGACCCTTCAAGAAGTTCTTCAATTACGAAGAAGTAGAGGACAAAGGATTCATACCAACACAGGCGGATTATGTTTATGTCCAGGAGAAAATGGATGGTTCGCTGGGAATTCTTTTCAACTACCAGGGAGAATGGGTGATGGCAACCAGAGGGTCTTTTGCTTCAGAACAAGCAATCAAAGGACTAGAGATTGTTAAGTCCAAGTACTTTTTGGATTCTTGGATGAAAGAGTACGCTTATCTGGTGGAAATCATTTATCCTGAGAATAGAATAGTGGTTGATTACGGTAGAAGGGAAAGGGTTGTTTTTCTGTCAGCCGTTCTAAATGAGACTTACAAATGGGAACCAACCGACGACACCGAGCTCCATTGGACAACTGCTCTTATGATTTTCAAGGCCAATGGAATTCCAAAATCCGACATTGTAAAGTGTGAGCAGTACTTTGGATTTTCTGAAATTCTTTTCAGAACTCTGAAGCAAGCCAATGAAAAGAATAAGGAGGGATTTGTGCTTAGATTCCATCCAGGAAATTTCCGGATGAAAATCAAATTCGAGGATTACGTTGCATTGCACAAGATAATGACAAACCTTTCAACCACATCGGTTTGGGAAGTCCTTTCTGAAGGTGGTACGATGGAATCTCTCTTGAAAGACGTTCCCGACGAGTTTTACAGCAAAATCAAAGAGTACGAGAACAGTTTAACCACTGAATTCAACGATTTGAAAAGCGAATACGGGGAACACTTTGAATCAATCCGTCGCCTTGACACGAGAAAGCTGTTTGCACAGTTTGCAACCACAGGGTTTAAGTACCCTTCTATTCTATTTGGAATGCTGGACGGAAAAGATATTTCCCCGATTATTTGGAGAATAATCAAACCAGAATTCAGGAAACTTTGAAACAATAAGACAATAAAAGATAAAATACACCTAGGAAATTTGATATTATGAAATTAGTTGATGCTTTAAGAACCCAGAACACCGTTACCGAAAACGGGATGACTACAAACTCATCCTCTCTAAATGCTTGTGTGGATTTATTCTTCACGATCGGTGCTATGCGAGGTCAGGACAAGCAGAGACTGATTGCTAATTTTTCATCTGCATTTGCTGAAGACCCGAATCGCGCTTTGAAAATCCTTTTTTGGGCAAGAGACGTTAGAGGGGGAGCGGGAGAAAGACAAGTTTTCAAGGATATACTTAGCTATCTAGCTGAAGCAAATCTTCCTGTGCTACAAAAGAACATGCACCTAATTCCAGAATTTGGAAGATGGGATGACCTTTTGCAGTTGGAGGGAACTCCAGCAGAAAAAAGTGCATTCTCCTTGGTCCAGAAGGGATTGGAAGAGAAGAACGGTCTGTGTGCGAAGTGGATGCCTCGTAAAGGCAAGGAAGCAGCAAAATTAAGAGCATTCCTTGGTCTTGCTCCTAAGCAGTACAGAAAACTTATCGTTGGCCTAACCGACGTGGTTGAAACTAAGATGTGCTCAAAGGATTGGGAGTCTATCGAGTATGGTAAAATTCCATCCCTGGCTTCTGCCAGATACCAAAAGGCTTTCTGGAAAAACGACCAGGGCAGATACCAGCTTTATGTTGAGAAATTAAAAGCTGGCGCTGAAAAGATTAGTGCTTCAGCGGTTTATCCATACGATGTAACTAAGTCATTAGCTACAGGTGTAAAAGATGTTGCAATGGAGCAGTGGAAAGCCCTCCCGAACTATATGGAAGGTGCGGATGAGAGAATCCTTCCTGTGGTGGACGTCTCAGGATCTATGAGTTGCCCAGCAGGTAGTAACAAAAATCTTTCCTGTATGGATGTAGCAATCTCTTTGGGTCTGTACATTTCGGAAAGAAACGAAGGGGCTTTCAAAGATTCTTTCATCACTTTCTCGGGTTCTCCGCAGCTCCAGGTTTTGAAGGGTGACTTGTATGCGAGATTTAATCAGTTGAGAATGGCTGATTGGGCAATGAACACGGATCTTCAAAAGGTATTTAGTCTGATCCTTACCCAAGCTAAGAAGCTGAATGTTCCTGAATCAGAAATGCCAACCAAGATACTTATTCTCTCTGATATGGAATTCGATGCTGCCACTAGAGCTGGCACTATTTACTCTGGCTGGGGAAGAGATTCTTTCACGATAAGTGAGTGGAACCCAACTGCCCAGGAAATGATCAGAACCATGTACGAGGAAGCTGGTTACGCAATGCCGTCAATTATTTACTGGAACATTCAATCCAGAGGAAAAAACATACCAGTGGCATTTGATGAAACTGGAACTGCCCTTATTTCTGGATTTTCTCCTTCGATTCTGAAGAGCGTTGTTAAGGGTGAAATTATCTCTCCCGAGCAAATCATGGATCAAACAATTTTATCAGAAAGATATTCCCAAATTTCTCACTGAGAAATCGGATAAATATGGAACAAATTAATTAAATTTGTATAAAATAAAAAGCATAAGGATCGATACAGCAAAAGTTATCCAGACAAACTATGCTATTCCTTCGTTTTGCCCCGGCAATTCAGGGAGAAACTGGTTTCCAAGTCCAGCCTAAAAAAACGAAGCGTCACACCACCCCAAATAGGTAGACGAGTAAAAGGAACATCGGAAGGTGTTGCTTTGAAAGCTAAACCAAAGACGTTAAAAAGGGTTAGACCTGCCGAGGCGAAGAATACGAATACGATCCTGATTTTTACCCCGATTTATTTCGGGGTTTTTTGTGAAATAAAACAATCAGATCCTTCTAAAATAATAAATTTCAAGATTAATAGCACGAAATGACTATAGAAAAAAACAAGAGAATTGCTGAACTTCTTCACATCGGAAGGATGTACGGTGAAAACCCACATCCAGGTAATTACCTAAAGGGGCTTCTGGATATGATCATACAAAAAGTAGACAGTGAAATGGTCGTTTGTGAGGTAGGATCTTTCCGGGGAATTAGCTCAGAACTTTTTTGTCTGCACGTCAAAACTCTTTTTTGTATTGATTATTGGACCCCTTATTCATGGGAGTACAATGAAAATAATATACTCGATGCAGAAACTGAATTTGATATCATGAGGCAAAACTATTCTAATATTATAAAAATGAAATCAAAATCGGTAGATGCAAGCAAATGCTTTCCTTCCGGTTTTTTCGACATGGTCTATATTGATGCTGATCACGCAGAGCAATCATTTAGGGAAGACATGGAAGCATGGATACCCAAGGTGAAAGTGGGTGGAATTATTTCTGGACATGATTATGGCTTTGTTGGAGATTACATAACTGATTTTTCTGGCGGACGGGAGCCCGATGTTTTCGAGGACGGGAGCTGGTGTTTTGTAAAAGAAAGATAATTATAAATGTCGAAAATAGTAGGATATCACTCCGGAACACACGATGCCTCAATAGTTGTTATTAATGATGGAAATCTGGAGATTGCTTTGGAAGAGGAAAGATTTACCCGAATAAAGTCTGGGGACAATCAGCCATCTTTCCCCTTTTTATGTAAACAGAAAATTTTAGAACTATCCGGTTTTGAGATTTCAGAGGCTGACTGGATTTCTTCAGCTAGGCCGGTTTCATTGAAATTCGTAAAAGAAGCAGGACTTCCTGATAAGGGAATTAGAATATTCGACCATCACGAATCTCACGCCAAGGCCGCTTATCTGACCAGCGGATTTTCCGGCAAAGCGTTGGTTTTTACTTACGATGGAGGAGGCGATGGAACATATGGAAGTATTTGGCTTTGTGAGGATGGGCAAATGCAAAAGGTGAAGGATCTCCACATCGGGGAGTGTGCTAGTCTTGGACAAATTTGGGCAATATCCACACATTTTTTTGGATGGAAACCGGTGAAGGATGAGGGTAAGATTATGGGAATGTCCGGAAATGGTTCCATGGACGAAAGGCTCTATCGAATAATAAAAAGCGTTTGCTCTTATGAGGGAAGAGGGAAATTAAATTTTACACCAGCAGGCAATTACCCTTTAATATGGAATATGTTAAGGTCACTTGAAAAGGAAGGAATTTTTCAATCGGACGAGGGGAGGAAGAACTATGCTTTTGCTTTGCAAAAAGTGACCGAAGACATCATGGTGGAATTTGTAAGGGATCTCATCAATATTTTTCCAGAGCATTCCAAAAAAATGTGCTTCGGAGGGGGTCTTTTTGCAAATGTAAAAATGAACCAAAAAATCAATGAGCTTCAGAGCATAGACGAAATCTATGTTTTACCACCTATGGGGGACGAGAGTATTGCCCTGGGATCTGCAATAGCTTTGGCCCATGAAATCGGAGAATGGCCCAAACCAAAGCGTTTGCCTAATTTGTTTTTTGGGTGTAGCTATTCACAGCAACAAATAGATCATGCTGCCAACAGTTACACTTTTTTTTGGAAATCCTATACCCCTGATTATGCAGCAGAATTGCTGGACCAGGGGAGGATCGGTGCTTTCTTTAGCGGTAGGTTTGAATTCGGACCCCGCGCCTTGGGAGCAAGGTCAATCATAGTAAAAGCCACCGAAAGAAAAACCCACGACGTTTTAAATGAAAGGCTCAAAAGACACGAAATCATGCCATTTGCACCCGCAATTTTAAAAGAGAGAGCCCCGGATGTTTTTCATAATGCTGACAAGTCATCTTACTCTGCTGAATTCATGACAATCTGCTACACAGTAAAAGATGAATGGGTCGAAAGAGTTCCTGCCTGCATACATTCGGTCGACAGAACAGGAAGGCCTCAATTCGTTGACCGAGAGAATAACACCGAATGGCATTCATTGATAGATGCTTATTACAGAAAAACCGGAATTCCTTTAATCTTGAATACATCTTTCAATGGTCATGGGGAACCAATAATAGACAATCCAGACCAAGCTTTTGTTCATCTGGAAGCTGGTACAATCGATTTTTTGATAGCGGGAGATAAAATATATTTTAAGCAATGGATGTAAATTTTAACTATGGGATTTTTATAAATGTAGGGAGATACCAGTCTGTTCCTTCTTCATCAGAATTAACAATCATTATAAAAGAAAAAATTGGGGACCGATTGCTTTTTAAATCTTCAGCAGACAATATTTTACAGGATAACTGGTTTTTATACCATGAGAAATTTTTCTCAGATGCTGTGGTTGAGATCTGGACTTTTGACAGTGAGAGAGGAATGTATATGGTGGATTCACACACTTTCAATCCAAGCGGAAAATACGTGAGGATAGATTTACATTATGAAAATAGATACGAAGGACAAAATTGGGTGAAGGTAGCTAAACAATTTGGTGAGAGATGGAATTGTAATCTAATTTTCGGAGTGAACGAGCCTGACCTGGATAAGTTCCGCCAGCTTTTTCCAAAGCTCGAATTTGTTGGGATTGATCACAAAACCGAGACAACTTATGCAAGCTACAGTATAGGAAGGTTTGAATTATCTGAGGATCGAACGAATGAAGTCTATTATAAAAGTCAATTCCCTGGCTGGAACGTATGGCAATGGTGGAGATATTCGAGAAGCTTTTCCAACCCATCAGACTGGAGGTTTCTCCATTCCGAGGATATTGCCAAAGATATCCTAGGTTTAAACACAAGCAGAAAATTTAAGTATGAGTCTATCGACTGTGATTTTTTCACTAGTTACCAAATGAGCAACATTATTCAAGAAAAAATTGAATAATTTGCTGGAGGTTGTTGAAACAAAATTTTACGTTGATATATAATATTCGAAATTTACATCAAAATGATACAAAGTTGCAAACATATCTATTTTCCTGCACAGGAAAACGGTAACTGGACACCATCGGTGACCGGGGTTTGTGCTTAATATCAAAAGGATTTAAATTTCCAGAGCACGAACCCAAATCCTAAAAAGATTTGGGTTTTTTATTGGATTCTTTTTTTTGTATGGAACTTATCCAGTAATATTGCGGCTCTGAAAGACACATGGGGCTGAATGGAATCGACAGGAGGCACGAGTTCTTTGAAATGATGCAGGCAGTGCTAGCTTTGGAAGCACTTTAATATCCTAGGCAAATTTTTAAATGGCGAAAATCCATTCTTCGCTCTTGCTGGACTAGTTCCTGCAAAAGCAAACGTTGAAGTTGCTTTGGCAGCCTAAACATCGGGCGGTGACAGCCTAGGAACAGAAAGTCACACTTTGCGGGAACAAGGGTTAAAAGTACCGCTTTGGAGAACGATCAGTAACCCTGCGGCGCAAGCCAATACCCTTAAGATCGCTGTTAGCGTTCTCCGCTGAGTATCATCACCTATCTCAGTCCAAAAAAATAGGTGGTAAAGATTTGCCGGTTTAGAAAAATCGGATAAGCCTGTGAATGAGTTTCCTTGGCTTGCCTAGCTGGACGCGGGTTCGAAACCCGCCAGCTCCACGAGCCTACCGTTGTGAAACGGAAGGAAAAAGTTCTCTACGGAGAGAAACATCTGATGTGTCCCTCTGTAAAGAATATGTTCTTTGACATGTTGGAAAAAAAGACCTTGAAGCCACAATAGCTCAGTTGGTAGAGCTTCTGATTTGTAATCAGATGGCCGGGGGTTCGAGTCCCTCTTGTGGCTCCAATTGTATTTGGCGAAACATTTCAATTTCTCCATCTATAATAAGCAACAGTACTCAAAAGCTTACCGTTAGAACAGCTTAGAGTCGATTCGGAGGTTTGGCAGAGTTGGTCGATTGCGTCAGTCTTGAAAACTGAAGACCGGGGAACCGGTCCGGGGGTTCGAATCCCTCAGCCTCCGCTAAGGATAGATTCAGCAATCTTAAAAACTTAGGATACAATCGGTTCGATTCCGATCCTCCTGGGTAACCAGGAGAGCAAAACACTATCCTGACTTTGAGTAGATCTTAAAAAGGGCCCATTGGGCCCGGGTCTGCTCAAAACTGCGAGAGTAGCTCATTTGGTAGAGCATCAGCCTTCCAAGCTGAGGGTGGCCGGTTCGAGCCCGGTCTCTCGCTCCACGCACTGCTAGTTATCCTTTTCTGCAGTGTAATAAAATTAGAAAAGGACGTTTTTTCGGACGGTGAACGAGATCAGCCGGGGGTTCGTTACCCCAGGGAACATAAGGTAGGTCAAAGCTTGATCAGCTTAGATCAGCTTATCTTTTGCCCGCCTTGGTAGCCGAATTAAAGGGGCATGAATCCGGAAGTAGCTCAGTGGCAGAGCAATCCAGTTTACTGGACGTGACGCGATAGGTTCGATTCCTGCCTTCCGGACAATGCGAGAGTAGCTCAGTTGGTAGAG
>Ga0222713_10007482_pt1 | contig 10231 bp, 8 predicted proteins | sample C33_649DmetaG_FD_165061 | JGI IMG/M metagenome (GOLD analysis project Ga0222713, IMG submission 165061) | Estuarine water microbial communities from San Francisco Bay, California, United States - C33_649D | ecosystem: Environmental > Aquatic > Marine > Unclassified | place: USA: California... | reverse complement strand
CAAGCAACAAAACATTGAGTCTATTGAGGGTCAACGAAAACTTTTCTTCGTGTGTGTCCTCATTTTGAACCAACAATCGGTACTTGTCCAGCCACTTCTTGGCGCCTGGCTTGAGCCTATTTGATGTCTTTTGTGCCATGTAGGACAAAGATAAGGATTTGGATGCTGCTGTAGCAGGGGGAATTTTATTACATTTGTTTCTATTAAACACAAGCTATGATCGCACTATTCCCCTATTTAGCTGTTGGCCCTTGGCAAGTTGTTGTTGTGGTGGCCCTCGTATTACTTCTTTTTGGCGGCAAAAAAATTCCTGAGTTAATGCGCGGCTTAGGCAGCGGTATCAAAGAATTTAAAGATGCCTCTAAGGAAGATAAAGACACGGTAGATCCCAAGATCGAAAACAAAAATTAATGCGGAGCCCTCGGGCCTGTTGAACAAAAAAAGAGCCATACGGCTCTTTTTTTTTGACTAGCAAGGTACGCGACCCCCTCTATGTTATTGAGCGGAACTCAAAATCCCCTCAAGCTCAAAAAGCAAATCTCGTTTTAGGGTATCTGGAGCAAACACAAATCCTTCTAGTACTAGGATCCGGTCTAACTCAGGTTGGTCGAGGTAGTAGGCAACAAATGGCCCCGCCATAGGGTAATGACGCATGTCCCACATCCCGCGCAACTCAAGTCCTTTCCACGCTCCCGCTTGAGCTGGATAAACATACGGCGTCAGAATGCTATCCGTAGCCATAAACGTCCGTTTCCCGGGGACATCAGGTCCTGGAATATGGATGCCGACTACAGAATCGCGCATGGCAACCAATTCTGAAGTGGTTCGTTCTTCAAGCGCTCTACCCTTTCTGGGCAAAGCATAAACAATCACGTTGAGTGTTCCTGTTTTTATCGGGCGATCAAACCACAAGAAATCTTCAGTTTCCTTGCCCAACACATATGCGGAAGGCATTTTTAGGGCAATTCCCCATCGCTCGTTAAGTTGCTCCGTTTTGAGCAATGAGCGGCTAAACCGGGTCTGCTGTTCCTTCATTTCCAAGGCCTCAAACGCGGTAATGAATTCAGGCGCTTTTTGGGAAAATGCCGCCGCGATCGAAACGGCATCAGGCCCCTTAACCACGCCTACTTGCTGTGGTCGGCTGAAGACATCTTCTTTGATGTATGCGCTCGCAGCGCTGTCTTTCTGAACCAAAATCACCGACCGGCTCTGTTGAACCGTGCCTTTGAAAAGTCCTGGTGTTACGTGCTGAATATCCCACTGAGATTCAATCATGGATAACCCAGGAATGGGGGCGTACAAAATCGATCGGATGCTATCCCCAACGACCCCTTCCCAAAGCTCGGATTCTGCCACCACCAATACGGAGTGCATAGAACCAATAGAGCTGGGTAGGTACGCTGCTTGGTCTTCCTTTTTATCGGCACAAGACAGCAACATCCAGGGCAAAACCAGGCAGAGTGCCAAACGTTGAAAAGATGTATTTAGGGCGTGCATGAGCATACTTTTACTTTCATTCCCGGTTGGATGTTGTTGCCCAGTTGTGGGTTCCACTGTTTGATTTGGTCCAAACTCACATCCTTGAACTTTTGTGCAATGCTCCACAGGGTGTCCCCTGGGCGCACCTCATACCATTCAGTATCTGATTGGTTGGTCGACGTTGTGTTGGGTTTTTCCGAGGCAGCCACGGCGTTTTGTACGGCAGATGAACCGGAGTTTTTCCCGTGAATAATCAAGCTTTGGCCCACAGAAATATTAGTGCTTTTCAGCTTGTTCCACTGCATGATTTGCTTCACAGTAACTTGGTGCTTGTCGGCAATTTTACCCAAAAAATCTCCTGAACGAACCTTGTATCTGGTGATCGCTGGGGCCGCTTGAACCATGGCTTCAACCTGTGCGCGACGCGCTTGTTCGGCTGGTTTGAGTTGGGCGTATATCTGCTTCTCATTGGCCACAAATCTTCCGACAGCTTCAACGGGTAGCCTCAGGCCGTATCGCTCTCCCTCCACATAAGGAACCACTTGTTTCTTGTACTGAGGATTGAGCTGGGCGATAAGTGCTGAATCCACAGATAGCTCTTTAGCTAGGGCCCCAAACTCCATCCATTGCTTCACATGAATCGTATCTGTCGCATGTCTGGGAACGGCCAATGGGGCTGCTTTAAGGCCCAAAGGTCCCGCGTGCTCAAATATGTACATCGAAGCCAAAAAGGCGGGAACATATCCAGAAGTTTCTTTAGGCAAATAAGGTCTGATCGCCCAAAAATTTCTGTTTCCTCCAGCTCTTCGGATGGCTTTATTCACATTTCCTGGGCCAGAATTATAGGCGGCAAGCGCTAAATTCCAATCCCCAAAAACTTGATGAAGCTTCTTGAGGTAGCGGACAGCTGCTTGAGTGGACTTGACGGGGTCTTGACGTTCATCGACATAATTGGTCACTTCAAGCCCGTACATTTTTCCGGTATCATACATAAACTGCCACAGACCTGTTGCGCCCACCCTGGACTTGGCTGTGGGGTTTAATGCGGACTCTACCATGGCCAAGTATTTGATTTCCAGAGGCAAACCTTGTGCATCCAGTTCTTGCTCAAAAAGAGGGAAATAGTATTGAGACCTAAATAGCATGCGCTCCATCAAGTCGCGTTTTTCGGTCAAAAACAGGTGAATCACCGACTCTAAAGAAGGGTGATAGGCTACGTCAAATATGGTTTTTTTGTCCAAAACCTTGAGGCGATCCTTCAGGTTTTGTCGCTGAGCAGTTTGCGTGGTATCATCCAAGCGGGACTCAGCGAGATAAGCCAACCCTTGCTCTTGATTGAAAGAAGCCTGCCACTTTTTGTCCGCTTGTGCTGTCCATGCCAGGTCTCTGTATTTGGATGTTTTGGCCAGCGAATCTTGTTGCTTGGCCGAAAGTGCTGGCCCTAAATTCTGTGGTTCCTTTAGATTTACCGGTGTTTTGGCTTGATCCTTTGACGGAGTTTTTTGGCCATACATCGCTGTGGCGCCTAATAGAAAAGAGGCACATATTAATCCTGTACTGATTAATCTGGTTTTGATCATGCCTGAGAATATTGTTGGATCGCCGCAATTCCTGGAAGCACTCTTCCTTCTAAACTCTCCAACATAGCTCCTCCGCCTGTAGAGACATAACTCACCTGGTGTTCAAAACCAAATTGCTTCACCGCCGCCACGGAATCTCCTCCACCGACCAGTGAGAAAGCGCCTTGTCGAGTGGCCTCAGCTACCGCTTCACCAATCGAAATAGTCCCTTTACTAAAGCTGGGCAATTCAAACACCCCAACAGGTCCATTCCATAAAATAGTTTTGGACTCGGTAATCACTCGAGCAAATAACTCCAGTGTTTTCGGTCCGGCATCAAGGCCTTCCCATCCGGCTGGAATTTGATACGTGTCCACGACTTGCGTGTTGGCGTCGTTGCTAAATCCATCAGCGGCGACTACATCGACAGGCAAATGCACCTGTACCCCTTTGGCCTTTGCTTTGGCCAATATATCCAACGCCATGTCTAATTTATCCGGTTCGCAAATGGAGTTACCTACTTGTCCGCCTAAAGCCTGAACAAACGTATACGTCATTCCACCCCCTATGATCAAGTGATCTACTTTATCTAAAATATTTTCGATAATGGTGATTTTTGACGACACTTTTGATCCGCCTAAGATCGCGGTAACGGGCTTTTCACCCGTGCGCATCACTTTCTCAATCGCGTCAATTTCTTTGGCCAGCAAGGTCCCAAAAGCGCATTTCCCCGGGAAAAACTGGGCGATAATCGTGGTAGAGGCGTGCGCCCTGTGCGCAGTACCAAACGCGTCGTTGATATAGAAATCTCCTAATTCCGCTAGTTGTTGCGCAAAAGAAACGTCTCCTTTGGTTTCGCCTGCGTGAAACCTGAGGTTTTCGAGCAACAACACCCCTCCTTCTGGAAGTGCGTCTACGGCCGCTTGAGCCAAAGGTCCAACACAATCCGAAGCAAAGGCTACGGGCACACCCAAAACATCCGCTACTGCGTCTTTGATATGTCCCAAAGAAAAGTCTGGGTCAACATCTCCATCTGGACGGCCCAAATGGCTCATCAAAATCACTTTGCCTTTGGCGGCAATAACAGCGTCGATGGTGGGTTTTGCAGCAATAATTCTATTGGGATCGGTGACCTGTTTTTGGTCATTGAGCGGTACATTAAAATCGACACGGATCAATACGGCTTGTCCGGCTAAATTAAAATCTTGGAGGGTTTTCATGGATACTAAAAAGGTTAGAAAACAAAAGTAAACAAATAATCAGATGAGCCAAGTCTCAGAACGCGCGCCGTCTCATTTTTTAATATCTTTAACACCTTTCAACAACACCCCACACACATGCGTTTCGAAGACTTGGTCGGACACAAAAAAGAAGCAGCTTCCATCAAAGCCAACATCGCCGAAGGGCGTATGGCGCACGCCCACTTATTGTTGGGGCCTGAGGGTAGTGGTGTGCTTTCCTTTGCGCTCGCTATGGCCCATGAACTCGTGTGCCAAGGCAAAACCGGTGATGCTTTAGACGCCTGTAGGCGTCAATGTGTCCACCACAACCACCCAGACATCCACTTTGCTTTTCCCATCGTCTCTGGCGAATCTTCCAGTAAACACAGTGTGTGCGATGACTTTTTACCAGCTTGGAGAGAGTTTATCTCAAGCCAGCCTTTTGGCAACCTATTTGACTGGTATAGACACCTGGGACTCGCTCAAAAGCAAGGAAATATTGGAGTTTACGAGGCGCAAGAAATATGGAGAAAGCTCAACTTGAAAGCCTTTGAGGGGGGATATAAAATCATGTTGATTTGGCATGCAGACAAACTAAACACCCAAGCGGCCAATAAGTTGTTAAAGCTACTTGAAGAGCCGCCTGCGAAAACTGTATTTATCCTAACAGCTTCTGACCAAGGGTCTATGTTAGCTACATTAAAGTCCCGATGCCAACTAACCGCTTTGGCAGGTATTGGCCATCAAGAAATGGTGGATTACCTTATCCAACAAGGGGTGCCTGGGAGCACTGCTGTTCGATTAGCGAAACAAAGTCAGGGCAACATGAAAAAAGCCCTAGACTTACTGGCCCAAGATTCCGAAGAAGAAGTGTTTAGTCAATGGATGGTTCAATGTGTCCGATCCGCTTTTAAAGCAAAAACCCAAAAGTCTGCGGTTCAAGAACTCATGCTTTGGAGCCAGGAAGTAGCTAAAGTAGGTAGAGAGACTCAAAAGAATTTTTTGATGTATGCTATGTCGTTCTTTAGGGAAGCTATGCTCGCCCACTACGGGATGAGCGAACTCTGCCACCTATCTGTTTCCGTGCCGGGATTTGAATTTGAAAAGTTTGTGCCCTTTATACACGAAAATAATATTGAACCCATAACCAACGCACTTGATGAAGCTATTTATCACATTGAGCGCAACGGCAACGGTAAAATGATTCTAGCTGATTTAGCTCTTCAACTTACCCGTTTATTACACACTAAGGCAAGCGCATAGTCGATCGACAAAATCAATAGAGGAATCGGTTTTTCATAGAAAAGCCCAATAAAAAAGAGGCCCGGAAACGGCCTTTTTTTGTGTCTTTTTACATTTTTGATGCTGGAGGCTGTTGGCGCTTAAAAAGTCGCTTAAAGCGCCTCTAATGAATTATTTGTGTGTTTTTCGCCTCCAAGTATAAACCATCGTTGAATATTGGCCTGTTCTGCGCCCGAATATATGGCTGTGTAACCCACCCATAAATCCCTTGATCCACGACCATTTATTTTGGGCGTATTGTTCGGAAAGAACCGCGATGTAAAATGCATCCATCCAAAGGTGTTGGTGCGCTAAGTTGTCCAAATCCCATGTTGAGGACAAATGGTCCATATAGTCAGAGGAAAAATGCCAAAGGTGTCTGGGCACATCATACGCCGCCCAATGGGTGCCATAAATATGAGCGTCATAACTTTTGTAGTTGGGAAGTGCCATGATAATTTGGCCTCCTGGTTTTAGTTTGTGAATGAGCTGATCAAGTGTCTCTAGATAGTTAGGGACGTGTTCCAGTACATGCCAAAGCGTAATGACATCAAACTGTACATCCGGCAACTCACTGATGGATGAAAACAGATTGACCCCTTGATGTTGTGCGGACAACCTAGCTGATGGGCTTGGCTCAACGCCATAGCTGTTCCAGCCGTGTTTGCTGACCGATTGCACGAAATATCCATTTCCCGCGCCAAAATCAAGGTGAGTAGGGTGGTCGGATACTGCTGTATTTAGGACCCATTTCAGCTTGCCGTTTGTGTTCAGCGCTTTAGCCCACTGATATACTCGATCCATGAGTGATTGGCCGGTGTTTTGGTGTGACCGATAGGCGCTTTCTGGATAGTAGGAAGATGGGTCTAATGGAGCGTTGTGCGTGCGCAATAATTGCCCCGGCACCTCCTCAATTAAGTCAAAGATTTCTTGAGAAACCAGGTGGTCCCTGCAGGCGATGTAATGTGGTTGAGTTGCTTTCATAACGTTGTTCCACGTGGAACATTATCTGCCTAAATGGACCAATAATACCGAAACATCTGAAGGAGAAACCCCGCTGATGCGCGATGCTTGAGCAATGGTCTCCGGCGCTATCTTGTGTAACTTCTGACGGGCTTCAATGGACAAGGACTTCAAGGAACTATAGTCAAATCCTTGTGGGATCTTGACATATTCTAAACGGTGAAGTTTGTCTGCATTGTTTTTTTCTTTTTCGATATACCCCTGGTACTTGACTTGAATCTCCGCTTGTTCCAATACCTCCTTATCCGGATTCAGTTCGTGGATATACGCCTGAACTTCGGGCACGCGGAGCATGTGGTCCATGGTAACATCGGGTCGTGAAAATACTTTAAATAGCTTTCCAGATTGTTTCACCGGAGCAGAATCTACTTCTTCCAAAAGGGGGTTAATCACCTCGGGGGAGACGCTGGTAGTTTCAAAAAAGCGAACCAAATCATCTGATTGTTGCTTTTTGTTTTCCATCACCTTTAGACGCTCCTCGCTGGCCAGACCAAGCGCATAGCCCATAGGGGTTAGTCTAAAGTCTGCGTTATCTTGGCGAAGCAGGGTTCTGTACTCCGCGCGGGAAGTAAACATTCTGTACGGCTCTTCTGTGCCTTTGGTAATCAGATCATCGATAAGCACCCCGATGTAGGCCTCGTCTCTTTTCAACACAAAACCAGGTCGTTCGGCTACGTATAAATGTGCGTTTATTCCAGCCATAAGTCCTTGGGCTGCGGCTTCTTCATAACCCGTTGTTCCGTTAATCTGCCCAGCAAAAAACAGGCCGTTGACCAGCTTGGTCTCCAGCGTGGTTTTGAGCTGAGTTGGCGGAAAATAATCGTATTCGATGGCGTAGCCTGGTCGGAAGAACTTAACCTTTTCGAAGCCCTTGACCTGTCGTAACGCTTTAAATTGAACATCCTCTGGCAAGGAAGTTGAAAAACCATTGACATATACCTCAACAGTGTCCCAGCCCTCCGGCTCAACAAACAACTGATGACTTTGTTTGTCGGCAAATCGATTGATTTTATCCTCAATGGAAGGACAGTATCTAGGCCCTAAGCCTTGGATTCTTCCGTTAAACATCGGGGAGCGATCGAAGCCTTCTTGCAATAATTCATGAACCAACGCGCTGGTGTGTGTCATGTGACAATCCAGTTGGCGAGTTAGTACGGGTGTATTGGTATAGGAAAATTTTCCGGGTACTGCATCCCCGGGCTGAGGTGTCATTACAGAATAATCCAAAGATCGACCATCAACCCGTGGAGGGGTCCCTGTTTTCATTCTTCCGGATTCAAATCCTAAATCGACCAATTGTTCGGTAATTCCTGTCGCGGCTTTTTCACCTGCACGTCCTCCGCCCAACTGGCGCAGACCAATGTGAATCATTCCGTTCAGAAAAGTACCGTTGGTTAACACTACAGACCGGGCCTTAATTTCAATCCCCAAAGAGGTCTTGACACCAACCACGCGATCTTTTTCAATCAACAAACCAGAGACCATGTCTTGGTAGAAATCTACGTTGGGGGTTTTTTCCAACATCAGGCGCCAGGTCTCTGCAAAACGCATTCTATCGTTTTGAGTTCTCGGGCTCCACATCGCAGGGCCTTTAGACAGGTTGAGCATTTTGAATTGAATAGCCGAATGATCTGAAACTATTCCGCTGTACCCTCCCAATGCGTCGATTTCACGAACAATTTGTCCTTTGGCAATACCTCCCATAGCTGGATTACACGACATCTGCCCAATGGCCTGCAGCTGCATGGTGATCAACAGGGTAGAAGAACCCATCTGAGCGGCCGCTGCAGCAGCCTCAGCCCCTGCGTGTCCTCCGCCAACAACAATTACATCGTAGGTGTCTAAAAACATAGCTATTGTTCCACGTGGAACATTTTTAATTTTTCATCCTCTTTGAGTCGCATGAGCCGCTCGTCTTCTGTGGATTTGTCTCCGTATCCAGCCAAATGCAACAACCCGTGAACCATCACTCTGCGCAACTCTACATCAAAAGAGACTTTAAATGTTTCCGCATTTTCGCGCACCCGATCTACAGAAATAAACAAATCTCCACTTAGTGCACGGTTTTCAGAGTAATCAAAGGTAATAATGTCGGTTAATGTACTGTGATTCAGGTACTTAACATTCATTTCGTACAATTCGTCGTCTGACACAAAGACATACTGTAGCCCGCCTATTTCGCAACCCTCGCTCAACGCAACTTCCTTTAACCAGACTGAATATAGATCCAGGTGGGTCAACTCAAAGTTGGTTTGAAAGGCATATTCGATCATTTCAAGTATTTAGCAGCAAAGTTACACAAAATGGATGGCAGAAAAATAGCACAATAAGTATCTTTGCTGGGTTAATATACCTGACCATGACAAACAAAGTACGCGTGCGTTTTGCTCCGAGCCCCACAGGGCCCTTGCACATCGGCGGAGTGCGCACGGCGCTCTTCAACTACCTATTGGCCAAAAAACACGGCGGAACCTTTATCCTTCGAATTGAGGATACAGACCAAAAGAGGTTTGTTCCTGGCGCAGAACAATACATCATAGATGCCCTAAATTGGTGCGGCATACCTTTCGACGAAGGCCCAGGTAAAGAGGGAGGGTATGGTCCTTACCGTCAATCAGAGCGGAAAGATCGCTACAAAAAATACGCGCTGGATCTGATCAAATCAGATCAAGCCTATTATGCATTTGACACCGAGGAGTCCTTAAACAGCTTGAGGACGGAAGCAGAGGCAAAAGGGGATGTTTTTGTCTATGGACCAAAAAACAGAGCTTCTTTGCACAATTCATTGAACTTGTCTGCCGAGCAGACTGAAGCGCTGTTGCTGAACAATGAGCCTTATGTCATTCGATTTAAAACTAAAGGGGGGCGTCTAGTATCCGGGACTGATCTAGTTAGGGGGGTCGTTCAATTTGAGAGCGATTTACTAGACGATAAGGTGCTTTTTAAAAGCGATGGTATGCCGACATACCATCTGGCCAACGTAGTCGATGACCACGAAATGGAAATTTCGCATGTAATTCGCGGGGAAGAGTGGTTGCCTTCGCTTGCTTTGCACTGGCAGCTTTATGAAGCATTTGGTTGGAACCCGCCGGCGTTTGCCCACTTGCCGCTCATTCTCAAACCGTCAGGTCCAGGAAAATTATCCAAACGAGATGGCGAAGTGGGTGGTTTTCCTGTGTTTCCAATGTCTTGGGAAAAATCTACCGGATACCGAGAGGCGGGATATATGCCCGAGGCGGTGATTAACTTTTTGGCTTTGTTGGGATGGAATCCAGGTGGAGAACAAGAGGTATTTGCGCTTGAAGAGCTTATCGAAAAGTTTGATTTAGAGCGCGTTCAAAAATCGGGTGCGCGTTTTGATCCTGAAAAAACAAAGTGGTTTAACCAACAACACCTTCAAAAGTCAAGTGCAGAAAGCTTATTGCCTTCCCTTAAGAACGGCATGGAGCAAGCGGGTATTGACAATAGGTGGTCCGACGAGTCATTGATTCAAGTGGTGGATATGGTACAAGAAAGGGCGGTATTTGCCCAAGACTTGTTCGACTTATCCAACTACTTTTTTGAGGCGCCTCAGACCTATGACCCTAAAGCTGTAGAAAAACAGTGGAAACCAACGACCCCTGATGTGCTTAATCGATTAATGGTGTTTTGGCCAAAGGAAGAGCGTTT
>Ga0222713_10007479_pt1 | contig 10232 bp, 12 predicted proteins | sample C33_649DmetaG_FD_165061 | JGI IMG/M metagenome (GOLD analysis project Ga0222713, IMG submission 165061) | Estuarine water microbial communities from San Francisco Bay, California, United States - C33_649D | ecosystem: Environmental > Aquatic > Marine > Unclassified | place: USA: California... | reverse complement strand
CGCTACTTCTGGATGCGCTTGAAAAAACTTGTTGGTTCACACTTTGCCAACTATCGCGAAGCATGGGAAGCCAACCGTCTTATTTCTAAGGGCATGATTCACCCAGTGCTGTCACAGGTGTTTGACCTCAATCAAACAGGCGACGCGGCATACCAAGTGCATAAAAACATGCACGAAGGAAAAATTGGTGTGTTATGTATGGCCCCACGCGAGGGCATGGGTATTAATAATCCAGAGTTCCGTGAAAAAGTTGGCGAAAAAAACCTTCGTCACTTCCGTAGAAGTTAAGGAGACAATATGTTGCTTACCGAAATTGATCATGTGGCAATTGCTGTCAAAGATCTTGAAGCAGCAATCGATTATTACCAGCGCGCCTTTGGTGCGACTGTTACGCACCGAGAAGTTGTCGAGCAAGACGGCGTTGAAGAGGCTCTACTTAAAGTTGCTGAAAGTTACGTGCAGTTGTTGACTCCGACTCGACCAGATTCACCAGTCGCAAAGTCGCTTGAAAAACGCGGTGAGGGTTTGCATCACATTGGCTATCGGGTCGCCGATTGCGCCGAAGCGTTGCAGTCGATGATTGTGGCTGGTGCTACTGCAATTGACAAAGCCCCACGTAAAGGTTCGCGCGGTACAACTGTTGCATTTATTCACCCCAAGGGAAGCTTCGGCACGCTGATCGAGTTAGTGCAAGAGTAGAAATCGTTTTGAGCCGAGCGCTAATCATTTTGCTTGGCGCAGTCATCGGGTCGAGTTTAGGTTTTGCCGCGAAGTCTCTAGTCAAGAGAATTGATTCTGAATCTCGAAAGTTCTCTGGTCGTATTGTTGTCGTTACTTTTGTAATTGGGGCAGTAGTCAGCGACTTAATCTTCTTGAGATTTTCGGAGATTGAACTGCGATTGAGTTTTGCAATTCTTTGCTCCGGCCTTTTGGTGCAATCTTTGGTTGATTTCTTTACACATCGCCTTGTGCGTCAAATTTCGCACGGCATGGCCGTTAGTGGCGCATTGCTTCTGGGCCTTCATTCGATCAATGTTTCAAATTTTGATGCGCTTGTTTCAGCCGGCGTCTGTGCAGCTTTTGGCGTTGCAGTGTCAATCTTTTCGAACAAGATTTCGAGTGGTTCGCTCGGCGCAGGTGATGTTCGCCTTATGGCAGTTCTTGGTTGGCACCTTGGCTTCTTGAGTTATTCGACGGCTATTTGGGCGTTGTTCAGTGCTTGTTTGCTTGCAGGTTTATTTGGCGTGGTGATGATCGTGTTGCGTCGCGGGTCATGGCAGCAGAGAATCGCATTTGGTCCATTTCTCTCGCTCGGCTCGCTCGCGGCAATTTTTGCTAACGAAGTGTCATCGTACGCATTCACCGCATAACTTAGAACTATGCAAGTACATCTAATTGATGGCACATATGAGATGTATCGACAGCACTACGGGTCAGCCATTCGTGATCGCGAACCGCCACCATTTGCAGGCACGATCGGCGTGTTATCAAGCACGATTCAGCTGCTTGCAGAAGGTGCAACCCACATTGGTGTAGCCACAGATCACGTGATCGAGAGTTTTCGCAACGATTTGTACGACGGCTACAAAACAAGCGAAGGAATGGAGCCTGTGTTACTTGAGCAGATTCCGATTATCGAAAACGCTTTGCGCGCAATGGGAGTAACCGTCTGGGCAATGGAGAAACACGAAGCAGACGATGCGCTTGCATCTGCAGTTGCGGTGGCGTGCGAAGACCGTCGGGTTCATCAAGTGCGAATTCTGACACCAGACAAAGACCTTGGTCAGTGTGTTAGCGGTCGGCGAGTGGTGCAGGTTGATCGACGCAACAATTTAGTCCTTGATGAAAATGAGATTCGCAAAAAATTTGGTGTTGGCCCAGAGTCAATTGCCGATTACTTGGCGCTTGTCGGAGATAGCGCCGACGGATTTCCTGGTTTGTCAGGGTGGGGCGCCAAGAGTGCATCAACCGTGCTCGCTAAATATATTTCGCTCGACAAAATTCCTGATGATCATGAGCAATGGAAGTCAGATGGTCTAACTACTTTGCGTGGAGCCGAAAAACTAGCGCGAACCCTGCGTGAGAATAGAAAACTTGCTGAACTCTTTCGCACGCTTGCCACTCTCGTTCAAGACGTGCCAGTCGGCAGGGTTGATAGTTGGAAGTGGCAAGGCGTCAAACCTGAATTTGCAGGTCTTCTTAAAGAGTTTGGCGCGCTTCACCTACTTGATCGGCTTGAAAAACTTCAACCCCTTGCGTAGCAATTCGAAAAGCGCAATCGGTGTCGCCCAAAAATTTGTAATCGTCAACCCGATGGCGCGCACGACGTTTCCGGCTCGCAACGACCGCCACGCATACAACAACCCATACAACCCAATCGTTCGCTGACCGCGCAATTTGTCGATTATTCGCAACCCGTCTAGTCCTTGTGCGCGCTTGTATAAGAAATATGCATCGTGCGTTCGAGCAAGTCCGAAACTTGGGATATTCGTCAACGAAGTTGATGTGAGTCGAATATTTGTCAAAAACTTTGGCAGAATTTCAAATTTGCCGAGAGTTGCCAGCCCTAACCAAAGTGCGAGGTCTTGAGAATATGCAAACGTTTCGTCGTAGCCACCAAGGCTGCGTATTGATTCTGCTCTAAACATCACAGCAGAGTTCATAAATGGACAATTGCTTGCCAGTCTGCGAACTACATCTAAATGTGTCGTTGGGGTTTTAACTTCGTTGATTAGTTTTCCTGAAGAATCAACATTGCGATACCAGCTTGCAACCAATACAAGTTCGGATTTTTGGTCCAAACAATCAACTTGTAACGCAAAACGATCGTTAGTCGACGTGTCATCGGCGTCAAGAATTGCAATGTATTGCCCACGAGCATTATTTAGCGCGATGTTTAGCGCAGGGGTTCTGCCGTGGTTCTTCTCAAGTGCAACAATTCGAATGCGTGGGTCTGCAAGTTTTTGCACAATTGAAATAGATTCATCAGTCGAGCAATTATCGACGAGCACTATTTCGAAATCAGTGAAAGTTTGCGCCAGAGCACTGCGCACGCTTTCTTCGATTGTTGATGCCGCGTTGTAGCAGGTCATTAAGACCGAAACTTTTGGTGTCGCTGATTGTTCGTTTGTCAAATTTTCATCCCGACTTCACAAAAGTTTTGCACATCGTTTCCGCCGACTGAAGTGACGGCCAGGCGATCTGCGGCACTCAAATGGTTCCGATGAAGGCTGCTGCCTTCCGGCTCTGACCTGATTCTCGGGCACTCGTTGCACAGGACCCGACCGCCACCTCACTCGACGGAAACGGTTGCCTAACGATACCGCCAAGCAACTCGCTGAATCTTGGCAGTGCGCTCAGATAGCCTGCGAAATCCAAGCAGTTAGCGCTGTTCGGGCGATTTGGAGGGGTGCGAGAGCGGCCGAATCGGCACGCTTGGAAAGCGTGTGAGGCGCAAGTCTCCGTGGGTTCGAATCCCACCCCCTCCGCCATGATTACTGATCAACAAGCAATGACTTTTGCGCTTGCCGAAGCGCGCAACGCGCTCGCGCACGATGATGTTCCCGTTGGTGCAGTTGTAATTCATAACGACACGATTATTGCTTCGCGACACAACGAGCGTGAGTTGCGCAACGACCCGACAGCGCACGCCGAAGTTTTGGCACTGCGAGACGCAGCAAATTTATTGGGACGCTGGCGCCTTGAGCAGTGCACTCTCGTAGTGACCTTAGAGCCGTGCACGATGTGCGCTGGCGCACTTATTAATTCGCGAATCAGCAAAGTTGTTTTCGGTGCGGCCGATCTCAAAGCTGGTGCGTTTGGCAGTTTGTACAACATCGCAACTGATCCGCGTTTGAGTCATCACCCAGAAGTTGCGCACGGCGTAATGGCAACCGAGTGCGCGGCTGTGCTTACTGAGTTGTTCAAGAACTTGCGCGAGACCAAGACAACATAACCAACAACATCACCGTCAATTTCGCCGACATTATCTAGGTAGCCTGCAAGACGGAAGGGTGCCAGAGCGGACGAATGGAACGGTCTCGAACACCGTCGTGGGTTTAGGCCTACCGTGGGTTCAAATCCCACCCCTTCCGCCATTTTTAATTACAAAATTCGAGTTGCGTCTAGCCTGAATATTTAATGGGTAACACAACTATTTCGCTGGGTGAGGTGCGCCAAGATTTAGTGCGGGCGCACAATCAAGCGATTGCGGCATTGTCTAAGCCAGGAACTTGGTGGACAGGTGCGCAGCGTCGCGAACTTGCGATTACAGCGCAACTAGCAATTAGTGAATCTGAGCCTGTCGCGCCGTGGGTAGGGGTCTCAACTGTTGCCAATAAATTGCCCGCGAGTTTGACGGCGCCAAAGATTGCACACGATGTGATGTATCGAATTTCTCGTCATGCAGCGACACTGACTCGTGAATGGTATGAAAAGGTAACGGCCGAGATCAATCCGCTCGCATTTGTCGAGCTGTGTGGCATCGCCTGCACGATTGCGCCGGTGATGGCTTTTCGTCGGTCGCTTGGTTTGCCGGCGCTAGAAGTCGGGCTAGCAGAATCAGGTCAACCGAGCAACAAAGAACCCGAAAATATTGTCGCGGCGCAACTTAATTGGGTGCCCGTTGTCGGGCCGGCAGACAAAGACGCCGCAGTTGTGCAGGCATTCACTGCAGTGCCGGAAACGAATCGAGTGATTTGGGCGATGGCTGACGCCCAATACATTCCGGATAAAGAAATGATCGACCCAAATTGGACACGGGGCACGCTTTCGCGAGTGCAAATGGAACTTATCGCTACACGAGTATCTCAACAACGAGAGTGTTTTTATTGAACAACATCACACGCCAGCATGCTCAGTTGGAGCGGCAACGAACAGGGCATTGAAATTGAGTTAACAGATGTACGTGATGCAACTGGCGGCGCAAACGTAAAGTTCGCACGCGAACTTCTTGATTTTGCCACTGCTGCGACTGAACTTGATGACGCAGCAATTGTTTTAGCGCGTGAGGCGCTTATCAAAACCGCAGGTGTCGCGGTAACAATTGACGCCGCAGCGGTAATTGCAAATTTTGAAATGATGACGCGTCTTGCTGACTCGACTGGTGCGCGAATGCCCGAAGAAGTTGTGGCGCAACGTCTTGGTGCTGCAACTGCGATGGGTGTTGACCAAGCGGTGTCGCGCCGCTAACTACTTAATAGTTTTTTAGCAAACCTTGCCGACAGTAGGTGGAGTTAGATCAATCAGGTATTTATCGACTGCATCAACAACACACTTATTTAATCCGTAGCCAGTGTGCTGATCGGCAGTAACTGTCAGAAAGACACCTTCTTCGAGAGCTTTTGCCGCGTTGCGCGATGATTCGATCGGTGTCGCCGCGTCACCAGTCGTGCCAATAACAACAATCGGTCCAGCACCTTTGCCAGTGATTTCTAATCGTTGCACTGGTGGCACGGGCCATAGCGCGCACGAATATCCGTATGCGAAACTCTCTCCAAATCTTTTGGCGGCTTTCGTGAACACAGAAATTTGCTCGTCAACAGCAGCGACACTCGTCGGACCAGGATCATCGAGACATGAAATGGCCAAGAACGCCTCGAGCTCGTTGCCGTATGTGCCGCCAGGTTTTCGCTGGTAGTAGTCGTCGTAAAGTTTTAGTAACCCAGCGCCATTGCCTTTGACTGCGTCAGCCAACGCGCGTTCAAGTGCTGGCCACAAAGCATCTGAATACATTGATTGTGCAAGCGCTGTATACATCACACCCTGAGTTATTGGTGTGCGATTTGCGGTAACGACAATTGGTGATTCGTCAACTTCAATGAGCAGTTCGTCGAGTGCCGCAGCAGAATTGCCGTTGCTGTGAAACGCACATGAAACACGTTTTGAGCAGGCGGCAAGAAATGCATCGAGTTGTTTTTCGAAGCCTCTTGCTTGTGCCAAACCTTGGTCAAGTGAAGTTGCGTTGGGATCAGAAGCACCGTCAAGAACTGCCGCCCGAACGGTGTTCGGAAACATCGTCGCCCATGTAGCACCGAGTTCAGAGCCATATGAAAAACCAAAGTATGTGATCTTTTCTTCGCCGAGCGCTAGGCGAATTGAATCCATATCGCGCGCGGTGGCTTGAGTTGAGATATATGGCAAGATTTCACCGCTTCGCTTAACGCATTCGTCGTTGAATTTTTGACTCAGGTCAATGATCACTTGCTTTTCTTCTGGTGTTTCTGGTGTTGAATCAATGCCGAAATATTCGTCGTATTCGTCGATGCAGTTGATCGCGGGCGTCGACTTGCCAGTACCGCGCGGATCCCAACCGATGATGTCGAAGCGGTTAAGCAATTCTGAACTGAAGTAATACTCAGCATCTTGAGCCACGCTCGACCCGCCAAATCCTGGTCCACCTGGATTGACGAGCATTGATCCGATCTTGTTGTCGGGGTCAGTTGCCGGCAGTCGGGTCAAGAAAAGTGTGAATGAACCAATTGTCGGGTCGTCGTAATCAAACGGCACGGCAAGTTCACCGCACTCGCTTTTGCCAGCTGGATCACTTAGGCACTTGCTCCAAACTATTTCGGTGGATGAAACTGCGTTCGTTGTCGACGGAGTCGACGAACTTTGGGTTTGGCTGTTGGCGGTTATTTCTTGGCCAGCAATTGTGTCGTCCGAAGAACCGATGACAACTGGTTCGGAACATGCGGTGATTAGAGCAGTAATTATCGCTAATGCCGTAATCGAAACTGCGAGCCTGCGTCTAGTGTTTAGTTGATGCTCCACGAGTCTTCAAGCGTATTGTCATCAGACGACACTTTTTCGGTTAGTGAATTCATAAAGACCGTAAATCAAGCCGTAAAGAAACACTTTGGTCAGGGCGTTTGGTTGCACGGCGAAATTCAAGAACTGAAAATTCCAGGCCACGTTTATTTCACTTTGGTAGATAACGAAGGCGACAAAAAAGCCGTTTTGAGTGCTTCAATCTGGCAGGGTGTTTATTCGGCAATGAAGTCAAAACTTGCTGAAAGTGGCTTGCAACTCGCCGACGGGTTAAAAGTTCGTGTTTACGGTGAGCCAGACCTTTACTCAGGCAATGGCAGATTCAGTTTTAAGGTTGCAAAAATTGACCCGCGATTCACACTCGGTGACTTGATCGCTCAGCGCGAAGCCGTTGTTAAGCAGCTCAAACTTAAAAAGCTTTATGACGCAAACCGTGCAGTTGAGTTGGCACTCGTACCTCTACGAGTCGGCATAATCACCAGTGTTGGCAGCGCTGCTCACGCTGATGTATTGAAAACATTCAAAGACTCGAATATCGGTTTCACAATTCTTGTACATGACGCAAGAATGCAGGGTGATGATTCGGTGAGTTCCGTTGTGTCAGCACTTCAAAAAATGGATGCAAGAAACGATCTTGATTTGCTGATGCTCGTGCGAGGCGGCGGTTCAAAAAATGATTTAATCGCTTTCGACTCACTCGAAATCGCCACAGCAATCGCCGAGTGCCGGCTGCCAGTTTTCACAGGTATCGGACATGAAATTGATGTCAGTGTTGCCGACGAAGTCGCGCACTTGTCACACAAAACTCCGACAGCATGTGCCACTGCCGTAATTGAACTTGTACGTGAATTCATTGACTCAACAGAACAAGCGTGGGATGGCATCGCTACGTTTGCGCTTCGTGAACTCGAATCTGCGACAAGTCGACTCGCAGATCGTGCCAACAAAATCAGCAGCAAAGTTCTAGACGCTCTTGCTGGTGCAGGTAAACGGCTGGCGATGACTTCGCAACGAATTAGACATCGCCCCGCTGAAATCTTGCGTCTTGAGAAAAGTTCAATAGATGCGTTAGCTGATCGTGTGCGACTTCTTGACCCGGTGAATACGATGGCTCGGGGTTGGAGCATCACCCGCAACGCCAACGGTAAGACGATACGCGATGTCACCAAATTGAAATCCGGTGACAAACTAGTCACCACATTCGCTAATGGCTCCGCATCGAGCACTGTTCAAGAAATTTCATCGAAAGGAAAATCAAATGGCAAAAGCAAAGAATGACGAAAACATTGGTTACGCCCAAGCGTTAGAAGAACTCGAGTCGATTCTCACTGAACTTGAAGACAACGATGTCGATGTTGACAAACTTGCCACGCATGTTCAACGCGCCTCGCAATTAATCGAACTGTGCCGCGATCGCATTGGCAATGCAAAACTGCAAATTGAAGAAGTCGTCAAAGGTCTTGCCAAAGAGTAAGTCGGCGTAGCCTTTAGGCGTGTCAGCCAATCCGCCAACCTGGTTAAAGTCGGTCGCTACGCGGGTCGAATCGCGACTTAGTGAGTTTTTACAAGATGAACAAGATCGTTGGTCGGCACTTGATGGCGATTTGAACGCGCCACTAGGTGAGTTGACACGATTAGTTGCTGCTGGTGGCAAACGTCTGCGACCGGCGTTCTGCTATTTGGCATTTGTTGGTGTTGGCGGCGACGAAAATTCTAAACAATTAGTTGATACTCAAGCGGCGCTCGAATTGTTGCACGCATCGGCACTTTTGCATGATGACATTATTGATGGATCTTTAACGCGGCGCGGCGAGCCAACCTCGCACACTCGTTATATCGCCAAACACCTTGACAGCAAGTGGGCGGGTGAAGCACGACGCTTTGGCGAAGGTGCAGTTATTTTGATTGGAGACCTGGCGTTTGTTTACGCCGACCAGTTAATGACTGGTGTCAATTCAATGACTGCAAAGGTCTGGAATGAAATGCGAATCGAAGTGAATATCGGTCAATATCTCGACTTGCTTGGTTCAGCACAGCGAGAGCGAAATCTAAACAAAGCCGAACGAGTGTGTCGATATAAGAGTGGCAAATACACAGTTGAGAGACCGTTGCATCTTGGTGCGACTCTTGCGGCACCAGAGCAAGCAGATGTTTTACTTGAACAACTATCTAACTTTGGTTTGCCACTAGGTGATGCGTTTCAAATGCGCGACGACGTGTTGGGCGCCTTTGGCGACACCTCGTCAAGTCTCACTGGCAAACCGATTGGTGATGACTTGCGTGAAGGCAAACCGACACCGTTATTAGCAATGGCATGTGAACGCGCAACAGTCGCACAACGCGAAGTTCTCGATCGAGTTGGCGCACCACAAATTAGTCACCAAGAAGTTTCTGATATTCAGGAGGTGATCATTGAGACTGGCGCACTCGACGCACTCGAAGCCAAAATTTTGTCACTTGTCGAACAGTCAATTAGTTCTGTCAGCAAGTCGTCGCTCGATGAGAGTTCTAAACGTCGCTTGATTGAACTTGCCGAATTTGTTGCGTCGCGCAAAAATTAGACACGAGCAAAATAAAAATTCGCAGATAGCGTTGCGGCTATGACCGTAACCGTACGCATCCCCACCACATTGCGACCACTTTCAGGCGGCGTTTCAACAGTGCAAGTTGAAGGCTCAACTCTGGCCGAAGTTTTGGCGAGCCTCAATGCGGCTCACCCTGGTTTTTCTGAACGCTTGCTCGACAGTGAAGGCAACTTACATAAGTTCGTAAACATTTTCGTCGCTGACGATGATGTGCGCTATATGCAAGGCCTTGCAACTGCGGTTACTAGTGGTCAAACAATTTCGATTATTCCTGCCGTCGCTGGGGGCTGAAATTCAGCCAACTGAAGGCTTTCGGTTTTGATTTAGCAGTCTCCTAGATAGAGTGCTAAGTCTCAAAGTTCAATTTTTTGAGACAAATTCGGAGGAATAAATCATGGCCAAAATCATTGCATTCGACGAAGAGGCCCGCCGCGGACTCGAAACCGGAATGAACAAACTCGCCGACGCTGTGCGTGTCACGCTCGGACCAAAAGGTCGCAATGTTGTGCTCAGCAAGAAGTGGGGCGCACCGACAATCACAAATGACGGCGTTTCAATCGCCAAAGAGATCGAACTCGAAGACCCGTACGAGCGCATTGGCGCCGAACTCGTCAAAGAAGTAGCAAAAAAGACAGACGATGTAGCTGGTGACGGCACAACAACTGCAACAGTTCTTGCCTGGAGCATGGTTCACGAAGGTCTGCGCAATGTTGCTGCTGGCGCAAACCCGATGAGTATGAAACGTGGCATCGAAGCCGCTGTTGAGGCTGCAGTTGCAAGCATCAAAGCGTTAGCAAAAGTTGTCGACAGCAAAGAGCAGATCGCACAAGTTGCATCAATTTCGGCCGCCGACAACGAAATCGGTCAAATGATTTCAGA
>Ga0222713_10007477_pt1 | contig 10236 bp, 6 predicted proteins | sample C33_649DmetaG_FD_165061 | JGI IMG/M metagenome (GOLD analysis project Ga0222713, IMG submission 165061) | Estuarine water microbial communities from San Francisco Bay, California, United States - C33_649D | ecosystem: Environmental > Aquatic > Marine > Unclassified | place: USA: California... | reverse complement strand
TCCTGGGCCGGACTGCTCTGAGATTTCTTTCTTTGTAAGTTTTTTAGTTACGGTGTTAGTAAAGATTTTTCTACCAATATAAAACTTTCCAGTCTCAATGTTTGTTATCATATAAACAAATCCGACTGCTTTGTCTTCAAATTGATATTCTTCTGTAACTTCTTTATTTTCGTAAAACCAATTGGGCATAAATTTTATCTATCGATATTAATTAGTATTGTTGTATCTGTTACGTTATTACTTGGTAGTGGTTTTGCTAATTTACCAACTGCAATTAAATCTTGATTTTCGTTATACAATCCTACAGTAGTTACGTAAGGATTAAAATAAGAACCTGTTACAAAGTCGTAAACAGTTCCGTCTGTTGATCCTGAAATCAAAGAAGGGTTCAAAGAGAAATTAAATTCTGAAGGAGTAAATGTGCATTTATATTGAGTTTCAAAAATTGTAAATGAACTGCTAAATGAACAAGTTACATTTGGAGAGGAAATTATATTCTGAATGAATGGAGTGCTTGTTGAGTCTTTAGTTAGGATAGCTAATCCGTGTTGATAGATAATGTTACCGCAGTATGCTTCTCCTTCAGAAAAGTACAGGTTTCCGTTTCCATCATCAGTAATACTTCCAGATTCTGCAGCCACAGTAAAGGAGCCTGGTTGAATAATATCTCCGTATAGTTTAGACGGTATTGAAACTACTCCAATAATAGCACTAGAAGATGTTGGGAAGTATCTTTCAAATGCTAAAGTAGTTTCTAAATAGTTTTCAAATCTACCTGCAGAACTTGTAGGTCCTACCAATACGTTTCCTAGAGGATCAGATCCTGGTACTATGAAAGGGGTTGATACAGAGGATCCGTAGCTAGAGCTTAGGTAGTTTGAATAGTATAGTTCTTTAGTAGAATTGTAAACCAGTCGTTTATACTCTGTAGCTACCTGCCCGGTTGTTGCTTCATCTAAGCTAAATAAACCTTCAATGTTTTGACCTAAGAATCTATCAATGCCAACAGTAGATCCGGTAAGTTCAGCCGCTCCGGTAAACCGGAAGGCTTTATTCACCTCAAATGGAGTGACTATTATGTCGGATGCTAGTAGTTGTTTGAACGCCGCCATTCATTTTAGAAATCAAGCTTAACTCTAATCAAAGCTTCTTTTGTAAAGTCTTTAACAAGGGGTTTGGACAATTTTGCTACAGCAAGTAATTCACTAGAATCGTTGTAGAATCCTACAGTAGTCATATAAGTCTGAGGAGAATTAATGAAGTTACTAAAGATTACATCTCCGGTTGAACCAGAAATAAATGATGGATTCTCTGAATAGTTAAATTCACTGTTTCTTGCTCTAACGAATACGTAATCAGATGTTACTGTCTCCTCACTATTAACTTGAAAAGAAGCAGCTCCAGAAATTGCAGCAAACAATCTAGTAATGTTATTTCCTTCTGAATCAGAAGTTCTAGAGGGTTCTAAAGCAATTGATTGGGATAGTGCAAGAGGGTTAAGGATGATTGTAGCGATATCAGGAAGGAATAATCCATATGAACCTGATGAAAGTGAATATCCATTAGCATTTATGCTTGTATTAGCAACTCCGTTTGAACCGGAAATAATCTGATAAACTCTACCGCAATCTAGGTAAGTATCTGTCGATACCATTCCAGAGTTGTCAGTTAAGTTGATTGTTGTGCTACCGCTTTTGATTTGTAGGTTGAAAGTACCTTTTAGTAGATGCTCTTTATATCTAGCTCTATCTACAGAGATAGCCCAGAAATCAGAAGCAGTTACAGTTGCAAAGATAAAAGTAGCTGTTTCACTTCCGTATACTAAGTTACGGTATTGACCGTAAACCGTTCTTGTCGGAGATACTCCGGGTACAAGGTCGTTATAGTTAGCACTTCCTGAACCTTTTGAGTTACCGTATGCAATTGCAAACTGTACTGCCGCACTACTCAAAGTAGATGCAGTCTGATATACATTTTTATAATAGCTATCGTTTGTTGAAGTTGTAGAGGAAGTGAAGAATGTGGTTAAAGTTGGGCTGTTGGTGGACCAAGCAGTAGCAGTGATTGAATCAACGCTTACTAAAAAATCTTCTGGATCTAATCTTTTAAATGACATTTTCTTTATTAGTTATTTTTAGTAACGGTTACTGGGATTTGTAATCTAGCTCCTGAATCTCTACCAATTACTTGTAAGGTAGCGGTAAGGGCTGTATTTGATCCAAATAAAGTATTTACTGTTGTTGCACTTAAGTTCAATGTTGTTCCTACTACTGTCTTAGATACGTTAGTACCGATTGTAGTTGATTGATTCAACGCTTGAACATCTGGGGTATTAATTCCTACACCTGTGAAGCTATTAAACAATCTTACATCAGAAATTGTAAATGTATATCCTGAAGATTCAAACAAAGCTGTTTGAGAAAGGTAATTCAAAGTCTGAGGAGTGATTGCCAAGCTAGCACCTTGCTTAATAGTAATTGAAGAGTATCCAATATCTAATACTGGCATTCTAGCAGTACCTCTAGGAAGAGTTACAAGCTTATACTTCATGATTTGAGTCTCATCAGGAAATGCTTCAAGTAGTGGCATATTTTCAATAGCTTCCCCGTAGAAAGCTGAACCTGATGGTTGGTTTGGATTGTACAGAGTGTAATCGATTTCGTCGTCTGACAATGCAAATTGCGTAATTCTAAAAGAACCGTCGCCGCGGGCAAGTAATTCTCTCCCTTTTGCGGTTAGGATTGCATCAACTGTGACTGCGGTATTATTTAAGTATCCCATGATTTATTATAAATATATTACTTTAAAGTTCTATTCCTGCCTGGCGAGCAATACTAATTGGATCGTACGCCGGGTTAAAATCTCCAGGTACTAAAAGACCTCCTACTGTGGGGTCTACATTCATACTTGGGTTAATAGTAGTTAGTACAAAGGTTTCATCTGGTACTCTTCTAAAGATTCTAAAATTCTCAGATGTAGGTGTTCTTAGTTGATATTCAACTTGGGGATAATCTGTTGTTGCGTTTGCTAAGACTACGCTGCTGCTAACGTTATTATTGGACCCTGTTATAAAATATCTAAAGTTAAATAATCCTAAAGCAGTAAATGTTCCATCTAGAGAACCTGTATTATTGGAAGAGAAAGTACCTAAATTTCCAAAACGGATATAGTCTCCATACTGTAGTGGTAGATAACTATCTGCGTAGTATAAAGTCTTGTTACTAGTATTACTTGTTACCGGGAGGCCGGTTGTTTTATTATACATGGTTACATAATCGTAACCAACAAAATTAAAGTAATCTACAATTCCAAAAGAAGAGGACTTGTTAGTAAATGCATAAAGCCAACTAGTGCCGTTTTCTACAATACTTTTACTATCTGCTAACACTAGAGCACTACTTCCAGTTAAACTGATAGTGTATCCTTGGCCAAGGCCTGATGTTGTTGAACTTGCTAGGAAAGTTGTGGCACTTCCTGTAGCTATTAATATACTTCTGTATATTCCACCACCTTCTACTACGGGTATGTTTTCTAACGTCTTTATAGTACTTACGTCTCTACCGTAAGCAGTTACCGTCTTACCTTTCTTAAAGATCTCTGCTACATACTCTACGTACTTATTATCCCCTAACAGTGGTATTCTTGTACCGTCAATATTAATTAATTCTACAAGTTTAAATAGACCTCCATTTGGATATTCAGGATCAGAGGTTGTAGTGTAGCTAAATCTTGCAAAGTAGTTTGAAAATTTATCAATTGGATACCCTGGAGCTTGTGATTGAGATGCAAAATTAATTGCTGTGTTATATACTCCAGTATTTTCAGACCCTTCATACCTTGCAACTGTCCAAGAGCTTGTAACAGCATAATTAGAATCTTGAACTGCTGCTAAAGAAGCTGATCCGGATTGAATAAGTACTAAGTTAACCGGATTAAATGCATTTGTAGAGTAATCGATATCTTCGTAAGTTGTTGATAATCTACTTCCAGATACGTTATTTAATAATGGGGTTGTATTTAGAGAATATGAAAGTTGGCACTCTATATTCGATCCAGAGTACTGCCCGTTGTAGAATTCGTATTGAGAAGATTCAATCCCGGTTACTAATCCGGCCTTAGTCAAGATAGACGAAGTCCATGATTGTGATATGTTGGTTAATACGTTAACAGATCCACCGGCACCGCCTGTGAAAACCTCGATAGACCCTGTTTGATAATCTCTTGCTAGAGATGTAACTGAACCGGTATATTCTGGTTGAGTATAATCAACTTGGGCGGGTCTTTGTCTGTTTCTTTCCAGTAAATGCTGCTTAACAATCGCACCTGTTGCTACAGAAGATCTGGCAGGTACGAAGTCTTTAATCATCTTGAATAAAGAATTATCAAAGTACTTTATTAATCTAAAGTAGTCTTGTAGATCGTAAGAGCTTCCGTACTTTTTAAAGTAGTTTGAACTTAAAGTATCTAACTGCGGATAAGTGTAAGAAGATTGAGAAATGAATCTAGGATCTCCAATATACTCTCCGATATTAATATATCCAAATTGAGAATTAATATCTTCGTTAATTTCGTTAGCTGGTGAGAAACCAACTTCCATGTAGTTAACGTCTTGAGTATAGCTCTGTGATGCTGGGTAGTTTTGCTGTACAGATGCAAGTCCGGATAATACTTTACCGTAAACTGTAGATCCTCCAATTTTTATTTTATTTGATACAGCATTTTTAATACCTCCTAATACTTGATCATAAAATACAACCTCATTATTAGGTACGTATGTAGGAGTATTATTAAAGTAGAAAGCACTTGTTCCTGGGAAAGAAGATATTGTTGTTTGAGTGCCGGAAACTTTTGGATGTACTGATACTGAACCGGTGTATAATTCTCCTCCTAGAGTTGCTCTAAATGCTAAGTATTCACTCTCTTCAATTGAAGAAGGATTCATTACGTAAGCATCGAAAGTATCTTGGGTTGATTGTGTTGCATAATATCTCCACTCCTGTAATGATCCTGTGAATCCAGGTCCTTTCAGCGATGAAGTTGCAAGGAAAGATTCTTGAGTTGAAAGCCATTGACCGTCGTTACCTACTACTGATGCGGAGGCTTGAAATCCTATAATATTACTGTCAGCACCGTCATAAATATTGTTCTTAGCTATCAATTGGAAAGTGGTTGAACTACCTCCATTATCCTTATTAACCATTACAGACCACCAACCTCCATCGAAGAAAGGCAAGTAAACACTACAAGTCGTAGAGTTGTTTGTGAGATCAGGGTAAAAATCTAAGACGCCGTAAGTCTGGTATGGATTAACAACAGATCCTGAATAAGATCCGCTAGTATACCCTGAACCGGTGTATCGTAAAATTACTCCAACTCCTGTTCCTAAACCTGTACTGGTTGTCCATAAACTTTGAGAAGCAATAGTTGCAGTATTAACAGGTAGTCCGTTAGTTTTAAATCTAAATTGAACTGCTTGAGGGACATCATCTACGGCAGCCCATTCTGTATTTAAAGCCCAAGAAGATGATACGTAAGTAGATCCTGTTGCATAGAAACTATAATCAAAGGAGTTCTGCCATTGATCCCATGTCTTACTATTCTTATCTTTACCTCCGTATTCATAGATTCTTAAAATTGTATCAGGTACGCCGAAGCAGTCAATAAGTAACTGTAAACCTGCAATCGTACCTTTCTTTTTTAGTAGGAAAGGTAAGTTGTGGTAGAGTCTTTTATAGATTAATTTCTGTGCATCATTAAATGGAGTAGTTTCTGCAGATGCAGTAATGTATGTTGTAATTAATTCACTACCTGTTGGAGGTAAAGTTCCGCCGGCTGGATTAATTCCTAAGTAAGTAGTATATAAATCGGTGTTACTAAAGTTACTTTCATATAGAGTTATACCGTAAGATCTAAGAGCATCGGCTGCTAAGTCAATTGAAATACCTTCTGAAAGTCTGTTATCTCCATCCTGTCTGTTTTCGATTGCTTGAGTGTATAGCCAGATTTGATCAAACATCTGAGCAACCATCTCGTTAAACAATTTAAATTGATCGTTGTCAGGATCTTCAACTATATACTGTGGGTAGATATTATAAATGTAGTTTACATTCTGCTCATCATACAAAGAAGCACTATTTAATTGATCTGAATACCAAGTTGATACTTCAGTAGATCCGGTAGAGTATAAAGTGTATGGAGGGGTAGAATTTGATTTTGGCCAACTTTGAGAAGAAGAATTAAAATACAAGTAGTAATCGTATCCATCAAAATTAGTAACTAAATTATTAATTTTAGTTTGGTATACTGCTTTACTTGCAGAAGCTTCTGTTGTATTGGAGATAGTATTTAAACTAGCGATCTGATTAGTATAGTTTTCAATCTCAGATGCTTTCTCGTAGAAGTTAATTAATCTTTGTTCTGCTGAGCTGAAGAATACGAAGTTAGAGAAACTAGAGTAGTCTGTGTTTAGCTCAGCTCTTCTTTCAACTAAAATACTATTTAACTGATTTGTTAAATCAATATTTGAACTATTAAAAATTGAATCAAGAGTTTGAAACTCTGTAGAGGTGCTTGTTTGTTCTTGAGCTTGAATATTTAAGTTTGGTCCTTTAAGGAAGATTTGCCCAGGAGGCAATACTTCTTCCTGTGGATATTCTACTCTAAATGCAACAGGTTCTGATTTCTTTTCTACAAAAGAGAGGGTTGATCTTATTCCTAGGTTTGTAGGTAAGGGTTGGTATAATTTGATTAATACAGCGGACCCATCAAATCCTACGTTTGTAGCAAGTAGGATAGTATCATTTCCAAAATCTAAGTCAAACCCTTGGAATGTCTCACTGCTATTTAAATAATTAGATAAGGTAGTAGCTACTGCTTGTAACTCAGTAGAGTTTAAACTTGAATTAGATATTCTAAGTTCTGTCCTGTCTGAAGATAATTCAACGATGTTAAATATCGGAGAATTTGGTATTAAGCTACTAAGAAAATTATAATTTACTTTATAGATACCTTGGATGTAGTTATTTGAAGCAAGGTCTTGTGCCGGGTCTAAATTTAATTGAGTAGTAGAGCTACCAGATATTCTCCCGCTTGTAATAGAGTAATTAGTAGTTAACCTGCTTATAAGGTTATCATTAACATCGTAAAGGTAAGCTTGAATATAATCTGTCTCTACGTTGTATCTACTGGTTACGCTAATACTGGATACACTGCTTTCATCTACAGGAGTTAATTCCTGACCTTGAGTATTTAATGGAATGATAGGAAGTACTGAAGGGGTAGACATTATTGCGGTGTTTGTAAGTTAAGTAATGATTGCTGTAAATCCAAATTCTCTTGTCTTAATTGTGTAATTTCTTGTTGTAGTGCTTCTATTTCAGCATTAACTGCTTCACCTCCGATGTACTCTCCACTAGTTTTAACTAAATACTCATGTGAGTTAGTTTCTCCATATTTAGGGATAGTGTAGAATAAATTCTGATAGGCTGTAAAGAATTCAGGAACTGTAATAGTATCTGCTACAGGAGGTTGTTCGGCAGAGGCTGTAACTCCAAACTGTGTAAATTGAGTGTTCACAGTTCTTGTTAATTCTGCTTTGTTATACTTTAATACTTCTATGTTTACTGTTTCAACCATTATCCGTTCACAACTTTAAAGTAGTAGTTACTATCTAGTATTTGAGTACTTCCTCCAATTATGGTTTTAATAAGTATTTTGTAATACCTCTCAGGCTCTAGTCCATTCATGTATACATCAAAATAGTTACTATTAGAGTCAGCGCTTATTTTAGTATACTGAGTATCAAAATCAACTACAACCTCATCTGTATCTAGGTCTTTAATAGACCAGTAAGAGGCAGTTGGTAGGTAGTAGTTTGTAGTGTAGAATGAAGATGTAAGGAATATCCGAGGAGGGAATTGAGGTCTTGCATTTACTCTAAATCTTTGAATAGTCTGGGGTTGGTAAGAGCTAGCATTATTAGGTAATGTAACTACTACATCAGAGGATGTTACAAATGTTTGGATAGATGAACCGGTATTAAATACATAATCAGACCATCTGAATTCTAGTTGCGGAGGATAGATTGTATTTGTATCAACTGAGAAGTATTTAAACTCTACTGTTTTTGTAGTATCGAATTCATCAGCATCTGCCTGTTTAATAAGGAAGCCATTATTTACAATAGATCCACTATACCAAGCTAAGACTGTGTTAGTTACATCAAATGATAAGTCAAACTCAGATCTGTACTGAAATGAAGAGCTTTGAGCATAAGCAGAGCTAGTGTACCAGTTTCCACCGCCTTCATATCCTGTTGTATAGGATGCAGTTGCTCCAGTAGATCCAAAATTAGCGGTTACCCAAGCTCCGGAGCCGGAACTTGTTCTATATTTCCAACTAACTCCATTTTGAGTTTGAGGAGAATCTAGATATTTACCTGTTCCATTCTGCCATGAACCGGAAGCTGCGTAGTTATAGATGGTTGTTTCTTCTGCTAGACCAGTTACTTTAGCCATAAAGGTCTTAAAGTAAACTGCTAACGAACCACTTACTTTATTTTGAATAACATCTTGGATTTCGTTTTGATTAAACTGTACTAGGAATCTACTTACAGCAGGTGAACCATCTAAAGCGATACCGGTAGTTGCTTCTATAATTTCATCTATCCCGGTATTCATTGCCGGGTATTCGCTATACAGGGTAGCGTCTTTCTCTGGGAAGAGTTTGTAAACAGCCATTTGTTATAAATATGAATTATAGAGAAACTACTCTACCTTTAATATCTGTGTCTGGGTATTTAACTTCAAAGATCATAGGATCAATAGAAGGGTAAATAACATTTCCTTGATTAGCTATAGAAGTATCGTAAGCAAACTCAGAATATCCTTGAGCAACTCCTGTTTTATTTGAGATTGTAACAGATTTAACTGTCTGTACTCCAGGTACTTTATCAAGTAAAATATTTAAATCTTTTAGTATAATCGGCTGGTTAAACTGCCAATTTTCAGTCTTAAAGAATGCTTTTACTTCTGCTAAACAATTCAATAATACTTCACTATTAATAAAATTAGGTCTAACTACAACCTCGAAGTCAACACCAATATTAATTACATACCCATCTTTGATAGTTACAGTATCACCCGCAACTCTATACTCAGATAAGTAAGTGCTTAGATTTTGTTTTACTGCATCTGAAACTTGAGTTAGGTATCCGCTTGCATTGTAACCTAGTACGTAAAGGTTTAATGTTGTTGGAATTTGACCAGGGAGAGTAGTATCTGAAGCTTTAGTAGGTTGAACAAAAGCTTTAGCTATAGATCCATAATTAGAAGGCATTGATAATGCTCTAATCAAATAATCGTTAGGAGTTACGTTTCTCAATTGTGATTGGTAAGCAACTAATGTATTCTGTCTAATTTCCTCTAAAGTATCACCGTCACCACCTCCGGAAGCTGCTTTTGGGTTATTTACAGCGATTGTACTGAAGATGTAATTTGCAGTGGTGGTATTTAGATTATTATTAATAAAGCTAGCATTTGTAGTGTTTACTAAGCTTGTTAAACTGCCAGCTTCTACGTTTGCAGTAACTCCACCGCCTGTCAAGTATCGAACTGTTAAGGTTGTATTTGCAGGAGCAATACCGTAAGTATCTGTGTATAGGAAGTTGGTAGGATCAAATGCAGTTGTTAATTTGGACTGTTCGTAAGGTAAACCTAGACCGACATTATTTGGATTGGGTGTAATCACTTCGTCTACATCGCTAGTGGTTCCTGATCCGAATTGGATTTCCAAAGTATTTTCAGAAGTAAACCTAGTTACGAATCTTCTTTGAATTTTCTCCAACTGCATCAAGTATGGGGCATCACTGTCACTGTAGTAATTAGGATCGTTGGTATTTGTATTCCTTACAGGAATGTAAACCATCTCTTGTCCTAGGTAAGGTACTTCGTACCAAGTGTTACCGTTCGAGTCTGTGATGTCTAAAATTTGAATAATGTCAGCATTCTGTAGAGTGACAGTTGAGAAAGCTTCTGGAGCTCCAAAACTAAAAGTAGTTGTTTGTATTTGCCCGGAAATACCTTTACGTGTTTTCTTTAGAAGATAGTATTGAGGATTACCTGCTGAGATCTGATATACTGTTGTTTCGGTAGGATCGAAAGAACTAGAGAAAGAGAAATCGATAGGGTCTTGAACTATAAAAGTAGTATTTCCGTTTGTAGATTTTACTTGAGTATT
>Ga0222713_10007475_pt1 | contig 10237 bp, 19 predicted proteins | sample C33_649DmetaG_FD_165061 | JGI IMG/M metagenome (GOLD analysis project Ga0222713, IMG submission 165061) | Estuarine water microbial communities from San Francisco Bay, California, United States - C33_649D | ecosystem: Environmental > Aquatic > Marine > Unclassified | place: USA: California... | reverse complement strand
ATCCACATCGGTAAATCCCGGAAGGAGTTTCATTCCTACAGGGATTTGGACACATTCGACGACGCTATAGCCTACCTTTGGGCAATGGCAAACATCCCGGTGTTTGAGAGGTGCTGGCAATGGCAACGCGGGGACGGCTGGATGCGGAACGACCACATGAGGGGAAAGGCATTCCCTCCCAGGCTCGAGAAAAGAATCAAGCAGTTTATCCGCGAGGACGAACTGGCAGTTTCAACTTACTAGGGGGTGCAATGCTTACATACTACGAAAAAATTGAGAGGGTCATATTCCTGATTGCTGTAGCAGTCTTGGCATTAGACCTGTTGATTTGGAACCCAAACTAAAGGAGAGAAGCAATGTTCACAATAGACGATGTAAACAATATCGAAAACCATTCCGATGAGGAGGAATACTTTTACTCTATCCAAAAGGCAATCAACTCAGGAATGTGGGGACTGCAAGGATCGTATGGTCGGGAGATGATGCGCGCCATAGAGGAGGGGAGGTGTATGCTGGGGCAAGAGTCCGCCAGGGACTATTATGGGAACTACATCCCCTCCCGCGATGAGGTGAAGCCTGGTACAAAAGGGTCATACGATTTTGTCTTCAATGCATTTGGTTCCTACTGGGCTGAACTCATGGAGGATGCAGAATGATTATCAAAAATCTGTCGCTTGAAACACTCGACCAGGTTGTCGCGGTTGCCCTTAGGCGGGACAACTTTAACCTATACAAAGAACTCTACCTCGAGTCCCCGGAATGGAACCCCACAAAACGATGGGACCAGGGCGGTCCAATCATTGAATATGCATCTATAGCCCTAGACTCCCCTGCAACCCCGGGGGACGGGGAGTGGTTTGCAATCTGCGACACAAAGCTAAAGCATTTTGCCGGAGATACTGCTCTAGAGGCGGCGATGCGGGCGTATGCAGCCAGCATATTCGGGGAAATGGTGCAACACGAGGTGCTGGGCTAAAATAAGGTTGTTGCTCTATTGCAACCAATACCTTTATAATTTAGTCAAGTTAAGGGAAAATCCCTACATGACGCATCGGTCCATGTTTGCCGTCTATATCTATGAGGACGCGGATGGGGAGGTATCCATCCGCGCCGATAGCTATGGAGATGGAGAAAAGGCGATCTTCCTGGGCATGGATTTATTGGACACTCTCACCTCAATGAACAACAAATGCGGAGGCGAGGCAATGATTTTCCTATCAATAGATAGGTGCGAGAGTGTTCAATAGTTTGTTTAGATTCTGGCTGAACCTAAACAAGCCAGTTCTTTTATGAAAATCGTTGGCGTCTTCTCCCAACTGGTCGGATATCCAGTAGGGAAGCCCGATCTCTTTTGCCACCCTCTCCCCTGTCCCGCTCTTGTCGTTGTCTGCAACGATAAGTCCGTCCTTGATAGTTGAGGCGATCTTCTTCATGTTTCCTGCCGAAAAACACACATGAATTATGTATCGACGCTTTAGTGCTTTCATCGCCAGCCGGACCGACAAGGCGGTGGCATAGCCCTCGCACAGGATATGATGCCCTTTGTTATTAAAACAAAACTCAGCATTGGAGGTGCGCTGACCGAAAAGAAACTTCTTCCCGCCCTGCTCATCAATGATCTGGCAGCCAACAAGCCGGTCACCAACCCTCATGGGGATGATCAAAAGCTTTTCCCCATCCCTGACAAAAACATTCCCCTCCTCCTCAGGAAATCCCTTTGACTTGAGGTACTCATGCTTTCCCACCTGGCACTGCTTCAGGATAGAGGCGGCGTTGGAAGCGGCGGCGGCTTGCATACGAAACTTCTCAGCTTCGGCATCCCGAATGATCTTAGCGTAGTCCCTCTTCTGCGCCATAGTGGAGGCGGCTCCCTTCCAGACCGACACTTCTGTATCCAGGGCATGGTTCTGGATAAAGGCATGGTCCCCCATAAACTTCACCGCGCCATTGCGTTTCTTTGGGTGATCTGTGGTGGGGTAACGCTTCCACTGCCCTAGTGGAGGAGGCGCTTGAATGATGATGCCGTGGGCTGCGCAAAAATCTAAAAACTCCATGCTATCTCCTGGCTTTAATTGCTCTGATGTATGCCCGCTTTTTGGCTTCTATGAACTTATGAACCTCAGCGTCTGGCTTAATAGCAGCGTCACTCAAAGACCTAGGCTCGATCCCAAACTTCTCTTTGTAGGTGTAGTAAGCCCAGCCGGGTTTCTTGCCAGAGTATTGAACATACCATTGCAGCATTGACCACCACTTCTGTTTATTCTCCCGGCTCATGGTCCTGAGCTCTTCCATCTCACCCGGCTTTACAGAAATGGTGTTTCTTTTCTCTTTCACATAGCCGCAACAGGAACAAACATCTGTTCGAGGCGGCATGTAAGCCTCGCACCTGGGGCACTTAGCCTCTTTTTTCTCTGCTTCTGTGGGCTCTTTCTTTGCTTTCTCTTTCCCGTCATCTAGGGCGCTTACTCCGTTCTCAAACACATCTTCCCAATCTTCCCGGAAGCGGAGGTAATTCCCTGAGTGATCCAGCCATAAGGCAAACTCTTTGTCCTCCTTGTTTTCCATGTTAGCCCGCATCACCCGGCCCATCTGCTGGATATGAGAGGAGAGAGACTTGCTGAACGGCCGCGCAGATACCCCAATCATTACATCAGGCACATCAAATCCCTTGGTTAGGATGTCTGTGGCGATCAATCCATGTATCTCTGTGTCCGGCTTCGAAAAATCTGCAATGACTTCTTTCTTGTATTCGTCATCATCTAAGTAGGAAATGGATACAAAGTTATACCCTTGTTCGGCAAACTTCTTAGCCAGGTGAGCCCCGTGATCTACGCCAGCGCAGAAAACAATGGTCTTCCTGGGCCGACCAAATACCTCATGCGTTTTCTTGATCCACTCCTGGACAATATCCCCCGTGATCTTGATGCCCCTCTCTGTCACCTCAGCCTGGGACCATTCGCCGGCAACCTTTTTAGCTCCCTCCATGTTTATTTCTTTGGCAATAAACACTCGGAGGGGAACCAAAACCCCCTGGTTTACCAACTCTTTTGTGGTAACGGAGGAGACAACATGGTCATAAACCTTTCCCAACCCCTTGGTGAAAGGTGTGGCGGTTAGACCTATGACCCTAACATCCGGGTTGTTCTTGATGAACTCCATAGTCTGCTGGCGGGTTTGATGCGCCTCATCCACTATGAGGAGGTTCAGACCGGGGAAATCACCCCGGCGCTCGAGGGTTTGAGCCGAGCACACCTGGATGGTTTCGTAGGGACGGTAACGCCAGTGCCCGGACTGAAGAACACCATGTTCTATCTGGTATTTCTCCAGCCGTTTACTGGTTTGGTCGCACAGAACAATGCGATCCAATATCATGGCGCTTCGGTTTCCCTTGGCTTTTGTAGCCCTCAGAAGCTCGATAGCCATCTCTGTTTTACCCGCCCCGGTGGGGGCGTATAGAATTTGCGCCCTCTTGCCAGACGCAAATCCATTCCTCAAGTTGTCCAATATCTTGGACTGATAGTCTCTTAGTTGTAAAGACATGATTTCCTCTTCCGGGACACCCCCCGGCATGGGTTAAAAATTAGGCTGCTGCCGTCTGCTTTAACTTCTTTGTCAGGTAGTTAACCTGTTTAATCAGCTGGGCATTCTCGGCCTGGAATTGGTCGCGGCTAATGATCAAGGATTTGTTCTCGATCCTTAGTTGTTTGACCTCTTCCCTCAACTCCTCGATTGTTTTATTGGCAAACTCAGGGTCATCAGATGAGCCTATGGCAAGTTGGAATGTAAGCTTATCGTTCTCTTCAGCCAGCAGGTCAATCTGCTCTCGCATCTTGGCAATCTCTTCATCCCTAGCATCAGATTCATGCACCTCATCTTCTTTAGGAACATCTTTGTTTACCGGGGTCTTTGCTGGCTTCTGCTGGTTTAGTTCACTCTTTACCTTAGAGACAAACACATAAGAAATGTTGCCGCAGATTTTTGCTATCTCTCTTAAAGACTTGTCTTTGATGTCGGGATTTTTTAAAGCAGAGTAAATAATCTTGCGCTTGTCGGCATTGGTCAAAGTCAGGCCGTGACGGGAGTTAACAGAGTAAGAAAAGATAATGGCGTCATTGATTGTTCCATTGATCACATCACACTTGAGGTCACTACCGTTGATCTTCTTGGTAGCATGGTAGCGGTGGAATCCATCCACTAACCAGTAATCACTACCATCAAAGAACGCGATACAAGGAGGTAGCGTCACCCCACCTTGCATCAGCTGCGCCAGCTGATCGACCCACTCATTGGTTAACTTCTCTCTCACTTGTGTGCCGCCGTCTATGCGTATCACATCTAGCGGCAGCGTTTTTGTAGCAATCACTTTGTGTTCCATCTTTTCTCCTTTGATGTTGGAAAGCAGATTGTGATCTTTTGTTTTGCGGATGTCAACAGGTAGATGCACTACAAATGCAATATATTACTCCCCTGGTGGATGTAGAGAACGGCTGGCAAAAACCTGCCTAGGGGAGAGCTTATCTCCACCTAGGTGTTTTTACTCCCCCGGAGCCATGCATCGCTTCCGTGTGGACCGGCAACTTCAACAAGTGCGCCAGTACCAGATGCTTTCCGCTGCTTGATCAGCGTCTATCCCGGCCATCTGGACCTACACCATACCCGCAGGACTTGAACCCAAGGTTAGATGGAGGAAACCCCCCGGTTGCGCCATGATAACTTCTTTGCGCTCTCATCACTAGTCAGAACGTTGTAGGGATAGCGCACTCCAGCCTACGCTTTCGCTTCCTCTGGCTGCCCCATTCAATCCCATAACCCGATAGATACTAGTAACCAGTCCGCCAAAAGCAAAAACCCCGCAAGATGCTCTGTGGTCTTGGCTCTTGGCATGAGCAGCAGCAAAACGATTGAAATAGACAAAAGTCACGCTTGCTACCTGACAAGACCACACAGTACCCTGCGGGGTTCAAGTTCTATTTCATCGCCTAGATGCCACTCTAGACGCCTCTATTATACACAAAATTCTAGTTGTCAAGTGTTAACGTTAACAAAACTAGGGGTTTTCCCTAATCTCCACAGAAACAAGCAATTGCCTCTTCTTTGGGGTCAAACATATCTGTTTGCTTGCCCGCGTAGGTGGACATTTCAGTGTAGCTGGCACGATCCGTCCTGAATACAGCCCCGCTGGGCTTGGAAGACAGGGACAGATTCTCCATCCTCATCCACCAGCTTGCCCGGGATGGCTTCTCGCTGATCAGGCTGACAATCTGGGCAGCCGGCTTGAGAAAGCACAGATCACAGTTCCCGTGCATGGTAACGCCATTATTGTTGGGTAAGGCAAGGTCAAAATTGCTCTTGCGCCAGAAGTCCCCAATGACTTCCTTGGTAACCCCGGCTGTCCACAGAGGAATCCTAGCCTTGTCCGCAATCTTTGCGGCCCTGCGCTCCTCATCCTTGCGAATTCCAACCCAAGACATGTTCTCTATAGTGGAGTATGTCTCCCCCTTAAAGATATCCATAGTCTCCAGGAACTTAGACTGAGCTCGTATCTTGAGCTCAGAGGTGCATATCCTGGCCACGGGGTTGGGGAGATAGTTCCTTTTACGGATCAGCGCCTCAAACGGCTCACCGTCCCTGCTGGCGGTATCAAAATCCACCAGCTTAAATCCCTTGTCATCAAAGACTCGCTCCACCCAATAGACTTTGATGCCCCAGTTGGACTCGCAGTCCTTAATGAATTCAAGAGTTGCCTCTTCTTCTTTGCCGGTATTGGCAAAGACAACCAGGCATTCATCAGGGAGTCCACCGTTAGATTGGAGAACCCTCCACAACATGTAAGCGGAGGTGCGGCCGCCGGAGAAAGAAATCACCGTGGGCTCAATGATTTTAAAGGGATCGTTTGCCATTTTTGTTTGTAAAAAAGGGCAGGGCTTTTTAGGGCCCTGCTAATTCCCTAGAAAGGAGAAGCAAGCAACTGGGGGTTGTTGCAGCCCGATCTTATCAGAAACGCCGGAGCAACGCAATAGCATCATCAACACTTTCTACCACCGCCAGCAAGCCCCCGCGCCACTCATCAAAAAACTTCTGTTCCGCCTCGGTCAGCTTCCTGGCAGACGGGGGTTTCTTCCCGTCTTTGATCTCCATTAGGATGGTGTGCCCACGATAGCCGACCAATAGGTCTGGCAGACCACCCCCCTGGGTAACGATGCGGACCGTAGCGCCTATGGCTCGTAGCGCTTTTACAACATCATTCTGGTTGTCGTCGATTTTGGCGGCTCTTCTCATGCAAAAAATTATACCACATAGGTGTTGACGGATGCAATATGTGTGTTATATTCCGTTCCCCTAGTCACAAAAAAGGAGAGTCATGGAACAAAAGAATCAATGGGAAGAGTCCACATTGGTGGCGGCAAGCCTAATAAAGTTCTTTGAGAACCACCACCCGAATGTTGATTACGGGATCGTCCTGAAAGCGCTGCTGATTTCGTTCACATCACTTGCAAAGGGCATGAGAGTGTCTATGCACGACACGATTGAAATGGTAATGACCGTCTACAAAAACACGGAAATCAGAGATGAATGAAGAAAAATCTTTAGAACAACTGATGGAAGAGCTTGAGCAACGCATTGAAGAGCTCGAGAAGAAGGTCGAGTCTTTGCTGAAAGAATCGAAAGAGAAAAAACCCTGGAGCCTATAGATGAAGCTAACCAACAAACACAACTTACCGCAGACATTTGTCAACGTCATCGAGCGCCCAACCTACTCTAAAGGGAAGGCTCACTTGTCTGTCACAGAACTGATTAACAGTCCGCAAATTGTCCAACTGAAACATCGCCACTGGGACGACATCGAGGTAGATGCCAGTGAAATGGTTTGGTCACTGTTTGGATCGGCTGTGCATAGCATCCTCGAGCATGGCAAAGGCAGCAACCACATCGTCGAAGAGAGAATCCACATCACCCATGAAGGCTGGCATCTATCGGGAGCAATTGACTTACAAGAGGTAGAAGAAGACGGTGTTCATATCAGCGACTACAAGACAACCGGCGCATGGGCCGTAATGAACGAGAAGAAAGAGTGGCATGACCAGCTAAACATCTATGCATGGCTGGTGGAGAAAGCAAAGAATGTCAAAGTCAAATCACTAACAATTGTTGCCATCATTCGGGATTGGTCCAGCCGGGATGCGACTCTAAAGCCAGACTATCCACAAGCGCCAATTGTCACCATCGACATACCGCTTTGGAGCGCACAAGAGAGGGATGAGTTCATAAACAACCGCATCAAACTCCACGCAGAAGCATACTTTGAATCTGACTCTGGCGGCAATTTGCCAGAGTGTTCACCCGAAGAAATGTGGGAGAAAAAGACAACCTATGCCGTAAAGAAAGACGGCGCAGTAAGAGCAAAGAGCGTTCACCAAACACAGGAGGATGCTCAAGCGGCCCTACCCCCGAAGGGCTACTTCATAGAAGTAAGAGAAGGGGAGCGCACTCGCTGTGAGAAGTTCTGTCAGGTCAGCGAGTTTTGTCAGCAACATCAAACCTACCTAAAGGAAAAAGCAAAATGATTGAGATGAAAATAACAAGAGCAGAAGCCTTGCTCTACATGGAGTTCTTGAATAAATATACCAAGCAGATGACTCAATCCATGCTGGATGCGATTGAGGAAGAGAGAAACAATGAAGAAGTTGCCAACGCAGCCAAGCAGAACTATGTTGTTAATCTCGAATCCACCGTTTCGCGGCTGGAAGATGAACTGCAATCCCTAAAAAACAAGAGCGTTAACCAGAAAGCCATCACGGTAAACGCGCCGTGGGGCTTGAAAAAAGACGGCACCCCGGTGGCAAAGCCAGGACGCAAACCAGGACAAAAGAAAAGGAAAAGTAAAAAATGAGTGACAACCACTTTGTTACGTTAGCTTCGATTGATGTTAGCAAGCACATTGAGAAGAAGCAAAACCTAAGCTATCTGTCGTGGCCGTGGGCTATAGACCAGCTTATGCGCCACGATCCCAGCGCAAACTGGGAGTTCCACAAGCCGGAGATGTTTGAAGACACCATGATGGTTTCTTGTACCGTCACGGCTTTTAACAAGCCGATCAAGATGCATCTGCCAGTCATGGACCATCGCAATCAGGCTGTCAAAAATCCTGATGCATTCATCATCAACAAAAACATGATGCGCTGCCTGGTTAAAGCTATTGCTTGCCACGGTCTTGGGCTCTATATCTACGCCGGTGAAGACCTGCCAGACCCAGCCGATGCACCAGCCCCTAAGCCTGCGGCGAAAGCTCCACCAAAGCTAATTGAGGGAACCCCAGGCGGCTGGCAGCTTTCCATCAAGGCAGACAAAAACACAGACTTTCAGGCATGGATCGGGGTAGTTATGGATGCTTCCAGGATGGCCCTAAAAACCGCACAGTCTGAGAAAGATGTATTGGATATTTTCCGGGTCAACCGCGTTATCTTTGACACCCTGAAGGTAGAAGCGCCGGAAGATTATGTATCCCTGATGAGGGACTTTAGGGACCGTAGAGAATCTTTTAAAGAAAAGGAGTCATCATGAAATACCCAAACAGCGGAAAACTTTCTGCAAACAAGTACAAGCAAGGCGATCCCAAGAAGCCGGACATGACCGGCGAAATCATCATGGAGCGCAGCGCCCTCAAGAAATTGCTGGAAGAACATAATGGGGATGAAATTGTGATCAAGCTTTCTTCCTGGAAGCGGCAAGGTAACTTTGGTGAGTTCTTAAGCCTCTCTTGGAACAATTACAAACCAGAAGCAAAAGAGGTCCCAAATGAAGACATCCCATTCTGACGAGTTCTTTGACTACTCTAGTCTGCTGATAAACATTGAGCAGAAATATAAAGAACTGGAATACAAGTGTTTGCACAAGAAGTACGAAGGCTACTTGGCAGACATTGTTTCCATTCATTCAAACCTTACCCTGCTTGCCATTTGGATATCGGAGAACAAAGCAAAGGAAAGAACATGAGCCAGCATCCTAGTTTTGAAGCTATCAAGGTAGCCCTAAAACAGGACAAGTCGGGCTATGTTCTAACCCTAAACATCCATCCAGATGATCTTGATGACCGCATCATGCGAGACTTTGTTGGATCGCGGTATGTTGTGGTCATGGCAAGAATCGACAACGATGAGCAACCCTTAAACCGGGAGCAGTTCACCGATCCTGCGGTAAGGCTGGCAGGAATGCTTTGTAAAGACAAAGATTTTCAGGCATTCCTTGTTGAAATTGGAGACATTTTTGATGCCAATGAACTGGAAGCAGCAGACTGGCTAAGAAATGAATTTGGAGTAGCGTCACGCTCTGAGCTCAGAGGAAACGAAGAAGCAGCAAGAAAGCTAAACCAAATCCACGAGGAATTTAAAAAATGGAAACAAAAAGACTAGTGCCTTACTCGGTTCATCTTCCAGAAGACATCTATGTAAAACTGAAGATTGCAGCCGGTCAACGCAAAGCATCCTCAATGGTTAGAGATGCCATCACCATGCTTATTACAGAGAACTCCTCCTACAGCAGCGGCTACAACAAAGGTCTTCAGGACGCAGCCAAGATCATAGAAACAGATGGACTCATCCAGGGCCTGATGATAAACGGCAAAAGTATTGTTCCAACTTTGATTGCAAAGATCGAAAAAATGACCGTAAAGGAGAAGGCAAATGGGACGAAAAAAAGAAGAGGGAATTGAAGCCCTCAAGCCAAAAATGGATCCCATATCAATTCAAGAAATAACCATGCTTGATTGGTTTGCCGCTTTTGCCTTGCTAAGTTCAGCGCCAGTGTCTACGCCTAGTGAAACTGCCAAAGCAGCTTTTGAACTGGCAGAGGCAATGCTAAAAGAAAGAGCAGTACGCATATGATTAAAGTACAACCACACTGTGAGTACTACCTATGCAACTTTCCCACAGGGGAATGCCAAGGGATGTGCCAGAAAGCCGCCGAAGATGACGATGACATCCAAGATTACAAGAAGCCTTGGGTTGGGCTGACGGATGAGGAGGTTGATTTGCTTGAGGAGTTATACGCCCCGCCTGTTCATCCTGATTTTGTAAACGATGCAGACCACTGTCTGGAACTGATACGCCATGTCGAAGCCAAACTCAAGGAGAAGAACACATGAGCAACAAGCAAATGATAAAACTACTAAGAGACATAGCCACAAGCGCGCCATTATCAGTAGATATTCATAATCGAATTACGCAAGCGCTTCTTGACC
>Ga0222713_10007474_pt1 | contig 10238 bp, 10 predicted proteins | sample C33_649DmetaG_FD_165061 | JGI IMG/M metagenome (GOLD analysis project Ga0222713, IMG submission 165061) | Estuarine water microbial communities from San Francisco Bay, California, United States - C33_649D | ecosystem: Environmental > Aquatic > Marine > Unclassified | place: USA: California... | reverse complement strand
GGAAATCCAAGCTGATTGCAGGCTTGGATACCCAAATTGAGGCCCAGCCATCGAGCTTCCCGATGAATTCCTCTGTGGCGTAGAGCGGAGATTCAGAGTATCCACAATAGGAAGAGCCTTTTCAATGGTGTAGCGTCGCAAAAAGCGACCTGTTAAAGAAATTCCCAACAAATCTTGAACCTCTGACCAAACTTCAGGCTCACTGGCTCCAAAAGCCTCAGGTCGTATTTGGACAGACCACAAGCATTGGCCCGCAGGTGCATAACTGGGCTCTATATTGCTGGGTATGCTGAAGGTTTGAACCAATGGGGTACTTGCCGCATTCAAGGCTAGGTATTTACCCAAATTGGCATCTGACTCAGCCGCAAAATACAAGGTTTCAGCAGACCGGTATTTAGGCCTGACACTTTGTGGGTTATGGGAACCGGCTGCCCATACAACTTGGTCGTATACCCTTCCTTCTATTTCCCACTTTTCTCCATGAGCTTGGGGATGAACTTCCTTGCCCCAGTACCGATTATCACTGGGCAATGCATTTGTCAAATCGCGGGCAAATTGCTGAATTCCGGAAGGTGGCAAGAGGGCTCCACCTTTGGCAAAAGCCCTGTAAAACAGGCAAAACAAAGAGGCCGGACTTTGAAGTTCAGATTCCAAGAAGACACCCGAAAACCAAGGCTTAAAGAAGTGATGGATGGCCTTTGAACTGAATCCAAACCCTTCCAAAAAGGATCGTGTGGATTGCTGCAATTGCGGTCTATCCAGCAATTCTGTGTCAGACAAACCGGAAACAAATTGCTGAAGCAGAACAATTTTGACCTTATCGCCAAGGCTGATGTCTTGATTGAACAAGGTTTTCAAAGTGGGCGCTAGACCTTCTTTGGGATGGCTCAACAAACTGCGTGAACCCTTCTTGATGATCCAAGCACCGTTGGCGTATCTCTTGTAGGATTGAAAGGGTGGAGTGGCATACAATTCAGTCAATTGGCTATAGCCTGACTGCAGAACTTGGAATCCATGATCAAGGACAAAGCCATTTAAGACATCGGTTCGGAGCAAACCACCCGGTTCGGATTCTTTTTCATACCAGTCGTAGGAGATACCTGCTTCTTGGCAAGCTCGAGCGATGGATATACCCGTAATTCCAGCCCCTACAATGGCTACTTTTTGAACCTGCATACAGGCACAAATATAACCCCTATTGCCCTCGTGGTGGGCGGCCTTCAGGTCCAGGAGGCAAGTCCATGCCTCTTGCTTTTTTCAGCAATTGAGCTCTCACATCGCGCTCGGTTTGGGGCAATAAAATCACCCGCTTGTACCCAATGATTGGAACCAATTTGGGCGTATACGCCGCATGGATATCGACCTCTTTCTGTTTGACGGCCACCGCATCAGCATAGTAGGCCTTGGCTTCTTCTTCCGTCAAAGTACCCAATTCGCGATTCCCCCATTTCTTGCGAAACTGCATTCTGGCTTGTCTCAATTCCAATTGTGATTGATCATAAATGGGGAAAAAGGCTTCTGCCTCAGAAGAAGTGAGCGACAATCGCTGGATAAATTCTTGGCGCCGAATCTCTTGCAACTCTTGCACCATCTCGGCGGGCTCGTCCAAATCAGGCTGGGCTTGAATCAAGCTGGAAAATACAAAGAGACAAGAAAGCAGAATGAAACGTTTCATATCAGAAAATGGATTCTTCAAAGAATGGATTGGGATCATCGAATACGCACAAATCATAAGACTCTAGTGCTTTGGCGGCGCGTTGGCCTTTGGTAGAAAGGCCTTCAATGCTGATCACATTGCTGGGCTTTCCCATATCAACCAAGGCTTCTTCTTCCAATATGGTATTGACCAAAGCGGCAGAAACAGAAACCTCAGCAGCAACGGCTTGCACCACTGGTGTGGCCACTGGGCCAATGCCCCGACTGGCCAACGAAGTATCGACATACTCATCGATGGTCACCGGTCGCTGTATGCCTTGCCAGATGAAATAAGCGGCAAAGATGGCTACCAGTGAAGCCACAGCACCCAGTGAATTCATCAAAATCTGTTTGCGATTGGAACCCGTGATGGGCGCAAATGCGGGTTGAAGCGTTGGGGCTGATGAGGATTCTACTCGGCTGTATTGCTCCTGCTTTTCCAATTCTGATTTCAAACGAGCCAATTCTTGCTCGTTGGGAATAACCGACATGGGAACGGGCTGAAATGTCGATACAGGTTGAATCTCAGGAGTTTTTTCCGCTTCGACATGCTCTACTTCTTGAACAAGGGGAGACGAAATGACCTCTCCTGTGGGTTCAAGGGTTTCTGTTGTCTCTTCAGATTCTTGAGACCACTCTGCCGCAAAATTCCTCCATGCTGGAGTAGGATTGGGCTCAACTTGAATAGGGGCAATTTCGATTTTTTCGATATTCTCCTTGCCCATTTTCTTCAACGGCTTGGGTTCCTCTACCCTCGTGTCCTCTTCATACTTGGCCGGACGAGCTTGCCCAAATTCCACCTTCAATTGAGCCGTGTATTGCAGCTTAACGGGCTTTTCCTGGCTGGATTGAACTGGAGTTGAGAGTTGAGTCAAATCTTCGGGTGTGATTCCCACTCGGGATTGCACTCTTCTGAAAAACTCATTGAAGTACCCTTCGTCGGCTTTAAAGGGAGAATTTATTTTATGTTGTTCCAATGCGGACATGGTTTCCTGTTTTAGATGATTGATGAGACAAAAGGTTTAACGCAATACTTTTAAATAAATCTCCAACTTTTTGACAGCGTGGTGGTAACTGGACTTCAAGGCCCCCACCGAGGTATTGGTCAGCTCTCCAATGAGTTCGTAATCCAAGTCTTCAAAATAGCGAAGCACAAAAACCAATTTCTGCTTGTATGGCAGGTAGCAAAGCGCTTTTTGAAGTTGCTTTTCCATTCCCTGCTCATTCATATAAGTCGGCTCAGACAAATGATCAGCCATTTCCGGCTGGGCCTCATCAAAGTCAATGTTTGGCTTGCGTTTGCGCAACACATTCAAGGCTTCGTTGGTCGAAATGCGGTAAATCCAAGATTTCAATTGGGACTCCCCTCTAAAATCTTCTAGGTTTTCCCAAATTCGTATAAAGGTGTTCTGAGCCGCATCATCGGCATCATCATGACTCAAAAGCAAATGCCGTACGTGGTAGTAAACCACTTTTTGGTAACGCCGAATGACTTCGCGAAAGGCTGGCTCCTTGTGATTCGATTGCTTGAAGGCTAGGACCAAATCTGAGTCAGACATTGCCCCCCAATTGGGGTTTTGCAAGGAGGTGCTATGGGCTTGTGCAGACATGCTGTTTGTTCAGGTTTGATACGAAAATGCAATGCGATTCCTATTAAAGACGCAACCAAACGCCTAGAGTTAAAAACACCGGTTGTGAATTGCGTAAAATCAGCTCAGACAAGGCCATGAAGCTCCCATAGGAGGCCTATTCATTGGGAAGCAAGGGATCTACGGTTTTGAACCATTTCGATGGGCGAATGGCCAGGTAGAGGAGCTGCACGTATCCGCCGGGTAGCTGGGGAGACGAAAGCCCCGACTCCAAGCAGTGGTAGGGCTTTGACGCATGCATGTGGTGATCGGCATGCCGACTCAAATCAAACAACAAAAAGCGGCTGATGCTGCGGTTGCTGTTCCAACTGTGCAAGGGCCCTACCCTATCTGCATGATGGCGTTCCAGGCCGTAATGTTCAATATAGTTGACATACTCCAAAAGCGCAGCGGCCAAGGCAGAAACACCGAGCCAAGCCATGGCGAACAAAGGCTGTAAGAGCGACAAAAAGGAGAAGATACCCAGACAGACGATGACATTTTGAATCAAATGGCTCTGCGCCCAAGTTGCCGTTCCCGTTTTCTTCTGTTGGAGTGAAATTTCGGCTTTTCTTGCTTGGCGGTATTGCCCTATGATGGACCGAGGGATGTACTGATAAAGGGTTTCTCCTTTGCGGGCCGTAACACAATCATCATGGGTGCCGACATGAACGTGGTGAACCAATATGTGATGAGCCGAGAAATAGGGATTCCCCACCAGAAGCAGCAGGCCCCTTCCTGCCCATTTGGATGCTTTATCGGCCTTGTGAATGAGCTCGTGAGCCACCACGACAGCCCCACTGCCGCAAGCCAATCCAGTAGACAAGATGGCTCCTGTCAATTCGACCCACATTGGACTTTTGTACAGAATGAGGTAACCCAAGCTCACCATCATGGCCGCTGTCAAGGCCACATGAGACCAAAGCAATAGCTTTGGCAAGGTGTCCCGAAATTCACTGTGCTCATCGCTGGCATTATCCCCAAACCAACTCTCCAACAAGGCCAAAATACCCAAGCTAAAGACCACATTCATCCAAGCCCAAACAGAGCCGTTGAAATTTCCAGCAATCACCAGCAAAGCAGGCAATACACTGAGGCTGTAAGCCCAATTCCTGAATCGAACAGAGGGGATCATCTCCCGAATCTACACACAGAAAGGAATTTTTTGAAACAATTCCCGAAAATGCCATACATCTTCAAGGGTTATTGCTTATTTTTGCAGCCCAAATTGGAACTAAAGTCATGAACTCAATAGTGAATAGCCTATCTGCCGAAATGATCCGCACCGATCTTCCCGACTTCAAAGCTGGAGACCGTGTTACGGTATTTTACAAGATCAAAGAAGGCAATAAAGAGCGTATTCAGCAGTACCAAGGCGATGTTATCCAGCGCCGTAACTCCGGTATTGACGAAACGTTTACCGTTCGTAAAATTTCAAACGGCATCGGTGTAGAGCGTATTTTCCCCACCAATAGCCCCTTCATTGAGAAGGTAGAGGTTAATCGCCGTGGTAAAGTTCGTCGTGCTCGTATTTTCTACTTGCGCACTCAGATTGGTAAAGCTGCCCGTATCAAGGAAAAGCGTTCCTAATCACCATCCAAAGAATGTTCAAAAGCCCGTCTTGACGGGCTTTTTTTTTGCGCCATTCACTTTTCGGCCGAATGCACTTGCAATCCAAACCAGACAAACTCGCCGACTGCACCCAAGCTATCCAGGGTCCAGCCTAGATCACTCGCTAGACGACGCGCCTCTGCAGGTTGATCAGTTACAATTCCTTCAATTGGATTTTCAAACACACCCGTCTGCGCATGCGCAAAGGGGCCCAATAGTTCACGTGATTCGTCAGGTCTATACCAAGGGTAACCTTTTGCCCCGGTGTAGTAAAAACTCACACAGCCCGTTTGATCGGGACCCACCAACCATACTTTTTTGAGCGCCGACAAGGCTTCCCGTTGATCTCGGGTAGAGACATCAAGCAGAGTAGGCGATACTCGGCGCTTTTCTCCATAAAAATTTCGCTCCATTTGGGAGATGGACCAGGCTATGGAAACGAAGACCAAAATCCCTACCCAATGCAGGGTCAATTTTCGCTCCACCCAGGCCTTCATCGACAGACAGGACCAGAGGGGAACAAACAACAGGGTGTAATAGCCGTGCCATTCGAACTGTTTCTGAAGAGCGAAGTACAAAACGAGACCAGCCGAAGACAAAGCGAAAAACAACAGGTTTTTGCTTTTCGCTGAGTAGAACAATCCGCCGGCGGCAGATAGGTACATCAGCGGTCCTAACCACCAAACCGGAGCCTGAACAAAGACATCGCGGCCCAACAGCCTGAGAGACTGCATCAGGGAGTCGGCCATTCGGGTTTCATTTAGGAATTCCCAAAGCCCATGAATGGCATTCAAATGAGAAGCCCAGACATACCAGGCCCCTGCTAGCACCACAGAGGTTGATCCCATCAGAAGGCTTCGCCAACGAAGGCGAGGTTCATTCCAGCACTGCGCACCTACATAGACCCAAGCGAGTAAAAAATACAGCTTGGTAGCGGCGGCTAGGGTCAACAGCAAAACACCCAAGAACCATTTGTTTCGGTCAATGGCATTCAGCCCCCAAACAGCAGCGGCTAGGGCTAGCAGATCCGGAATCGCTCCTATGGAGTGAAAATAAAATTCAGGAAACCCAAACAAGGAAGCCGCTCCTAGAAGGGCATAATCTCTGGGGAAAAAGCGTGTCAAAAAGACGAACCAACCCAGCACCACCGCCAAACACAAGGAAAAACTCCAGGCGCGGAACAAGGTTTCGTGAAAGCCAAAGACCTTGTAGAGAACAGCCAATCCGTATTCGTAGGCCACAAAAGAAGGGCCGCAAATGCCATCGCTTCCGTATCGCTTATCGATTCGTGGGTAGCGAATATCCATCGACTCGTCGGCGAAGTTCTTGGCCAAGGCCAGACTGTTGCATTGTCTCCATACATGATTGCCCGATGCGGGTTTAAATAGGTGTGGCAGATGCAAACCGAACTGCAACAGAAAGAGCCACAGAAAGGGTCGCCAACCCATGGCCGCTCGCTGAATGAAATGATTTACCATGTATGGTCGGCTACAATTCGAGGACCTTCTGCAAAGCCTTTGAATGTCAAATGGAACCAGCCACTGTGCCCCGAATCGAGGGGATCGTTGCTTTCTCTAACACGCCACCTACCCAAGATATGGAGCCTTTCTTGGCGCTCGTCAGCCCATTCTACCCGCTCGTAATCAAAAGTCAAATGGCCCATTTTTTCTGCGGTCGGATAACTCCTGTGATAGCCTTGTCTTACCTTCTCCCAACCCAATCGAAGCCCTCTAGAGGTCACAAATTGAAGGGAATCGCTTTTCCAATACCCTTCCATGAAGCCATCAATATCTCCTCGATTCCAAGCCCCCAATTGATCTTGCATGACATCCAAGGCATCAGAAGGCGCAAAGGAATAATCAACCTTCGGGGATTGGCAAGAAAAGCACAGCAAAACAATAAGAAATCGGCTCCAACTCATGCTGCGAATCTAAGGATTAGGGATGAAGCAACACACCCAAACGCACCCGGTTGTAATAAGCCCCCCCTCGGGCCAATCCCCATCCTACCCAACGAGTAGCAGAGTTGTTGACAACCGAATACAAACTGTAATCACAAGATACCGCCAGGCTCAGGTGTTCACGAATGCCGTGATGAACCCTCAAAGAGCCCATGGCCCCCCAACTTCTGTAGTCGTCTTGAAGCCTCGGCATGTAGCCCTGAGATTCCCAGGCCCTCAACAATCGCGTAGCTTCGACCCCAATCGACCATCGGGTTTCAGGATGACCAAATCGAGCCAAATTTCGACTTTGATGAAGCCCCAACTCCAATTGGCGGGCGTGGATGTGAAAAGGTGTCAAACCGGGATTGTCGGGATCAAACCCCCTCAAGCTACCCAACTCAGAAAACCCCAAGCTGTAGTCCCATCGTTTTTCAACAGGACCATAGCCTCCCCAAATACCCAAAGTAAAACCGGGTTTGCTGTATCCCACAGCCGCATCTCCATCGATTTGGCTCATGGAACCCAAACACTGAACCTGTAAGGTAAATTCAGGAGAGCTCTGGGCATAGACTCGCGAAAGCAAGACCAGTGAAACAAGGAGAATGCGCGATTTCATGGTAATTTGCGCTAAAATAAGCATTGAGCCCCAAGCCCAATCATATCGCCATCATTGGAGCCGGCCTTGCGGGCTGCAGTTTGGCGCTGGAATTGGAAAAGCGAGGTTGGACTCCCATTTTGGTGCACGATGACAAGCGATTGTCCAGCAGCGATGTAGCCGCGGGTTTGATCAACCCCATCGTTCCTAAAGGGGTACGCATGACCTGGAATTGGGAAAAGATGTTTCCTGGATGGATGAACTATTACCAGCAGTGGGAAGTCCATTTGGGAAGTTCATTCGCCGAGGCCCTTCCTCTCCACCAACTTCACCGCCACGTGGATCATGAACGAGAATGGAACAAGCAAGCGAGCAAAGGCGTTTACCAGGATTTCATTCGACCTCTGAGCGATGAATTGCCTCTGTCAAGCACCGCTCAAAGTGGACACAGCGTTATGCAATCGGGCCGCTTAAACGTACAGGCCTTTTGCGCGCTCACCCGTCAATATTTCAAAGACAAGGATTGCCTCATAGAGTCGAGATTTGAAGCCGATCCTACTCATGCACCGCTTTTGTTGGCGAATGGCAATGAGGTTCAGCATATGGTCTATTGCCAAGGCATTGAAATGATGGACAACCCAATATGGAATTGGCTCCCCATGCATCCGACGGGCGGAGACATTCTTCGGGTGCAACTTCCAGACGGCCTCTTGGCGAACCGAGCCATTTGGAAAAGCAAAGAATGGTTGGTTCCCATTCAAAATTCCCCGAACCAATGGTTGATGGGCAGCAACTTCCACAAGGGGAACCGAAGCCAAAAACCGGAGCCTCGAGATGCCGAAGAATTGTTGAACCGCGCATCGGAATGGTTGGGAATTCGCCCGGTATTGTTGGAGCACAAACGGGCAGTACGCCCTACAGTAGGCTCCAGACGACCCTATTTGGGTCGGCATCCGATGCTCGAACACTTGTTTGTATTCAACGGATTGGGATCAAAGGGTTCTGCATTGGTTACTTGGCTTGCACCGGTATTGGCTGAATTCATTTCCAACGGAACAGAACTACCTGAAGAAGTCAACATCACGCGCTATTGGAACAACCCCGAAGGGCCGAAATAGGATTTTGCCCCTTTGCTCAGCGCTTGGCTATACGAAATCTAAGACCAGCGAGAATCCAACAGATCAATGAATTCCTGGGGATCGGACAATACATGAACCTGCTCATGAGGTTTTAAATCTCTAGACATGAGAATCTGACTTCCCGTGAGAATAATATCGGTACCTGGGAAATTGCGCACCAAGGTTTGCACGAAGACTTCAACTGGCACTTTGGGATTGGTGGTGGTCAATGCCGTGAAAACGGCATCGGGTTCATGCAATTTGTAGATCTGGTAGAGATCTTCGATCATAACAGAGCTACCCAAATACACCACTTTATGCCCGCGAGAGCGAAGCATGTAATTGGCAAACAACAAGGGCAATTCATGGTTTTCATTGCTAGGCAAGAAGAGCAAGAATTTTTTGGCTCGAGCACTGGGCAAAACCGCCAATTGATCTATTGAAGCATACAACCGCTGCTTGACCAAATTGGTGATGAAGTGCTCGTGAGCGACGTGAATGCTTCCACTCAACCACAAGACCCCCACGTGTTTCAAGAAAGGAAAAACAATGTTCATCATCGTATCTTCCATTCCTGATTTCATGATATGAAAGGTCAGGATTTTGGTGAATTCACGCTCCTCAAAGTTCATCATGGCTTGGGTCAAACCTTGAATTTGGCTTTGGTTGGAACTGGAGTTCTCTGACAAGAACAAGGTATGACGTTGAACCTCGTCTCGGCTCATTCCGGCAATGCGGCTGATTTTATAACCATGTTGATTCAACAAAGCTATGTTCATCAAGTATTTGAGATCGTCTTCTTCGTAGTACCGAATGTTCGTATCGGTTCGCTTGGGGACCAACAACTCGTATCGCTGTTCCCAAATGCGCAAGGTGTAAGCACGAATTCCGGTCAGGCTTTCGATGTCCTTAATGAAATACTTGTCACGAAAATCTTTTTTCGACTTTCGTTTGTTTTCTAAGGAAGTCTTGGGCTTGGTTTTTCCCGGGGTTTCTTCAAACATCTTTGACAATGATTATCACAATTACAGGTTCTTCAGGATTGATTGGCTCACGTTTGCAACAGCGTTTGTTGCAGAGAGGCCATTCCCTTAGAATTCTGTCATTTAGGAGAGTAAACAACCAAAGTGATAAAAAAGATTTTATTTGGAACCCGGAAAATAAAAAAATTGACATAGAGGCCATTCAAGGAGCAGATGCTGTCATTCATTTGGCTGGATCCAGCATTGCCCAACGGTGGACATCCAAGGCCAAAACACGAATTCACCAAAGCAGAAGCTTTGGCAGTCAATTGCTTGCCGATTCTCTGAAAAAAATCCATTCGCAAGCCAGAGTGGTCAGTGCATCAGGGATTGGATACTATGCCGACCCCGCCCAGGAGATAGTGAATGAAAGTCATTCTCCTGGCCAAGGCTTCTTGGCTCAGGTTTGCCAGGACTGGGAGGCTCCTTTCATGCCTAGCCTAAAGAGTGGTCATCCCATTTGCATTCTGCGAACGGGCCTGGTTTTGAGCAACCGAGGGGGAATTCTACCGTTGGTTCAGTCTACAGCACCTTGGGGTTTGACGCCCATCACAGGCTCTCCACTGAATGTTTGGAGTTGGATTCACATCGAAGATTTGGTGTCCCTTTACATAGTCGCAGTCGAAG